>Ga0181567_10000670_pt1 | contig 25914 bp, 22 predicted proteins | sample 101ome_14_FD_133761 | JGI IMG/M metagenome (GOLD analysis project Ga0181567, IMG submission 133761) | Coastal salt marsh microbial communities from the Groves Creek Marsh, Skidaway Island, Georgia - 101403AT metaG (megahit assembly) | ecosystem: Environmental > Aquatic > Marine > Intertidal...
CCTGGATTTTCTGTTAAGAATAATCTGTCATAAATTCTAAATTCAGTCTTTACAGCTTGTGTTGACTCAACAAAATGGATAACACCTTTAATTTTTCTTCCGTCTGGGGGATTTTTTCCGAGCGTGTCTTTGTCATATTCTGCATAGACTGTTGTAATATTTCCATCAAAATCAGTATCAAATGTTATTGCCTTGATAACATATGCATTTCTAAGTCTAACTTCTTTTCCTATGGATAGTCTTTTATATTTGTTATTGGGAGCAACCTCACAAAAGTCATCTCTTTCAATAAATATTTCCCTAGAAAAGAAAATTTCTCTTTTACCCATAGTCTCATTTTGAGGGTGATTAGGTGCGAATATTGTCTCAATGGAGTCTACAGGATAGTTTTCAATTATGACTCTGATGGGATCAATAACTCCCATTGTTCTTGGGGCATTCAAATTCAAATCATCTCTTATTGCATCTTCTAGAATTTTGATATCTGTCATAGAATTAACTTTTGATATACCAATTCTGTCTAAAAATAATGCAAATGCTTGAGGAGAGCACCCCCTTTTTCTCATTCCGGATATTGTTGGCATTCTTGGGTCATCCCAGCCACTAACATGGCCATTTTCTACAAGTATGTTAAGCTTTCTTTTGGACATAACAGTATATTCAAGATTTAATCTTGAGAACTCGTACTGTCGAGGACGGTCTGGTTTATTAAAATCATCTAGGTTTTCTAAAATCCAGTCATATAACCGTCTATTATCTTGAAATTCAAGCGTACAAAGTGAATGTGTTACACCCTCAATAGCGTCTGATATGCAGTGGGCGAAATCATACATGGGATAAATACACCAATTATTCCCGGTTTGATGATGAGTTTCAAATCTGATTCTATATAGTGCAGGATCTCTCATACACATAAAAGGGCTTTCCATGTCAATTTTAGCTCTCAGCACACAACGATTTTCTGGATAATCTCCATTACGCATCTGATTGAAATATTTTAGGTTTTCTTCTATTGTGTTGTTTCTATACGGGCTATTTTTCCCAGGATTTTGAAGTGTACCTCTATATTCTTTTATCTCTTCAGGGGAGAGAAAACATACATAAGCTAAATCTTTCTTTATGAGCTGAATAGCGAAGTTATAAAAGTCATCAAAATAATTTGAGCTATATTTTTCTTTACCACTCCATTCAAAACCCAACCATTTAATATCTTTTTTAATAGAGTTAACAAAAGCTATATCTTCTTTTGAGGGATTCGTATCATCAAACCTTAGATTGCAGTTGCCCCTGTATTCATAAGCAATACCAAAATTTAAGAATATTGATTTAGCATGACCGATATGCAAATAACCATTTGGCTCGGGAGGAAACCTAGTGCAGATTCTTTCATGAATTTTTGAACTGAGATCCTTTTCGACTTGCTTGTGTATAAAATTAGATTTTATTTCCATAAATAGCAAACATAGAATTTATTCATTTTAAAGTCATTTTGAAATAAATATTCCTCATTATTCATGAAAAGGATCTTTGCACAGTTTAATCAGAGTCTTAATTCTGAAAGTATATTAACTTTTCTTTTTGTAATTATGATTCCGGTTCTCGTATCTATAAAGGTTCTTGGAAATATAATTCTTTTATTAATTTCAATTATTGGTATTTATAGATTAATTAAAGAAAAAATTAACCCTTTTAAAGAAAAGTCTTTGAGAATATTTTCTACTCTTACAGTAGGTTATTTTTTTATTATGCTTTTTTCTATTTTTATGAATTCAGGAATAAGTGAAGATTTGACTCATATCGCGAGAAAATTACACTTTTTATTTGCACCTTTTATTGCAATAGCTTTTTACAAAAAATTTATTGCAATAGAAAAACTACTCTTCTCTTCAAAGATTGCAACCATATTAGCTTCAATAATTGTAATTCTTGGTCTAATTTTTTCAGGCGAATCTAGACCAAGTGGGATGATTAACAGTAATGTTTTTAGTGATATTGTTGTAACAATTATGTTTTTCAGTTTATCAAATATATTTCTTGAATCAAGAAAAGAATTTTTAATATCAATTCTTTCATTTTTATCCGGTAGTTTTATATTATTGACAACAATAAGTAGGGGTTCATGGATTGCATATATTATTCTTCTGATAAGTTTTATATTTTTGTCGATAAAACTTAAAGATCTATTAGGTAAAAATAGAAAAAGAGTCTCTATAGTATTTCTTGTTTTTATTGGAGTAACCTTATTTCATAGTCTAAAGATAAATGGAGTTTTTAATGAAACAATCAATAATGCCATGAATTATAGTACTTACAGCTCAAGCAATATAAGACTTCAGATATGGGATGCTGCGGTTGATGCTCTTGAGGATGCTCCTTGGTATGGTTATGGATACAGATTGGCAAATAAAAAAGTTTCAGAATACAGTGAAAACAATTCAGAAATTATTTCCAAATTCACCCATCTCCATAACGAATACTTAACAAATCTTTTATCTGCTGGTTATATGGGTTTAATAGCTGTTTTAGCTTTATTATTTGTCCCGCTATATTACTTTGCTAAGGAATTATTTTCTTGTCAAAAATTTCAACCAATAATGTTAGGAGGAATTATCCTGTGTACTAGTTATGCAATATTCGGTATAACACATATTGCGTTCGGAGAAGAGCATGTGAATGCCCTCTATATATTCCTTCTAGCATATTTAATGCCTAGGATTTTTAGAATCCCGAAGTCTTGAAACTATTTTTTTCAGATACTTTTAGGTATCTTCTGTTTGCAAACAATTTAAGGTAAAAAATCTTTATTCCTATATAAATTTGGGACTTAATTCTTCTGAATTTATAGATTAAATTTGTGTCGAATCTTTTACTTGAGCTAACTGTTGAGGCAGATAATTTTTTATTTACTGAATTAGTAAAACCATAAGATTCCTTTACATCCAATTGTATAATTGGTGTGGGTTCAACCTGAAAAGTTTTCAGATTATTACATTGATAAATGTGTGAATCAGCAAGCGCAGGTCCTTTTTTTCTCTCATATGCTAGTAATTTTTTCGCCCCTGAAGGCCATAAAATATATCCTGCAGCACCAGTTGTATCATGATAAAGTTTAAAGATAGAAAAGCCACTCTTTTTTATTACACTATCTTTAGAGACTATTTTCTGTCTAGATCTGTTTTCTAAATTAATTAAATCAATATTCTTCAGGTTTTTTACTTCATTTAAGATACTAATAAGATCATTTGAAATAAATGCATCATCTTCTAGAATTAAAGCAGGGACATTTTCTTTGTAAATTTTGACCCATAGATACTTATGAGATTCAAAACAGGCAACTTCAGTGTTTTTTAATTTTCTTTCCCACTTTGTTGCTTTTAAAATATATTCATCAAATGAAATATCTTTTGGTTGGATAGCATTGAAAAAATTGAAGTTGAGACCTAGCTTTTTAAATTGATCTACTTGAAATTTTCTTCTAAGTGAGTCTTTTAAGCTGATTATGTAAATATTAATTTGCTGCATTAAATTTATTTTCAAACATTAACAATGTTATATTTTAAAAGGGTGATAGTAATTATGAATTAAAATTTGCATATGAAAGAAGATGATATAGTCAGATATGAGGATATGTATGGAAGACTCGATGAAGAAACTAAATTGGAAGCCATTAAAGAATCTTGATAATCTTATCGGTGAAATGATGGAAGTAGATTTATTGAAAGCAAGAGAAGAGCTTTCATTATTGAAAGTTAGAAAACCATAAATGTCATTTGAATATTTTAGAAAAGTAAAAAAACTTCTCGATTTAAGATATTCAAGTGTCTTCATCTTAATTCTAGCTTTTTTATTTCTTTCACTAATAGAAATTATTGGTATCGGTCTTGTAGCGCCCTATTTATCAATGATTATTGATTCTTTTGGATCTGAAGAAATATCGCCAGTTGTTAAGAATTTTTATTATTTTCAAGAACTTAACGAATATGAAATCATTATTGCTATTGGATATGTTTTAATCCTAGTCTTTGCGGCTAAGTTTATTTTTTATTTATTAATTAATTATAAGATAAATAAGTTTTGTTTTGATTCAGGTGCTTTAGTTAGAGAAAAGTTGATGAAGACTTATCAAAATTTTACTTATGAAAATTTTATTTCCCGGAATTCCTCAGAATATATTTATGCTATTCAGAGCAAGGCTGTAGTTTTTTCTCAGGTCATAGTTTTGTCATCTTTAAGGTTGATAAGTGAAAGTATAATCTTTATTTCAATCAGCGTCTTCTTGCTTTTTCAAGAGCCAAAAATATTAATTTTTCTCTTTATTTTATTTGGCATAGTTTTTCTTGGATTCAATTTATTTTTTAAAACAAGATCCTTATTGTATGGAGAAAGAACAAACTTTCATGCAAATCTTTTACAACGATATGCTCAAGAGTCGTTTAATGGATATAAAGAGATAAGAGTACTAAATAAAGAGTATTTTTTCTTTGATCAGATTAACAAAAACGCAAAACTATATGCTGATTATGCAACGAAAAATAGTTTAGTGAATATTATTCCTAGAGCCTCAGTTGAACTTATTCTAATTATCTTTGTTGTGTCACTAGTTTATTATTTTCAAGTCAATAATATGCTCGAATCATTACTCCCTATTTTGGGAATGTTTGGTGTTGCAGCAATAAGACTAGCCCCATCATTCTCTGAACTTGTTTCCAGTCTTGCAAGATTGAGATTTGGTAAAGACACATTTGATACTATTTATTCAGAAGTTTATGATTATCATACTCATGTATTGGAAGAGAAGCCTCAAATAATAAACTCTTGTGAAGGTTTTATTAATTTAAAAATTAAGAATATATCATTCAAATATGAAGATACAAATAAGCAAATAATTACTAACCTAAATCTGAACTTATCGAAAGGTGAGGTAATTGGCATTATGGGCTCATCCGGATCAGGCAAGACTACATTAATAGACATCATACTAGGCTTACTAATTCCGTCCGATGGAGAAGTTTGGTTTAATTCAAAAAAAATCGGGAACAATTTAATGCGCTTAACAAATTGTGTGGCATATATTCCCCAAGAGACTTTTTTGATTGATGGCACATTAAGAAGTAATATTGCTCTAGGCCAAGATTATGAGGATATTGATGATAGTAAAATTTTTGAGTCACTAAGAATGTCTAGATTGCTAGATTTTGTAAATGAACTTCCAGCTGGAATTGATACCAAAGTTGGAGAGAATGGTGTAAAAATTTCTGGCGGTCAAAGGCAAAGAATATCACTCGCAAGGGCTTTTTATTATGGTCGTGACTTTCTAATCATGGATGAGGCAACAAGTGCATTAGATACTTCTACGGAAGCTGAAATTATTGAAGAGGTTAAGTATCTCAAAGGAGTGAAGACAATCATATTAATAGCCCATAGAATTTCAACCCTTAAACATTGCGACAAAATATATGAGTTAAATAGTGGAAAGTTAAAAATAATTAAATAAACTTCGTCCGAATTTATCACTATCAATATTTTTTTGTTTTTTTAAAATGTATCTTTTTATAATAAGAAACTTCCAGTTGTATATCATTATTGAAATCTAAACTTTAAAAAATCCTTCAAGTTGAAAAGAGTAATTTATTCATATATCTCAAATAATGAGACCAAACATTTGCCAGAGTATTTAAATGATAAATATGATTGGGCACCAGTTGGTTTTCATGGGCATATTTCATTACTGCCTTGGATGGAAAAATTCGCCACTAAACCAGTACTTTTTAATGAAAAAGAGTTGAGACAGGGTATTTTCAACTATCCAGAAAGTGTTAGAGAGGTTCCTTTAGGGTCTGATGTATTAGAAGATTTATCTTCTTATCAGTTAAATTATCTATCATGGATACAAGATACAACTGGTTGGAACTTCAGCTACACAGAAAGAGTTGATTATTTTTATAGAATGTTAAAATATTGGAACTCAGTTATTCTCTCTCTTAAGCCAGAATTGTTTGTTTCATATACATGGCCTCATCTTCAATCTGATTTTGCTTTATATTTGATTTGTAAATATCATTACAAAATCCCTTGTCTATTTTTGGACATTGTTCCGCATTTTGATAATGGTAGACATTTAATTGGGTCTTCATTAGAAGAGCTTTCAACTCCGATAATTAAAAATTACAAAGACTATAAATATAGTGAACTTGATTCAGAAGTAATTGATTATGTTTCAAAATTAAGGATTTCAAATCAATATCTACCCAGACATGTAAAAGAGTACTTTTCCTTTTTAGATAGAAAGAAGAGCGATGATTTGAAAGAATTCATAAAATTATTTCTTGGTATTTTTAATGGAAGTAGTTTTTCAAGTGATCATTTTTTCAAGAAGAATTTTTCTCCTTGGGGAGAAAAAAAATCGCTTTTAAATAAATTTGATTATTTTTTCTTTACGCAAAAATTAAGAAAACAAAATAAAAAAAATCTTAGGATTTATGAATCAATTACCTCGCCAATTGAATTCAAAGAAAACTATGTATATTTTGCTGCACCATATCAGCCAGAGGCCATTAGTAATTTAGTGCAGGGGTATTTTGAGAATCTATTTTTGATTTTGGACATTATCAGTTATTCAATACCTCATGATTTTCTAATTTATTATAAGGAGCATCCAAATACTTTTAAAGACAAAGATAAAGGTGCTTTATATAGAGATTCACTATTTTACAAACGTTTAAAATCTTATAAAAAAATTCGAATTGTTGATCATCGTATCGAGTCATTTAAGTTAATAGACCATTGTCGTTTTTCCGCGACAGTAGGAGGGAGTGTAGGTTGGGAGTCAATTTTAAGGGGAAAGCCTTGTTTAGTATTTGGCACCACTTGGTACGATAAATGCGAGGGCGTTTTTCGCATAAGAAATGTCACTGAGGCTGAAAAGGCATTGTCTAAAATTCTTGGTGGTTATAAGATCGATGAAAATAAGATTAACTCTTATGCTCAAACCATCTTTAATATTACCAAAAAAGATACACTGGTAGTTACGGACTATGAGCGCAAGATTGAGACTTGCAAAAGTCCAATTACCGAAATTGAACAGATTGGCGATATGTTTGTAAAATACGAGAAAAAATTATGATTGTTATTAGTAATAATGTAAAGAAGAAATTTAATCACTATGATTTAATTTTTCAGAGTGAAAATTTTTCAGTATTTAATAATAATAATTACGATTTTTATAAAATTCAGATTGACTCCCAAACAACTTTTCTAGTTTTTGGACTTATATTTAATTTTTCTGATAAAGGTAATCAAGCACTCTTATCAGAAGATGAGCGTAGAAGGCATCTAGAAAAAATTTTCAGAAGTCAAACGCCTGATAATATTCTCAATAATATCGACGGCAGGTTCATTGTTTTAAAATTTTCTCAAGAAGATTTAGAAATTTTTAATGATAGGCTTGCGCAAATCGATTTCTATTATTCACATATTAATGACAATTTCATTGGCGGCACGTCTCTTGATGAGTTGATTACACAATTTAACAACGTTAAATATGACCAAATAGCTTTGGCAAGTCTTTTAACTATATATGGAAATTACGCACCAAGAAAAAGAACAATATACAAAGATATATATAGGCTTGGAGTTGGAGAAAAACTTGTTTGCCAAAATAGAAAAATCAAAAAAGTGCCAACTAATTTACCAATAAAAAATCTTGAAAATATGGATTCAAGAAACTTAGAAGAATACTTCGAGATCATTTCAAAATCTATTCGAGCACGCATTTCTCAAAAAACAAATTGGATTTACCTCTCTAGTGGCTGGGACTCAACATTTATTCTTGCTATGTTATGTCATTACACAGATCGAAAAAATATTAGAGCAGTAATTGCCAGAACAACATACTCAAGTAGAGTTGGCACAAGTAATCAGTTTGAGATAGACAGGGCAACAAAAGTCTGCGAATATTTTAATGTTAGGCTTGATATATTGGACTGTAATTATTTGGATGAGAGTTATCAAAATAATTGGAAATCATTCAAGAATCTTTTTAAGAAAAATCATCTGTATTCATTTTTTACGTACAATTTTTTTGTCTTAAGTAAATTTATAAAGGAGAATGGGCATAAAGAAGACTCTATCTTTAACGGTGAGTATAGTGATGCAATCCATAGCTTGGGCTTTTCTCAATTTGCTTCAATTCTTGACCATCAAGATTTAAATTTCAGAGAATATAGTGACAAAATGTCCTCTTATCTTTTTGGCCCAAGTTTTTTTCGTTTAATAGAAAAAGATCATTTTAAGGATGACAGAGTTTATAAGATAATGCTTGAGTCAAAGAAGTCTAAAGTAATTTTTGATGATAGCAGGCTAAGTTGGAAGTCAAGGTATGCTATGTCTTTCTTTTTGTCCAAGTCAAGAATACCTTTTGAAAAGGTTGCTGATTCCAAACTTTTAACCCAACGTTGTTCAGAAGATTTTATTGCCCAAATTGATTCAGAAATACTCCAAGAATTTGTTACAGAGGTTAGGGCCGAAAATTTGTATTCGATGTTAATAAATTTGTATCCCAATTTTCATTGGCAGGGAAGTACAGTCAGGGGGATGATGCTCTCTTCGGACCTAGTTGGAAGAAAGACTTGCGCTCCTTTTTCAAGTCCTCTAATGATAGATTTTTGTTCTAGAATGCCTGAATATTGGGGAAGGGGGCTGGATTTTAATCGCACAAAATATCCTTTAAAGTGGATTTTGAATAACAAGATAGATTACCCCTTACATCTCCAAACTGGCCCCCATTCATACTTATATGATGTGGATCCAAACTGGAATGCCTATGATGATATAATATACGGAGATAGTCCAGTAACTGAATTATTCAAGAATATTCTTAAAGAAAAACCTTACAAACAAATTCTTGATCAAAATTATTTTAACTTGGATTATATCGATGAGCTTGTTGAAGAATACATTAAAGGGAATAAAGTAACTGGATCAAGGAGAATGGATTTGGCAAATATCATAACCTTATGTCATGTTGGTTGGTACAAATAGGTTAGTATATTATGGACCGTCTGACAAATTCACTCTTAGGCATACAAAATTTAAGGGATAACGCTCCCGATTTAGTCAATGCATATTTAAATTTTGCTGAAAAGGTAAAGGCTAGTGGTGCTATAGATTCCAAAAATAAATCCCTAATACTTCTCAGTCTCGCTCTTCAAGCAAGATGTGAGTCTTGCATAACTTTTAATACTGAGGCTGCATTAAATGAGGGTGCAACCAAAGATGAAATTCTTGAAGTCTGCATGTTAGCCGTTTCGATGGGCGGAGGCCCTACTATGATGTATTTGAATTTTGTGTTAGAGACATTAGAATCTCTTTAGATGGCAGACAAAAATCTTTATAAGAAAGCATTACTTATAAGAGAAACCGAAAATATTTTTTTGGATTTATTTTCTCAGAATAAGCTGAATGGTACTGTCCATACTTGCAATGGACAAGAATTCTCAGCCATTGCTTTCTGCTCTAGCCTTAAGAAGAAAGATATAATTTTTTCAAACCATCGTTGCCATGGTCATTTCATCGCTAGAACGAATGATACCTATTCTCTTATTGCAGAGCTAATGGGAAAAGAATCAGGTACTTGTGCTGGAATAGGGTCAAGTCAGCACTTATGTCAAGATGGATTTTACTCTAATGGTATTCAGGGCGGGATTGTCCCAGTTGCTGCAGGTATGGCTTTTGCTGAAAAGATCAAATTATCTCAAGCTTTGACAGTTGTGTTTGTAGGTGATGGAACTCTTGGTCAAGGTGTTCTTTATGAATCAATGAATCTCGCATCTTTGTATAATCTCCCTCTTCTCATTGTTTGTGAGAATAACTCTTATGCTCAATCTACTAAATTAAGAGACAACTTGGCTGGTTCAATCCTTGATAGACCAAAGTCGTTTGGATTGAAAACTTTTCACTCAAATACTTGGAACACTGATGACTTATTTGTTAACGCTTTAGCATCAATAGATTATGCAAGAAATATCGGACCGGTTTTTCACTTAGTTGATACCTATAGACTCAACCATCATTCCAAAAGTGATGACAATAGAGATCCATCAGAAGTTCAGAAATTCTTCGAGATTGACCCAGTAAATGTTTTCTACAAAGAAAATCCAGCAGAATACAAGAAGGATATTAAAGAGATTCGAACTTTACTGCAAAAAAATGTAAATAAGGCTTTAAAAGATAATGAGTTGGATATCGATAAGTATATTGGTATTGCATCTACTGAGGCACACTCAAAAAAATTTAGATGTATTGATGTAACAACTCATAGAGTGGTCAGTAGGATCAATAATTTTTTTGACGCTGTTATCAAGAAAGATAAGAAGGTTATTTTTATTGGGGAAGATGTATTGTCTCCATATGGGGGCGCTTTTAAGGTCGCAAATGGCCTGTCTGAGAAATACCCTAAAAATGTAATTAGCACACCTATAAGTGAAGCGGCCATAACAGGACTTTCTAACGGTTTAGCACTAAAAGGATTTCGACCCTACTTAGAGATAATGTTTGGTGATTTTGTAACCCTTTCAATGGATCAAATCATTAATCATGCATCAAAGTTTTACCATATGTACAATAGACAAATTTCCTGTCCAATAGTAATAAGAACACCTATGGGCGGAGGTAGGGGCTATGGACCAACTCATTCACAAACACTGGACAAAATTCTTGTAGGCATTGACAATGTTAAGGTCTTTGCACTAAATAGTTTATTTGACCCCAAACTATTATATGAGTCTATTTATAGACATGAGAATCATGCATGTATAGTTATTGAAAACAAATCTGATTATGGAAACTTTGTAGGCATTAGCCCACCATTAAACTTTACATTAGAGTACTCAATAGATAAGTATCCAGTGGTTAGATGTCAGCCAACAGAAAGACATGATATCACCATTGTAACTTATGGTGGAATTGCAAGAATCATTTTAGAAAATATTAGCGAGATTTTTAAAGAAATTGATCTGATTCCGGAAATTATTGTTTTATCTCAAATCTCTCCTTTTGATCCATATTACGTTTTAGAGTCTGTGAAAATTTCCAAGAGGGTTCTAGTTGTAGAGGAGGGATCAAAGAGTTTTGGTATTGGTTCGGAGATTATTAGCTCTTTAATGGAAAGACTATGTGACGAAATCATCCTTGCTAGAAGATTAGGAGCAGTATCTGTTCCTATTCCGTCATCTAAATCTTTGGAATCAAATTGTCTGCCCATAGAAAATATAGCAAACAAAATTAAAGAGGTAGTATGTCAATAATTCATCAAATAATTGCACCCAAAGAAAATGCTGATACTTCTTTTTTGTTAAGAAGGCAATATTTTTCTAACAATCAAAAAGTACATAAGAATGCAGAAATATTGGATCTTGAGACTTCTAAAACAGCAATTATTCTTGACACTCCAATTGAGGGTTTTATTGAATATTTATTTGAGGTTGGCGAGAATGTTAATGTTGGAGATGTTGTCGCAAATATCCATAATAAGAAATATAAGATTAAAGATAATCAAAGAAAAAAAACTAATAGTTCAAAAAATATTTCTGTTAAAGCCTTAAAAATTGCTTCTCAGCACAATATAGATATTGAAACAATTAATAAAGATTTCATCACAAGTAAAGATTTAATTGATAATAGGGAAACTAAAGATCAAAAGCAAATTAACCATCAATCATATAGTTATGATGAAAGAGATTTTTTAAAGGTGGTTAATATAGATGGCAATAGGCTCCTAGCGAAAAATATGATGTGTGAAAGTTCAACAACTATTCCACATTCGTTTGTAGAATTTGAATTCATTGCTAATGAATTAATAAAAAAAATAGAGATTGCCTCAAAAGAAAATAGAAGTTTTATCACGCTTCTTTCTTTAGTTATTTCTGCTTTATCTAAATCTCTACAAGAGATGTCTATTTTTAACTCATACAGGCAAAATGATAAAATTTTTAAATACAAAGATATTAATGTTGGCATTGTTGTAAAGGACAATAACTCTTTGTCAATTCCAGTTTTAAAAGCAGCGCATAAACTTTCTCCTGCCGATATTGCAAAAAAATTATTATCAATCCGAATGGATATTGCAAGAGGTACGCCAAATATTAGAGATTTTGAGGGGGGGACTTTCACTGTTTCTCCTCTAGACCATTCATCGATAACAAAAGTTATTCCTATTATTCATCCTCGACAGGCTGCTGTTATTGCGATTCCTAGAATTAAAGAGGAGCTTTTTCTAAATGATGAAAAAGAGATAATTGTCCAGAAAAAAATTATTTTATGTATGAGCTTTGATCATTCTTATCTTGATGCGAGTCTTGCTGAAGAGTTTTTGATAAAAATCAGGGATAATATCACCTTAATTTCAAAAAACTTATAATTCTTAGAATATGAATATTGAAAAAGATCTCAGAAAATTAATGTCTCAGATTTTCGAAGTTAAAGAGTCTGAAATTTGTGATGAATCATCTCCCCACTCTATAGAAAAATGGGACTCTTTAAATCATTTAAAATTAGCTCTAGCAATAGAAAAAAAATTCAATTTTAAATTTGATAATGAAGATATTCCAACACTAGTTAGTCTTAAAATTATTTCTGCAACTATAAGTTCATATGTCGAGTAAAACAGTACTCATCCTCACTGATTCAATTGCCAATCCAAGATCTTTTCCGAAGATAGATGCTACAGGCATTGATGAAACTTATCCCTACATTTTGAGAAAGACATTTCCAGATTATTTGTTCTGGCAACTCTCACTTGGAGATGCAACATCTTCAATTTTATATTCTCAAGCAGTTAGCTACCTTAACCAATCTAATCCCGAGTTTATAATTATTCATGCAGGTTTAAATGATTGTAGACCAAAAATGCCGTCACTAATTATAAGAAAATTATTAAATTTTCTTCCTTTTCTTAGGAAGCGTATGGCCTTCAACTCAAGGAGTAATGTTTCGAAGTCTCAGTTTCAAAGAACTGTAAAAAAATTTAAGGCTAATTTTCCCAAAGCTAATATTTTGTGGCTAGAAATTTGTGCTGGTAAAGACTATCATAATGATAGACCTGGATTTGAAATTCATTCAAATGAGTTCAATAAGATTCTTTCCGCAAATCTTAATCAGAATTTCGTTTTGGTTTATGAGAAAATTCTAGACATTGGGGGATTTAATTCTGATCAGTTGCACTGGAACAAAAAAGCTCACAAAATTGTTGGTGACATATTAATTAAAAAAATACAAAATGCCAAATAAAACATATGTTATAGCCGAGATGGCATGCTCGCATGAAGGGGAAGTAGAGCTTGCTAAAAAAATAATTGATGCTTCTGCCTTTGCAGAAGCTGACGCAGTGCAACTCCAGATTTGGAATCATAAATATATGATTTCTCCAAATAGAAAAGAATATAGTCTTCTTAAAGATATTGAACTTAATAAAGAAGAGTGGATAGATATTGTCGATTACTCCAAAAAAAATCATCCTAATATCGATCTAATAGTTTGTGCTTATGAACATCATTCTATTGATTTTATTAATACGCTTAATATTAATGGCTTCAAGTTAAATTCCTCAGATTTATCGAACCCTTTAATTCTTGAGAAGGTAGCAGAAACCAAAAAAACTATTAATCTTAGTGTTGGAGCATCTTCTATTGAAGAAATACAAAAGGCCCTTGAGATAATTTCCAGAAAAAATGGTGGAAAAGTGAATTTAATGTATGGCTTTCAAAACTTTCCTACGAAACCTGAGGAAGTTAATCTCTCATTCATGAGAAAAATTTCAAAGCTTTTTGAGTTGCCAATTGGATATCAGGACCATTCTGATGCCGAAGAGGCAAGCGCTTTTTGGTTGCCTGCTATGAGTTTAGGGCTAGGAGCTTCAATAATTGAAAAGCATATAACCCATGATAGAAGTCTAAAAGGGATTGATCATGAGTCAGCATTAGATCCAGTAGAGTTTGTTGATTTTGTAAAAATGGTAAGAATGCTCGACAAGGCTTTTGGTGAGGCAAAACCAAGATCATTTTCAAAATCAGAAATTGTCTATAGAAATTTCCAAAAGAAAAGTTTAGTTGCTACTAGAAACTTAATGAAAGGAGAGAAATTAATGGAAATTGATACCGCTTTTATGAGAAGTAATAAGATTGGAATTAAACCTATAGATTCTAAAGACTACTTTGGTAAAAGCTTAGTGAATGACATTAAAGCCTATGATTCCATCTGTAATGAGGATTTAGTTTGAAATCAGCAATACTTATAACTGCTCGACTTAAGTCGACAAGACTACCTCTAAAAGTCATCAAACCTATTGAAGGCATACCAATGATTGTGCATATGCTTAATAGGCTTAAATTAGCAAAAACACAAGAAGACATCATCATTTGTACATCCACAGTTGCCCAGGATGATCCTCTTGAAGAAATTGCTTACAATGAAGATGTAAAGTGTTTCAGGGGGCATCCAGATGATGTTCTGGTGAGACTTAAGGATGCTGCGGAAGAGTTTAATGTAGAGACAGTGATTAACTGCACTGCAGATAATCCTTTTGTGGATCCTGAATATGTGGACAAGCTATATTTTCATCACATTAAAAGATCCAATGATTTCTCTAAAATCCAAGGATTACCTTTTGGTGCCTTTTCATATGCGCTCTCAAAAGAAGCATTAACTAAAGTTTGTAATATTAAAAATGAAAAAAATACTGAAAATTGGCACGAATATTTTCTTGAAACAGATTTTTTTAAGTGGGATTCTCTTGTTGTAACTGATGAGAGGGTCATGTGGGAAGATCTTAGACTAACTGTTGATTATCCTGAGGATTTTGAGTTTGTTCAGAAAATTTTTGAAGAGTTATGGAAAGATGAAAAAGTTTTTTCTCTTAGCGAGATTGTAAAATTATGTAGATTGAGACCTGATCTTGTGAATATAAATAGAAATATGCATCAAAAGAAAGGTATACCCATAGCTATTAAAAAACTAGTTTAAATAGAATCATAGAAAACATTAAGAAATTTTTTGCTAAATAGTTTTTTATCAACCCAGGCTCAGTTACTGATGATTGTGTAAAAATTGAAATGAAAATATACTTGATTCAGTAAATACAAAATTTTCTCTTGATGGTCCAAAAAAATAAGATAGAAAAAACAGTTGTTGTAGACTTTCTAGATTTAGGAAATCTCTTTTTGTTGCTTAAAATACCAAAGAATTCTAGAGTTTTATATCTTTTTAAATCTAGAGTTGCTTTTATAGAGAGTATTCTAATTTTTATATGTAAACTTCGCAGAATCAATCTTAAATATAAGAAGCTTCAATCTAAAGTCTCTTATCGAGCACAAAGTGATATTTCGGATAAGTTAGCTCGGGACTATGTTTCAAGTATCAAAGTTATAAACGAGCCAAGCACATATTTTTACCAAAGAATAGGGGATTTTGTTTATACCGATGTATATAGATCAGTTTCGATTCTAGAATTTATTATTTTCAATCTCTCGAATGAAAATATTGATAAAGTAATAATAGCTAAGAATAAATTCTCAAATGAAATATTGAATTTATATAAGAAATATGAGTTGAATTTTTATACTAATATTGGATATCCAAAAGATGATCATTACCAAACGTATTACAGTCCAAATGACAATTTTTTATTTAAAAGTTTTTTTAAAAGTGTTATTAAAATTTTTAACTCCTTATTCAATATTACAATTTACCAATGGCCAAAAACCCTCAATATTAGCCTAATCGGTATCCTCCATCCCGTGAATAGATTTAGGGAGTTTTTATCACAAAATGAGATTTTTGAAGTTTCTGAACAAAGGGCATTATTTTTAAATAACCTTACTCTTCAGCTGCCCGATAAAAGAAAGTTAAGAATTAGAAGAGTTACTACCAAGAATTTTAGAAATTTTATCGACCATATTCTTTCTTTCAAAAAAATCAATCAGAAAATTAAGAAAATCGCTCTACATAGAAGACTTGAGTTATTCTCAGACTTTGTCGATAGTTTTTATTTATCGGATATGATTAAAATCTTGAACACGAAAGTTATTTATAGCGTTTATGAATCGAATAAAGCTTTATTGCTTTTAAATATTACAACAAGTAATAAAACTTGTGTGTCACTTGTGTCAAGCTTCAGCGCAGGATACTTTCCAGCTCAATATCACATATCACATAAAGCTAAAAATGTAGATGTATATTTTGTTTGGGGCAGGCTTCTATCAAAACTAATCAGGGCTTCTGGTGATATGTCAAGATATCACTTTTTAACAGGATACACTGGTAATAAATTTATAGAAAGGTTTCTTTTTGAATCCAGAAGTTTTTTTAATGGAAGAAAGAATCCTATTATTGCAATTTATGACTCTACTTTCTTCGAGGATTTATTTATTAACAGAAGAGATATGGAAAATTTTATTACTAAGATTTCAGAGTTTGCCATTAATGAAGGTTTTAATGTAATTATAAAAACTAAGAAATTAAATAACTTTTATGAGACTTTAATTAATCGTTTCCCAGATAGAATTGAAATTTCAAACCAATTGGGTTCATTAAGTGCTGGTTTTGCTGCAGATTTAACAATTGGATATCTTGTTTCATCTCCCTTGATTGCATTGTCATCTTACAAAAAATCAGTTGTTTTTTTTGATCCAGATAAGATATCTTGGAATAAATATTATGATCAATTTTCAAACTTTTTTGCAATGAGTTTCCAAGATGTATTTAATAAGATTCTAAATTGCAAGAAATTAAACTCCGACCATAATATGGACTTCAATTGTTTCAATAGTGTTAACTATTTGTCTGAACACAAATATCAGGCCATGGTAGCTGACTATATATCTTTTTTGATTTCATCAGATCCAAAGGACAAGATTCTTTTGTTAAATGAAGCAAATCTTTATTTTGAAGGAAAATATGGCAAATCTCGTATTATAGAAACTAAATGAATATTAATTTTTCTAGATCTTCAATAAAAGATGATTCTGAATGTGTCAATATTGCCATACCTCCTTGTTATCAGGCAAATTTTATCAAAGATAAAACTCCTTTTATCAACAGTAATAGCTATTTTGGTAGAGATGGCCATCAAATGGTGCATCAATTTACCGATGAATTTATAAAAAATTTAAAAGATAAGTTAATTTACAAAGATCTTTATGAAGTCAATGTTTCTTATAAGAATACTCTAATTTTTCATGTCAAATTTTTAATTCAATATCTTGCTATACATCTTTACATAATTGATAAAGCAGTAAGAAAACATAAGCCAAAAAAAATCTTTTTTGATCAAAGTTTTTGCTTTGAAAATGATAATGAAATTATCAACAACCAGAATGGATATTTTATCCATTATCTTCTAGATAAATACATTACAGCAAATAGACTTGATATAGAAATTATTAATATAGGAGCCAAAAGAAGTTACAGAAAATTTAATTTTTTTTCGAAGAATATTTTTAATAAACTAAGTACAGTAATTTTCTTGAATAGAAGCAGAAAATTAAGGGATAGGAAGGTGGTTATAGTCGCTGAGGATTCATACAATATGGCCCATTTAGTTGATTTATTGAGAAAAAACGATCCAACTATTTATCCAATATATTTAAATATTCAAAGTTATAATTTTTTTAAACATCTTAAAAATATTTTTACTGGAAAGGGATTATTTTTTTTATTGGATAATATTCCTCATAAGCCCTCAATTAACCTAAGAAAATATCTAGAAAATATTACAGAAAATATAGCCCTTCATAACAAACCAAATCTAAACTTTCTACAAGTTGATTTATCAGATATATTTGTTGAAAACTTAAGAAGTAATATTTTTAAAAAATTACATAGTTTAGAGTTCTCAGTTGAAAAGATTGATGAGCTTATTTCTGTTTGTAAGCCATATCTGATCATATCCCAACACGCATTAGGTTACAGCTCTGCCCTTGGGGAGTTGTCAAAATTAAAAAGTTTAAATAGTATGCTTATTTCTCATGGGACTTTATCAAGTTTAAATCACAACAATCCAGCAAGGACAGAGTGGTTAATCCATTCTAATACATTATTCAACGGGCCATATATGTACTCAGCAATTCAATCCCCGCAGGAAAATCATTTCCATGACAATCTGGAAAGTAAGCTTACTAAAAAATTGATTACTGGCCCTCTGCTTATTTCAACTCAGCTAAAATCTTCGAATGATTTAGCTTTCCTGAAACAAAAACTTTTAGGTTCCAAAGCAAAGAAAATGAGAATTATTATGCATGCTGGAACCCCAAAATCATTCAATTGTTTCAGGCCATTGATTTATGAGTCAAATGATGAGTATGTTAAGAACATTAATGATCTTATCTCTTCAGTGGAGCAAATAGAAAATGTATTTCTTGTTATTCGATATAGGCCCACGCTAAATTTAGATGTAAATTCTTTTAAGAGTTTAATAAAAAAATCGCGTAATTCTGCAATTTACATCGATGGCGATTTTTCTGACTTTCTTTCCATTACTGATGTTCTTGTTAGCTACTCTTCTACAACAATTGATCAGGCTATTCATAACAGAAAAGTTGTTCTTCAGTATGATTGTGATAACAAATATATGCATTATGATGGAGTAGATCTTACAAAAGAAAATTTCAAGATAGCCCCAGTTTATTATTGTGGAAAAAAGGAAAGTCTTCCATCAAGCTTAAAAATCATTATTGAAAATTTAGACCAAATTTACCAAAAAAGAGAACTATGGGACTCTCTTTATTACAAATTTGATCAAAGTTTAAGATGGTTAGGTAATATTAAAAAGCATGATTAAGTTAAATAAATATAAAAGTGTGATCTTTGATTTTGATGGCGTTATTCTTGATAGTAATAATATTAAAAAAGAATCTATCAGAGAGGCAGCATTTGGGATTTTAAGTCAGCAAAAATTGAACGAATTTGTGACTTATTTTACCGACAATAATGGGATTCCAAGAGAGGGAAAAATTGCAAAATTTATAGTTGGTAATGATTTCAATGAAGTTCTAAAGAAATATAATTCTCTTTTAGCCATTAATCTTTCTCATGCTAAATTAGTCCCCGGGGTAGAGAATTTCATATCGACTTTAAAAGATCTTCGTAAAAAAATCTTCATACTATCAGGAGGAACACAGAGAGAAGTAGTTGAGATATTAAAAAGCAGGGGGCTTTATCATTATTTTGATGAAGTTCTTGGTGGGCCGGAAGATAAAAGTACAAACTTAATGAAATTTTTTCTCGAGAAACCAGCTTTATATTTTGGCGATAGTAAAGTAGATTACAAAGTATCTTCAAGTAATGGTATAGATTTTGTTTTTGTTTATGGGCACACCCAAATAAATGATTGGCAAAATAAAACTAAAAGCTGGGATATTCTAACTAAAATTAAAAACTTTGAGTTTGGAGATTAAATGTGTTAAGAGTTGGAATAAATGGTCTGGGAAGAATTGGTAGAGCAATTTTCAGAGCAAACTTGATTAAAAAATATTTCGATGTGGTGGTGATTAATGATATTAACCCAGATATTGATAATATTGCCTATACACTGAATTACGACACACTATATGGCAGATTAGAGTTGCCATTTCACAGTCAAAATGGCTGTTTAATCAACGCTCAGCATGACAGTATACAAGTCTACCACGAAGCGCATATTGGCGATGTTGATTGGTCCAGACTTAACGTCGATTATGTGATTGATGCATCTGGCGTTTTAGATAATGTTAAACATGCCAAAGACCTAATTGCCAGGCAAAATGTTAAACGTGTTTTTGTCACACACTCACCAGATGATGTAGATTTTACGATGGTTCTGGGTGCTAACGAAGATCAGTTGAATTTAGATCAACACAAAATCATCTCTACCAGTATTTGTGACGCTACTGCACTAGGGCCTGTGTTGCAAGCCATCAACATAAAATTTGGCATTAAAAATGGATATATCACAACCTTGCACCCATGGCTTAATTACCAAAATCTAATGGACGGACCGTCAAGCTCTTGGTCGGTGCCAGGTGAGATTTATCATCATTATGCACTTGGGCGTTCGGTTGATGGCAATATGATTCCTAAACCTACCTCTGCGGTTGAAGCAACCTGTCGAGTGGTGGAAGGTATTAACGAACAAATGATTGGTTCATTTTCCTATAGAACACCGACAGCTATCGTTGGCAGTGCCGACATCACACTGAATTTAGGTCAAACATTAACTAAGTCTGAATTGATTGATGTATTTGAGAAGATTGAAGCCTCTCAACACATTAAGGTGATTCATAACAATGTAGAGCCGTTGGTTTCTCTTGATTTTTTAAAATCTGACTACTCTGCCATTATAGATCACCGCTGGACCGATGTGGTGGGTGGTTCAATGGTTAAGATGGTACTTTGGTATGACAATGAATGGGGCTACTCTTCCCGAGTAGTTGACCAGGTCAAGCATGTTAGCGACAAGGAGGGTTTGTGAGAGTAGTTGCGGTTGTTCCTGTTAAGTCGGTCTCTGAAAGAGTAGAAAGCAAGAACTTTAAAGCGTTTCATCAAGGCGATTCTTTATTCGATCTACTATTAAAGAAACTACTAGCCGCTAAAGAGATTCATGAAGTCTACATCTCTTCTGATGCACTAGAGATTAAACATCAAGTAGAAGAACTCGGCTGTCGTTTTATTCCAAGAGACAAGGCATTTTGCAACAATCAAGTACCGTGGAGCGATGTGATCGCCCATGTGGTCGAATCTATCCCAGAGAATAATGATACAGTTATTGCCTGGTGCCACACAACATCACCACTTTTTGATGAGTATGATCAAGCCATTAATGCCTATCATAAAGCCATTAGTAATGGTGAGTACGATGGCCTAGTAACGGTTGCTAATTTGACAGAGTTTGTTGTTTCTGAGAAGCGACAACCAATCAACTATAGTTGGGGTCCTTGGCACCGATATTCTCAATTTTTAGATAAGTTTTACACCATTACTGGTGCCCTATTTGTCACCACCAAAGCCGAGATGGTTAAGAATCGATATGTGATTTCTAAAAACCCAGAGTTCTATGTTGTCTCATCATTAAAAGCAATTGACGTGGATACACCTTACGACTTTAAATTAGCAAAGTTGTTAATAGAGAACAAGGAGGTGCTATCAGATGCTTAGAAAAAATCACTTATTGGAAAAGCTGCATAGTGGTCAAGCCGTGCTAGGCACTTGGATTATGATGCCATCACCGCTAAGTGTGGACATCATCGCCTCAACAGGAGTGGATTTTGTGATCATTGATCGCGAGCATGGCCCTATTAGTTTTGAGACGGCTCAAGAGATGGCCATGGCCTGTGAGTCTAGAGGTGTTTCCCCAGTAATGAGAGTGGGCGATATTGAGCGCTCATTTATTCAAAATGCGCTTGATGTCGGAATGCATGGCATTCAAGTTCCTAACGTTGATACTCAGCAAAATGCTATAGATGTGGTTAAATTCGCTAAGTATCCCCCTATGGGAGATCGTGGTTTTTCACCATTCACCAGAGCGGGCAACTACTCCATTCATAATTCAACCACACTGACGCAAAATGCCAATCAAAATACTGCAGTTATTCTAAACATCGAGGGTAAGGATGCCATTCGAAATTTTGATGAAATTTTGATGGTTGAAAATGCAGATGTTTATTTTGTTGGTTTGTTTGATCTTAGCAAGGCGTTAGGTATGCCAGGCGAGGTCGCCCACCCCAAAGTGATCGAAGCGTTAGAAGAAATTATTACCAAGACTGAGGCGGCTGGTAAGTATGTAGGTACGATTGCCACCAGTCAAGAAAAAATGCAGCTGTTTTTACAGATGGGAGTTAAATACATGGTGTATTTGGTTGACTGCGAGATTTTGAGGAGTGGTTACGAGTCGATTGTTAATTCATTTCAACAGGAGCTGAAGACATGAGTCAAGTTTATATTACAGATTATGTCGACAACCCAACCTTTGAACGAGAGGTATTAGGCGATCATGTATCGATCAAGCAACATTCTGACACTAAGGTATTGTTGGTATGGCACCAGAGAATTGACGCTGAATATTTGGATCAATTTCCCAACTTAAAGGGTGTTGTTAGATATGGTGTAGGATTTGATAATATAGACTTGTCAGAGATTGAGAGGCGTAGCTTGGTATTTTGCAATACACCTGATTATGGCACTGACGAAGTTAGTGATACAGCGCTAGCAATGATGTTAAGCTTACTAAGAGGCGTGTTTGCTTATGACCAGTTTTCGCGTGATTATGTTGAATCTTGGCAGGAAAATATAATCCAAGGTTTAAGACGTATTTCCAGTTTAACGCTAGGTGTAGTCGGCGCAGGTAGAATCGGTACCGCATTAATGCGCAAGGCCAAAGCACTGGGCATGGATGTTGTTTTTTATGATCCTTATAAAGACAGTGGTTACGAGAAAGCCATTGGTGTGAGACGATGCCATCATTTGACGGAGTTTTTAGCATTGTGTGATGTGGTGTCGATGCATACACCGCTTACTCAAGAAACACAGGCTATGATTAATCAATCATTTATTCATGCCATGAAAACAGGGGCTATATTAATCAACACTTCTCGAGGAGAGGTGTTGGAAGATCTAGATCTTATTTATAATGCACTCAAGAGTCGGCATTTAAGCGCTGTCGCATTGGACGTGTTGCCAGATGAGCCACCGGTTGATTGTCATCTAATCAAGGCTTGGCGCGCACGCGATAAAGCACTATCGCATCGTATTATTATCAATCCACATACGTCATATTACACACAAGAGTCATATGTAGAGATGCGAACTAAGGCAGCGGAAAACGCTAAGCGCATTTTGGACGGTGAGCAGCCGTTGAATATTATTGCTGATGGAAGGTAGTTATCTTGCTTAATGTAATTGATTGTACACTTCGAGATGGTGGCTATTACAACCAGTGGCAGTTTAATGATGCATTGGTGGATAAGTATCTCAAAGCCATCGCAGGCTCAGGCGTTGATATTGTCGAAATTGGCTTTCGATTTCTTCCAAAGGATGCTGATTTAGGTAATTTTGCCTATAGTACTGATCAGTATTTATCACAGTTGTCTATTCCAAGTAACTTGCAGGTTGCGGTAATGATCAATGCCAAAGATTTCGTTGATTTAGCCTCAGAATTTGAAACTACTGTTACTTCTGTTTTTGTACATCGGCATGATTCTCCGGTAGAGATTGTTCGAATTGCAGCTCGATTGGACGAGCTGGATGTATGTCGGCAGCTAGCGTCCGAATTAAATCGCCTAGGGTATCGAGTTTTTCTAAATTTAATGCAAGTTGATTCATTGGCGGACAAAGCGCTTTGTTTAGCAATCGAATCGATTAAGAGCTGGAACAGTATTGAAGTATTTTATTTTGCTGACTCGTTTGGAAGTATGAGCACGAAGGATGTTGGTCGAGTTGTCGATCTTATTCGGTCAGAATGGGGTCAGGATATTGGCATTCATACGCATGATAATAAGGGGCATGCGCTAGCCAATACCATTAGTGCCATTGATGCTGGTGCAAATTATGTTGATGCCACAATATTAGGCATGGGGCGAGGTGCAGGCAATGCCAAAATGGAAAATTTATTGGTGGAGTTAACCGATAGAGGGCTGAGCAAATATCATCCAGATGCTATTTTTCCTTTAGCTTTGCAAGAATTTTCTGTGCTACAGGCACAATATAAGTGGGGCTCAAGCCTTTATTATTATCTGTCTGCAGTCCATGGGATACATCCAACCTATATTCAGGAGATGCTAGAGGATGGTCGTTACGACATAGGGCAAATTCTATCAGTTATTAACACCTTAAAGACTAAAGTGTCCAGTTCATATAGTTTGGAAAATTTACTCCAAACTTTGTCAGCCTCAACTGGGTATGGTCATGGATCTTGGTCCGCCAAAAATTGGGCAAAAAATAAAGAGGTTCTTGTGATAGGTTCTGGTCCTAGCTCCAAACAGTATCTTGAGCAAATTACTCAATACATATACGATAAAAAACCGATTGTCTTGTGTCTGAATATTAATCGCCATATCCCCCAGGACTTGGTGGATGCTTATATTGCGTGTCATGAGACTCGCATTGCGATTGAGTTTGAGTTATATACTGACATAAGTAAACCTATTATTCTGCCATTGGGTCGAATGCCTAACGAGATACAAATATTTTTATCAGGAGTACATGTTCTGGATTATGGTTTGCAATTAGATAGTCAATTGTCAGCACATCACAATGGTTGCACATTAGACAAGCCACTCGTTCTAATCTACAGTCTATGCATGTTAAGCGCTAGTGGCGCCAATAAGGTTGCATTAACTGGCGTTGATGGATATCAGGACGAAAATCCAAAGCAACAAGAAATGGTAAAGGAGTTAAACAACTTTTCTCAATGTTGCGGCGGCCGGTTCGAACTTTACGCCATTACACCAACCAGTTATCCTATTAAAGAAAAATTAATTATTTAGAGAAATTATGCAATCAAGATTTGAGCAAATGGCCGCACTTCTTAGCGAATCCAAATATTTTAAGTTGGTATGTGGTGCAGGGAATGAAGATGCAGAAGAGGTGAAGAGATTAACTGTACTCTATACATTGGCAGGCGCAAAGGGGATGGATGTTTCAGCCAATGTTGAGGTGGTTAAGGCGTGTGTTGAAGGCATTAATATTGCCTTTGAGCTGTCCAAAGAGTTAGGTATTAATCTTATGATTAGACCCTTCATTATGGTCAGTGTGGGCATGCCTGGTGATCATCATGTGCGTAAATCAGTCATTGATCTTAACACTTGTTTGAAGTGCGATTTGTGTATTCCTGTTTGCCCTACAGATGCAATCCCTGAGAGTTTGGTGGTGATTAGAGATAAATGTATTGGTTGCGGAAACTGTAGTGCAATTTGTCCAAAGTCCGATATTATCCACTATGAACATAACAATAGAGAACTTAGAGAATTATTGCCTAAGTGTTTAGAGGCTGGTGCTGAGCAAATTGAATTGCATGCTGCAGTGGCGGAAGACGAGTCGATTATGCAAGAATGGCAGATGATTGCAGAGGTGAATCCAGAAAATCACATTTCAATGTGTCTAGACAGATTGCATTTATCTAATTTTAGCTTTGAGAATCGTGTAGCTAAGGCTAAAGAAATTGCGGGTAATCGATTAATCATTCAGTCAGATGGCTACCCAATGAGTGGTGGAGAAGATGACTATAATACAACCTTGCAAGCCATTGCAACTGCTGATGTTTTGAACAAGAGGTTCAACATGAAGCTGCGCAAGAAAACCAATACACTAATTTATAAAAAAGAGATAGAAGTGGCGCAATTGTTGTCTGGTGGTACCAATTCACTCACGGGGAATTTGGCCAGCAAAACCGGTGTTAAATTCCAAGGCGTATCCCTGGGAACATTTGCCAGAAAAATTGTTAAAGAAGTGATAGATCATCCAGATTTTTATCAAAATATCGCCCTCATTAAAGAGGGTCTTGCAATTGCACAAGCATTAGTTCGATCCAATATTGGAGAGTTTGATGAGCAGTCTTTTTATTAATCAGCATGAAGTATTAAAAGATGTTGAGCTAATTATTTTTGACAAAGATGGCACGCTGATTGATATCCACCACTATTGGTCCTCAATGATTGGCATTAGGGCGCGTGAAATTGTCAATATGTGGTTTAAAGATGCTGATGCTGCACAACATGAGGCGAATTTAATGACGCTAATGGGTGTTGATTTAAGTACAAGTAGATTAAAGCCAGAGGGTCCAGTGGGGGTAAAGTCTAGGGGTCATATTGTAGATTTGGTGCGTGACTATGTTGGTCAGCAGGCACAGCCAGTGACCCATGATGACGTGGAATTATTATTTCAATCCGTCGATCA
>Ga0181567_10000674_pt1 | contig 25815 bp, 17 predicted proteins | sample 101ome_14_FD_133761 | JGI IMG/M metagenome (GOLD analysis project Ga0181567, IMG submission 133761) | Coastal salt marsh microbial communities from the Groves Creek Marsh, Skidaway Island, Georgia - 101403AT metaG (megahit assembly) | ecosystem: Environmental > Aquatic > Marine > Intertidal...
CCATTGTTTGTTCTCCTATCTAGGTCATCTATTACTATTATTTAGCTGATCCACGGAGAAAAAGGGGGTTTAGACACCAAAAAGTGCGTGTTTATCTATGAAGATAACTCATTAACTGATCTATATTAAATGCAAGTTCGTTGAGGTCACCGTTATTGTCAATGGTAAAATCTGCCATCCATTGTTCAAGACTCATTGAATTTTTATCTTCAGGAGGCAAGTGATTGCTACGATCTACCCAGATGGCATAGTCAAATACGCCAGTGTTTTGCATTGCAAAAAATTCACGTTTATTGCGTAGTCCGCAATAAATGTCATGTGCTTGAAAAATTTCTCTTCCTAAACGTGCCGCATCAGGATCATTATAATCGCAGATAGCATCATACCATTCTGCTCGGTGATTATGCCTGTCAGCGTAGCACTGTTCTTCATTACTATATCCATACTTGTCCTTCAACATATCATAGATAAACAGTTTAGAGCAAAATTGACTGCTGCTCTCAAAACTATAATTATACTTGTCACGTAGTATTTCACAGACAGTATCCTTACCGTGCCTGCCGTGACCAATTACCAATAACTTTTTCTTCATAACTTAATATACTAAAAAATCAATATTTTGTCAACAAGATTCAATCCACTTTATAAATTTTTTAGCCCAACGCAATTGTGCTTCTTCTAGTGGATGATCACTGACACCTTTTGGTAATTTTTCTTTTGTTGCCCATTCGTTAAATCCTAGGCCGTTTTCTAAACACACATTATTTTTAATATCTAATCTTTTATACATGTCATGTATAAAAATATTGTTTTCTTGCATTGTATCTTCACTTGCAAGATCATTATAAGATCCTGTATAAAAATACATTATGTTATTTGCTTTTAGATAATTTGTTAGATATTCATATTGTTGTAAACTGTAATAATATACATTGTCTCTTGTAAATCGTTTGTTATAAAATTCTTCTACAGTTTTTACTAATTTTTCTTTTTCTAATCTTTTCTTTACATCTTTCCAATGAGGATTGTTGCGTGGTTCTATCATTCCTGGCATAGTGTGAGTAAAGTATTGTTCTGGCTCATAAAAATATTCTTCATGTATGCTTACAAATTCTCTACGCAATGCACTGGTCCACATTACTAGAACAATAATTTCTTCTGGCTTGTGTGTTTTTAATTGTTGTTCACATTCATAAATGATTCTTCTTGTAATAGCACCGTATCCGTGTCCGCCCATGGCAGTTTTTCTAAGATTAGAATGAGGAGACATTTTTCGATGTATTATGCTATCCCATGTTCTATTACTGTAGGTATGACAAATACCATCTGGCTCTACACTGCCATTCCAATCTGCAAGATCGTGTCCTGCTGTAAAACTACATCCGCCAGAAATTATAACTTTATTGTTTTTAAATTTTGACATATTATCCTATTAAGAAGCCGTAACCAACGCCACCTGCTGAAGCCATGTCTAATTCTTTTTCAAGTTTTTCCATTTCTTGTTGTGCTTCATTTTTTAATGTGTCGCCGTTTAATGTTGTACCGCCCCCAGGACCTGCAATAGTGCTAAACTTGCTACGTGCTTCGCCTAACATATATTTGCAGTTTGCTAGTGTATAATCTTTGATCCATTGATATGCTTTGTAATCTTTGTACAATTCAAAGTCTGGTCTAAAATTATAGCACCATAACAATATTTCTTCGTCAGCTCTTGGACGCTGTAATATTGTTAATTTTTTGTTTGAAGTATTCCATTTGAATTCAATAAACGAGCCAAACATACGTCCAACTAATTCTTGCTGTTGTGCAAAGAAATCATATGTGGCTAAACCACCAATGCCGCTGCCTGCTAACAAGTATGTGTTTGTGTATGCTAGGTTAAAAGGTTCAAACAAACTACCGCCATCTGCACTGCCGCCTAATCTACTACCTACACTGCGTCTGTAAATTTTACGTACTTCAATAACTTCTTGTGGTAATGTATACTCATTAACATCTTGATTTATTGGCAATGTAACATAACTTTCTTCAACAGCATTTTCACTACGCTGTCTATATTTTGATAATGATTTTTTCAATGCTGTTTCGTAATGAACAGGATCAAGCTCAACGTCTACCATTCCTCCGCCAAGGAATGCTTCCACGTAGTTAAAAATTTCTTGTTTTTCAGTAGTTGTATCAGCCATAGTTTGTCTCCACAAGTATTTATGCTAAATATGTATATGCCAAGACTTAGTTTATACAGACCAGAAAAAAGTAAAGATTATGATTTCTTAGATAAAATTATCTTTGAACAATTCACTGTTGGCGGTACTGATGTTTTTGTACACAAGTATCTAGGTCCAAAACTTGATGCTTTACCTACAGACGAAAACACAGAAAATACTGCGGATCAACCTCTTTACACAACACAAAGCGAAACAAACATACAAGATTTGTTGTTTTTAGAAAACAGAGATCGCAAGTATGATGAAAACATTTATAGGCTGCGTGGTCATTATAATGTGCAAGACAACGACTTTGATTTAAGACAGTTTGGTTTGTTTTTAAGTAACGATACTATATTTTTAACAATACACATGAACAGTAGTGTTAAAACCATTGGCAGAAAGATTATAAGCGGTGATGTTATTGAGTTACCTCATTTGATAGACGAATACGCATTAAATGATTTGTCTATAGCATTAAAACGTTTTTATGTGGTTGAAGATGTTAACAGAGCAAGTGAAGGTTTTAGTCAAACATGGTATCCGCATTTGTATAGATTAAAACTAAAACAAATTGTAGATAGTCAGGAGTACAAAGACATACTTGATTTACCTGCTGATGAAGAAAATCCAAACGGCGATACACTACGAGATTTACTTTCAACATATGATAAAGAAATGCAGATCAGCGATGCTGTGGTAGCACAAGCCGAAGCAGACGCACCGTTAAGTGGTTATAACATAAATCATTATTATACTATACAAGTAGATAGCACAGGTGAAATTGAAATCGTTACAGTTGATGCAACTGGTTTAACTGTTGATGGCATAACACCAGTTGACATTGTTATGCGTCCTCCGGAACGTGCAGGATATTTAGGATACTTGGTAGGAGATGGGTTGCCGCCAAACGGTGCACCTTATGGAGTAGGAGCGGGCTTTCCGAGTGAAAGTTTTGATGGCGATTACTATTTGAGAACTGATTTCTTACCTAACAGACTTTTTAGATTTAATGGGAACACTTGGGTGAAAGTAGAAGATAAAGTAAGAACAAACATGACGCCTAACAGCAACAGAAATACGCTAAAAGGTGAATTTATTAATAATACAAACACTGATGTAATTGCAGGCGAAACTGTACCAGAAAGACAGTCTCTAAGTAAAGCACTAAAACCAAAGGCGGATAATTAATGCAACATTTTTACGACGGTCAGATACGTAGATATCTAACACAGATAGTCAGAGCATTTAGTCATTTTAGTTACAAAGACGGTGACGGAAACCTAGTACGTATTCCGGTGATGTATGGTGACTTAACACGTCAAGTTGCAAATATTATTAGAGATAACTCCGAAAACAAAATACCTAGTGCTCCACGAATGAGTGTGTATATCACTGGATTAGAACTAGACAGAACACGTTTAAGTGATAGCAGCTATGTCAATAAGATTAACATACGTGAACGTGCGTATGACGAAAACGGACAAGAATATCTTAACACACAAGGTAAAAGTTATACAGTTGAACGCTTAATGCCCACACCTTATACATTAAGTGTTAATGTAGATGTATGGAGTACTAACACAGATCAAAAACTACAAATACTAGAACAGATTATGATGCTGTTCAATCCAAGTTTAGAAATACAAACCACTGACAATTATATTGATTGGACCAGTTTAAGTGTGTTAGAATTAGGCACTGTAGACTTTAGTAGTAGAAGTATTCCTACAGGAACAGAAAGTGATATTGATGTTGCTACATTAGGATTTACTGCTCCTATATATATTTCACCTCCTACTAAAGTTAAAAAACTTGGTGTTATTACAGACATCATTACTAGTGTTATTAATTTAGATCAAGGTACTATTAGTCTAGACGGATTCAATCCTGATACAGATACCAATACATCGTCAAGTGACGGCATATTGGATATCAACGATATTGGAGAAGGCAGCGATTATAGTGATAACATAACCACAGACTTAGAAGGGGTTGTGTATAACAATGGCATTCCAATTAATAATGTATCTACCACACCAGACGGTAAAACTATATTAGCCGACGGTACAATAGTAGATGAACATACTATATGGATGACTAAAACATTAGCAGTAAACCAAGACGGCAATAGAATTACAGGCCCTGTTGTAACCAGCTATCGCAATTATGGCTTATACGTAGAAAACGAAACTGCAATATTAATGAAGAATCCAGGATTTGAAGAAAAACAAATCTCTTGGGCAGAAATATTCAAGGCTGAATTACCAGCACAATATCAACCAGGTATTAGCGAAGTTCGACTAAGAAGAGTTGATAGAACTATTCCTATCACAGGAACAATAACAGTAAACCCGGATAACGAATTTGAAATACTTATTACTTGGGACGAAGATACAATACCCGACGATACAATAATCGAAGGACCTGTTACTACTGGTGGCGGCATTGATTACTTTATCGATCCGAGACGTTTTAATCCTACCCAATTTAAAGATCCAGGATTGCGTTTGTTGATGATTCGTCCTATTGGTAATAAAGTAGAAAGAAAAATAACTGTATCAACACCAACTATAAGATTTGAAACTGATTTAGATTATTACATCGATGATATTGTAAAACCAGCAGGAGTTGCAGAAGGTACAAGTTTTCCTAGTTCACCAACAGAAGGCGATTTGTTCTATAGAACAGATTTAGAAAAACTTTATGTGTTTAAAGCAACATGGTGGTTAGCTGATACTGTAAACGAGTTTGCTGTATACGTAAACAACACACTAGTTGGTGCTTCTTTAAGAGAAATAGATAACAAAGTAGTTGTACAACTTAATCAACAAGCCAACGAAGGTGATGTTGTAACATATATCTTTAACCTAAATGATGACGGGCCTGATGCTTGGAAAAATGCAGATGGTACTGACTTTATGGCAGACGCTAATGACATTGTTGAATGGGACGGCAGCAATTGGCACATCGTACTCGATGCCAGTGAAACCAAAACATTTACATATGTTACCAACTTGTATACCAAACAACAGTACTATTGGAATGGTTATATTTGGCATTTAAGTGTAGACGGATATTATAAAAACGGCACATGGTCACTCGGACTATAAGATAACTATTTGTATGAATAAAATTATCTGTAGTGGTGCATTATTTTACACACTTGATACCAATAGATTTTTGTTTTTGCATCGAACACAAAGCAAACAATCAAATGTATGGGGATTAGTAGGCGGAACCAACGAAGCCTGTGAATCGCCTTGGGAAGGCTTGCGTAGAGAAATACAAGAAGAAATCGGCGATACTACAATTAAAAAAGCAATACCGCTGGAAACTTTTATAAGCAATGATGAACATTTTTTGTTTCACACTTATTTGTGTATAGTAGAAAAAGAATTTATTCCTGTATTAAATGCCGAACATGACGGATATGCTTGGGTTAGTTTTGGTAATTGGCCAAAGCCTTTGCATACAGGATTGGCCAACACACTTAGACGTAAAACTAATCAACAAAAATTAGAAACAGTGTTTCGTGTTATTGAGATGACGATAGATTAAATTGTTCTCTCAACCATTCAAAGTCGTTGATCTTTGCCAGTGCTTCTTTGTTATCTTTGTAAATTTCGCCGTATTTGCGTCCTAATTTTGCACCAGCAATAGCATATTCACCAAACGGTTTATCTGCACCACGATCACACCATGCGTTAAGTCTAAACTCTGTTTCTTCGTCGTTTTGTCGATCAATTGCACGACTTGCAAGTTTTACACATTCACGGAAACCACTACGCCATGCACTAAATGCATCTGTATTAAACGCAGTAGTATTACTCATTCTATTAATGCCCTTAAACTTATTACTAATACTTGTTGTCATATCCGGTGCATCAATGTCAACATTTCTAGTTAACTCAGTTGGTAATAATTTTACACCGCCGTAGCCATACACTAGTCCGTTAATTGGATTAAAACTACGCCATACATGTACAGTATTACGACCATCAATGTCATAGTGTGCAATTTGATAGTCAAACTCAAAGTCATCTAATACTTCTGCATCGCCGTCAACTACCCAAAACATTTCTGTACTAACTTTTTCTGCTGCTGCAATATGTGCTTGGTGAATGCCTTTAACACGATCAACTCTCCAAGCATCTACCTTTTCTAGTAATTTCTCATAGTTATCATCAGCATTCTGTTCGCCATTACTAATAAACACAACTTCATATTTTTTAGGCATACTAGCAATTTCATCATATTCTTTTTTGATTGCCATAAATCTAAAATCAATTTCTCTAGGAGTCAAATGTATGTGTTTACTTGTTAGTACAATACCATCATAGTATTCGCCATTTTTCCATACGTGATTTATTTTACGTTCATATTGATTATGATGACTAATGTAATGATCAAACTTAAACGTATCTAATACATCAATATCGCTGTAAACCAAGTAAAACATGTCTGTTGTAGAATTTTCTTTTGCTGATTCGTATTCTGCATACGAGTCAATTCTAAACACATCAAACTTTTTAGGTTTACTAATAACAGCATCCCATTCTTTTTTCTTCACATAAAATCTATGATCAACTTCTTTTTCGCTCACCAAACAGTCTTTGCTGAACAATACAACACCATCGTAGTTTTCTCCGTTTAAGAAAACATGATTAATAGTTCTATCGTATTTGTTATGATGACTAAAATATGTATCAAACAACTTGTCGTTGGTTATTTCTACGTCACTGGGCACACCCCAAAACATTTGATACTTGGAATTGTACAGTGCTTCCGTGTACTGTTCGTAATTGTTAATTTCAAACCGTTCGTATGGAAACGGAGTACTTGCAATTACATTGTGTTCTTTTTTATCAATGTAAAATCTATTGTCAACTTCTTTTTGTGTAAGTTTGCTGTTAACACTGGTTAATACAATACCGTCTGTGTGCTCACCATTTAAAAATACATGTGTAGTTGTTCGATCTAATGCATCTTGATTTTCAAAATATCCATCCCATGCAAACTCTTCGGATTGTACTACATCTGAAGGAATCATCCAAAACATTGATGTAGTTGAATGTTTTTTTGCTTCGAGATAATCTTCGTAATTGTCAACTACAAATCTATCAAACGTTTTGTTGCAACTTACAATTTGATTGTGTTCAATTCTGTTAACTACAAATCTGTGTTTGATTTCTTTTTCTGTAACAGGAGCGTGTTTACTAAAAAGAACAACACCGTCATATTTGTTTCCGTTTAACCATACATGATTTTTTTCTGTGTCTTTGCTGTGATGGCTAATATACAAATCAAATACACTTTCGTCAGTAACTTCAATGTCTTGTGGTATGCCCCAAAACATATCGGTAGAACTATATTTTAATGCATGTTGATATTGTTCGTAGTTGTTGATTTCAAATTTGTCGTATTGGCGTGGAGTACTTGCCATAATACGCACTTCTTTTTTATCTTTGAAAAATCTATACTCTAATTCTTTTTCTGTTGCATCATAATTTTTAGGATAAAGAATTACACCGTCTAATTGATCAATGTCGCCGTTGCCAAATACGTGTACATAGTCGTGACTCCATTCGTCAGGCTTGTAACTAAATTTAAATGTATCTCTAACAATTACGTCACCTGGAATAACCCAGAACATATCGGTTTGTGTTAATTCTTTTGCTTTTTTAATGCTGTTGACATAGATAATATTTGGAAAACGTTTTTGTAATTCTGAAAAATAATCTCTTGGATCATCTGACACATAAAAGATATCAAACGAATCTTTGCCTTGATATACGTCATAATCACCGCAAATGTATTTGTATTTCTTTGTACTGTAGTTGCCAGTTGCAGTAGGAACTAATCGCACCATTTCCCAACTTTTAACTTCTCTGCTTTCCTTGTATACATAAGGAAATGCATGAATAGATTTTTCTTCGTCGGGGTTAGGTTTGAAGTACCAAGGAAAACTATCATAAACTTTTATGTTTGAATCTACTAACCAAACGTATTCGCTAGAGTTTTGCCAATCGCTGATTTCTTCTTCGGTGTGTACAACAGGATAATGATCAAAAATATGATTTTTTAATTGGTCTTGCCCATTGTATACTTCTGTTCCAAAACGATTGAATCTGTCAATAGCTCTCATAATACGTTTGCCTTACTTCCTATATGTGCAATTTTAATATCTGCATCGACGTGTACTAATATTCCGTGATGCATTGCTTGGTTACAAAAATATATATCTTCGCCACCAAAGGTGTCTAATTTTTTATTGTATTCATGACTAAACCAAGGCTTAGGCAGAATGTCTAACACATGTGCTTTCATTAACATGCATCCCATTCCTACTGCCCAAACTCTATGCAATCCTCGAGTTTCTTCAAGTCTAGCATCAATGTTATCTGGATCAACAAATGCTACACTTTTATAAGGAGCATAGCGTGTGCTGTATGTTGCTGCAACAATATCTTTGTTGTGAGAATTTAACTTATCAACAATATTTGCAGGAAAGTGTATGTCGCTGTCTAACCATAGTATGTGTGTTGCACTGTGATCAAGTGCTTCGTTAGCAAGTCTAGTTCTTGATTCTGCAATCACACTTCCTAATACAAAATGCAATTCATAATCTATATTTTTTGCTGTGAGCCTGCTTGTAAGATTAGCAAGACTAATTGCAAAAGCCGTGTGGACTTGATCACGTGCTGGAACACATATACTAAGACGCATTAGATAGTTGTATTAATTGTTTCTTGGTTTAGATCTTTTTCAGCATCAACAGTTAGTTTATTTAGATTTCTTGCACTGCCTGTTGCTACTTTAACTGCTTCTTGGAAGTCTTCTTCTGAAAGAGCTGCCATTGCAAGCATATTTTCTGGTTGTACTTTACCTAGTGTAAGCAAGTCTGCACCTGCTGCACGGCCAAGTTTTTGAATCCAATGATGACGTTCGTCTGATTCTGGAATATCCATAGCTGCAATAGCTGCTGTTACTTCTGCTGCAAGATCTGCAGATAAGTCAAGTGCATCTACTGCTGCTTGTTTACGTTCTTTGGTATACTCTTGTGCTAAATCAATGTTTAGTACTTCAAATAAGGTTTTCATTGTGTGCTCCTGTTTAACCTGCGATTGGAACATAGTAGCCGCCAAACGACGAACTCATACTAACAGTAGTACCAACAGATATACTGATATAAGTTCCTAGGGTACCAAGTACAATGGGTGTATAACTGTATCCAAAATAATTTCGGATTTGACTCATTGTAATTGTACTGCCGGTTGGTGGTAATGCCATTTATATTCCTACTTTTAAACTAATATAACACACTATTTAATTATGTCAAGTTTTTATTTTGCCTTTTTGAGTTTATCAACTTCTGCTTTCAATTCTTTAATTGCTTCAATTAATAATGGCACAAGTTTTTCATATTTTACTGTTAAGTAATCGTTGTTAACCGGAGCCGGTGCAATTACTTCAGGTAACACTGCTTGTACTTCTTGAGCACTAACACCGACTTGTTTTTTATTGTTTGATAACCCTAAACTTTTTGCTAAATCATTTTCAACAAAATAATAACCGTTTAGACTCATAATTTTTTCAAGTGCATTAGGAATAGTACCTTCAAAAGTTTTTAATCTTTCATCAGAATAATAAGCAGTAACTTCGCCTGTTGCAGTGATTGTACCTGTAACTTGTAGTTTACCTGCACCAGTATCTGATGTTGAACCCATTAGTACGTTACCACTGAATGGTGCAATTTTAACTAGACCAGAGTCTTCAACTTCAATACTAGGAACACCGGATACGTCATTGACGCTAAAAATTGTACCTGTTAAACTAGGTGTAATACTAAACAACTGTCCAACACTGCTTTCCCAACTTAGACTGTTATCATCTAAGACGTTGAGTGTTATAGGTGTATTATTTAAACCAGTAAATGTAATTTTTGGTTGATTACCTGTACCTGTTTCTGGTCTAATACTGATATTTTTATCACTGTTTGCCATTTGTGTTTCCTATTATATTTGTATTTATCTTAGTTATTGAGTTCCGTATCTTAATGAAAAATTATAATAATTTTGCATAACTTGATTTTGCGTTAAAGCAATATTATATATTCTAACAGATCCAATTGCACCAGCAAATTGTCTTCCAGTACTTTCCATTCCTATTTCTACGTTTGCACCTGTACTTGCATTACCTACAGTAGAAGTACTTGCACTATCTCTAACACCTGTGCTGTTTTGATATTGTCTAAGAACACCTGCGGCATTATCCCAAACACTAACAACATGGTACCATTGATTCCTGTTCATAGAAGGAAGTAACTCGTGATACCCATCTGGACTGTGACTGTACCAATAATTACTTAGTTTTCTATTACTTTTGTTCCAACTCAAATATGCACTTGAACCACCATTGAGACGCACTATAGTGCCTCTGTCTCCTGAACTTATTTCACTGCTATCTGCATATATCCATGCTTCGATTGTTAAGTTAGTAGCAGGTTGTGTATTTAAAACTCCGCTTTCAAAATATTGATTTGTAGTTGTAAATCTATACACATCAACGCTACTACCTCCATACGGTCCTAGTGTAGGAGAACCAGTCCTAGAATAACTATTTCCTGTAACAGCATCATTCATAGGATTACTACTAGCATTACATTTGCTATTAGCAGGATCAAATGTAAAAATTAATCCGTTATTAAATGAATTAGTACCGTAACTTAATCCCATTAGCTCAATCCGTGTTTTTTACCCATTATTCTGTAAACATTGCGTATTTCGTCATCGCTTAATACTCTATTCCAGGCCATGATTGCACCTATTTGTCCAAAACTATATTGGCTATATTGACTGTTTATGTTCCAGCCATTTGGACCTTGTGAGCCGCCGTTATTGGTTGCAATCTTTTGATCATTAATCCAAACACTCCACTGATCTGTTGATAAGTTTCCTGTTCCTGTGTACATTCTCCAAGTGTTATCGGCACTGTTACCTGTGCCGTCATATACCCAACCGTTGGCATAATAATCACCATATGTGGTATCGTGGAAACCTAATAACCAGTTATTGTTCAATGCTGTTAGCATTCTACCGTCGCCACTGCTTGAATATTTTCTACCAAAATATATCACAGTATTATCACTGCTTGCTAGATTAAAAGTACTGTTTCTCATATAGCCTTCTGAATTTTCATACAGTGTTACTACGCCTGCATTTCCATCTCCTCCGGATCTAGTACTAGTACCTTGTCCTAGTGTAAGTCTATGACCGTTTACCATGTCAACAATTTGACCTTCACCTTGATTCATTATTTCGCCTATTGTAGGTTCTGTACCGTCACATTTGTCAACTCTCGGCGAACTCCATTCAATTCCACTAGCTGTATTAGTAGTATAGTAGTGATAGCTACGGTGCATTGCTGTAGTTGTTCCAGGGTTCCATCTTACATCTTGGTCACCACAATTGCAAAATCCTAAATCTGTTTTTTGTATTACGCCGTTGCTGTCTTTGTACCAATATCCACTGTTAGGATGACGTCCGCCAGCATATCCTTCATAAAAACAATGTCCTACAACAAGATACCATTGGTTTAATGCTAAACTACTGATAGACGGGCAATGCCAATATGGGTTTGATTGTACAGCATTATTATCATTGCGTATAGGAGCTGGGTTCATACCTAAATAAAATGTGCCGCCAGTGCCTGATGTATATCTTTTAACCCAAACACTCCAACGATATGTGTAACTTGTATCAATAGAATAATAACTGCTGTTCCAACCTCCGTCTGCACCGCTGGTTGCATCAGGTGTACTACGCCAAGTCCAACTTGTACTTCCCCAAGGATCGCTGCTACGGTGTCCTCTACTTTGTTCACTTGCACTACCGTTAGCACTATAACCACTGACTCCGCCAGTGGTTGATTCACCCCAATAAAGTCTCCATGCTGCAAGTATGTTTGTTTCCTGTGTGTTATTGTACAAATCACTTTTTCTATTACCTGGGTCTACAAAAAATACTAGCCCTTTTGGCATGTTTGTTCCTGCTATTACTCCCATTTTACTGTGCTCCTTTAAAAATGCCAATCATAAGTGCGATTATAAATTTCAGATATTTCGGCGTTTGTTAACTCTCTATCCCATACCATTACTTGGCTTACTGCTCCACTTTCAACAACACCAGCATATCCAGTGCCTATACGCAATTCGCCTGCTGGTGTTATTACATTGGTACTTCTACTAGTGTAACTACTTGCCCAGTTTGCACCATTGATGCTGTAATATCCTGCTCTGGCTACACCAGATTGTTTACCTGTGCTCATACGTATACCGACCATTTTCCAACCACTGGTTCCTATGCTTGCAGTGTTACCATAGTCATAAGTACTAACTCTGCTGTACCAACTGATAGTTTCTCCAGTTTCCCAAGTACATGCTATTTCTTGTTCGTAACTGTTGTTTGTTGTTCCTGCTTTTTCAAACACTGTATCACGTTCTGTTATATCTGTTGCATATAACCACATTACCAGTGTAGTGCCGCCAGCCATGTCAACACCAGTGCCAGCAGCATCCGAACACCTCCAGTATACACTATTATTAAAGTTAGGTGCCACTGAATTATATCCCGGTACACTAGTAGTTCCTGTAGTACTGTTTATTTGATCTATACGCAAGTTTTGTGCTGCGTCATAAAAGTCTGTGCTAAAGTTTCCGCTTTTTAAATATTGTTTTGGAAAATTAGCCCAGAATTTTAAATCGTCAAACACTTTAGGTATTCTTTCTGGTCCATGTGATAGTGCCATTAATTATTCCTCACTCTTGCAAATAATATATCATGTAATGCACTTGCTTCTGTTGCTGTCATTGCTCTATTAATCATTCCTGCAATTGAAATTTTTCCAGGACCTTGGCCTGGCCAACCATATCTATATACATCAGTGCTGCATCCAACTCTATCGCTGTTACCTACAAAAGAACCGTTTACATAATGTGCAGTAGTACCTACACTATCAGTAGAACTATTACCGGTACACACTTGTATCCATGTTTGCCATACGTTTGCCGTTATGTCATATCCACTATCTCTAAAACCACCATTTCGATTTGAATACATTCCTAAATTAACTGTACCGTCTTGTATAATGCCAATATGGTCATTGTTGTTGCGGTACATTGTTCTCCAACCCGTGTTTGTTGATCTCGGTTTCCACAAATGAAAACAAGTATAATTTTTTCCTAGAATACCTGTTGCACTAGTTTCTAGATAACCGCCGTCCATATTAAAACAAGGAATACCGTCTTGCACAGTGTCGGTTACACTGTTTCTTGTCCACGAAAAATCACCCTTTAAATCATTTATATTTCCGCTACCCGATGTACATTTAGAATTAGCAGCATCAAATACACTAATTATAATATCTTTATCAAATACGTCTGATAATAAGTTTCCGTGACTTAATGCCATTAATATCCAAACCTCGCTTTATCTAAAGTAAAGTTAGTTGCAATTTCGGCAGCACTTAACGCTCTATCATATACATTACACTTAGCAAGATAACCGTTGTATTGATAGCCTCCGCCGCCACCGTATTTGCCAATCCATGCTCCGTTAGTGTTTGTAGAAATTGTTCCACTGATATTTTTACTACTCACTTGATTTCCATTGATATATGTTCTTTTTGTAGTTCCATCGTATGTAGCAACAACATGATACCAATTGCTAGTATTCATATAGCTTGCTGTAGTTGTGTACAGGCTATCCAATGTACCGTTTGTAAATTTTGTTCTGTGTACAATATTACCGCCTTCTTGAAACAAACTGTATTGAGTGTTGACATCGCCTTTTTCAAACCAAAAACCGTTTTGACTAGTTGCATTTGTTTTAACCCAAACTTCCATGGTATAGTTTTGATTATTTAAATGGTTAAGTGCTCCTGCTTGAACCCAATACCCTGTTGTACTAGTTCCATCAAAATACCAACTGCCGCCACCTTGTGGACTTGGTGGTGGTCTACCAGTGTCTGCAGAACCGCCAAACACCGAGCCTGTTGGACTAACTAAATCGTAAATTTGAGATCTATCTGATGAGTTAATAGCACTAAAATTACGATTTGTTGTTTGACTATCGTTTGCACCTAACGTACTACTCGAACTAAATGTAAGTTCAGGATTTTTATAGTAAATTGTTCCTGAACTTGCTAGATAACTACTACCACATGCACCGGGATACAGCAACGGTCTGCACCATGCACCTGTGCCACTGTAATATCCGCCAAAACGTATTGTTTGCCATACATCTTGTGTGCTATTAGGACAGGCTGCACTGCCGCCTACACTTCTTTCTAGGTTAGCAAGATAGTTAGTTGTTGGAAAATTTGCTGCACCTGTTACAAGATAATCAAATGTAAAAGTGTAATATCCTTGTGTAATCCAGATGTCATCACCGTGGTAATGACATCCTGTTGCTCCTAGAGCGTAGCTATAAACAACATCATTTGGTTTTATAGTATAACCACCTATAGTTTGTCCATAGCCTACTCTTTGAAACGTACCTGTTCCGTTTACACGAAAGCCAACGTTTTGGTTTGAAGTAGACGGTGTTCCATATTGTTGAAATATGTTTTGACGCTGACATTTGTCATTGGCAGCGTCAACTGATAACACTAGTCCTGATGGTAATTTTCTACCATATGATAAACCCATCTTTACTGATCCTCATACTCGATATCCCATTTGTCTATGTCTTTACGTGTACCGTAAACAGTATAGAAACAATTAATTGGGCCTTCGCTGCCAACTATAATAGTATTATTTACAATATCTTCTACCCATACATCTTGTTTTCCGAATGGTGTTAGGTTAACTGTAATACTATCTTCGTCAACTAGTCCAGTCCAGTATTCTGGTAATTCAATAACGTTATTGTCTTTCAATCTACCACGTACATAAACTGCGTCTTCAGGTCCTTCAAGAGCACCGTGACGTAGTTTCATACCTTCTTTGGTTGGGTGATCAATTACGAAGCTCTTCTGTGTTGCAGCAATAGTACCACTGATGTTGATGCTACCCGAGCCGCTTAGTGTACCACTGAAACTATCATTAGTATCACTACGTAAGAACTGACTACTGTCAATACCGTCAAGTGTATCAGCATTAATACCTGCAACATACCCTTGGTGATAAACTGCATATTCAGTACCGTTAGCAACAAATGTTAGACCTGCTGTGCCGCTCTTAATGCGTAGCTGTTCACCTGTTTCGTCATTGTTAATAACAACAGCTGAAAGGCTATCGTTGTACTGCATGTATGCACGTCTTGTACCTGCTTGATACCAACTTAGATATGGGCTACCTGTTGCACTAGTATCTTGTAGACGTAGCATTTCGTCGCCTGCGTGACTCATTGTTAGCAATGCAGTCATTGTATCAGCTGTGTCACTGCGTAGGAATTGTGTACTATCAATGCTATCAAGTGTAGCAGCATTAACATTGCTTAGTCCACTACCGTTACCAGTAAATGTACTTGTACCAATGTTGATGTTACCAAATCCACTAGTAATACTACCTTGGTTAAGAGCTCCAGTACCAGTAATGTTAGTATAGCTACCACTTATTCTAGCAACCGGAACAGTACCAGTACCGATGTTACTTGCATTTAAGTTTTGTATACCCGAACCGTCTGTACTATGGAAACTACCTGCATACAATGCACCTGCAACACCTAGGCCGCCGCCAATTCTAACTGCACCTGTTGTAGTACTTGTACTTGCACTAGTATCACTAAATGTTTTAATACCAGCCATTGTCTGGTTGCCACCTAGTCTGCTACCACTTACAGTACCACTGCTTAGGTTACTTGCATTTAGTGTAGTTAGTCCACTACCATTACCTGTAAATGTGTTTGTACCAATATTGATATTACCAAACCCACTTGCAATACTACCGCTTGTTAGCTGACCAGTACCTGTAATTTGTGCTTGGTGTTGTGTAATACTGCTTGCAGCAATACGTGCATCTGGTACAGTACCACTACTCAAGTTACTTGCATTAAGTGTTGTAATACCACTACCGTTACCCGAGAAGATGCTACTACCAATGTTAATGTTACCAAATCCAGTATTAATGCTACCTGCATTAAGAACACCTGTGCCTGTAATGCTTAACTGGTGCTGTGTAACACCTGTTACTGCAATACGTGCGTCTGGTAATGTACCACTTGTGATGTAACTTGCATCCATGTCACCTTTGAAGTTGTCTGCCCAAACATCTTTGGCAACTGCAATGCCGCCTGATACTTTCAACGAAGCAGAACTTGTTGTACTGGTTGCATTTGTTGCATCAGTAAATGTTACTAGGTTATTTGCAGCTAGTGTAGTAAATGCACCACTTGCTGGTGTTACGTTACCAATTGGTGTGTTGTTAATTTGGCTAACAAACAAGTCACCGTCAATGTACATGTCATTGTTGGTACGAATGTCCATACGTACAACCATTTCGCCTAGCTCACCTGCAAGATCTGCTGCTGCTTTGGTTTCACCAACTGTGATGTTTGTTGCTGCTTGAGCAAATGCTAGTGTTTTGACATTGTCTTTTAGCAGGTTAAATGTACCTGTTTCGTCAGTGTCAATTGTAGTACCGTTAACATTTAAATTACCATTAAGTGTTGTTGTAGCATTTCTTATAGTAAATGTACCAGTTGTTGCACCTACAGTAAATGCAGTTGCAGCATTACCCATGGTAATTGTTGTTGGTGTAGTATTAGCAATATTAATAGCTGCATCACTAAATGTTAAATCACCACCGTCAATGTTAATATCGCCATCAACATCTAAGTTGTTATTAATATTTGTTGTACCGCTGGCTGCACCAATTTGAATATTTGTTGCTGCACCGCCGAAGTTAATTGTTGTTGCAGTTGTGTTAAACAATGCCATTGTGGCACTACTTGCATTAATACCAGTTGTGAAACTTGGGCTAGTACCAAATACTAGAGCACCGCTACCTGTTTCGTCGCTAATAACACCTGCAAGTTGAGCACTTGTAGTTGAAGCAAATTGATTCAGTCCGTTACCAGTAATAGCAAGTGTACCACTGGTTGGGAATGTAACACTGGTTGCACCTGTCATTGTAAATGTACTTGCAAATGCACCACTTGTTGTCAAGTTGCCACCTAGTGTAATAGTCTTAGTACCGTTGTTTACACCAGTACCACCGTATGTTGGTGATATAACTGTACCTTGCCAAGTACCAGTACCAATTGTTCCAACTTGTTGTAGACTTGAGTTAACAACTCCTGAGCCTAGTGTTGTACTGTTAAGAACACTTGCACCGTTGATACGATATGCTTTACCACTTGCAAGTTCAAAGTTTTCACTGCTTGTCCAACTATCAGTTGCATTTACCCAGTTAAGTGTCTTATCTGTAGCACCTTTTAGTGTAATGCCGCCACCATCTGCTGTTGTATCAGTTGGTGTTGTAACAGTACCAATTTCAATGTTTTTGTCTTCAACTTGTAGTGTTGCAGTATCAATTGTGGTTGTAGTACCGTTTACTGTTAAGTTACCAGTAATTGTAACGTTACCTGCTACGTCAGTATTACCTGTTGCAAAATCAACACTAAACTTGTTTAATCCGTCGCCATATGACAAATCACCAGTTGCACCAATTTGCATACGTTGAGTACCTGCTGTGTAGAAATCTAGTTCATCATTGTCTGCACCAGCACTACTTTCTGCTTCGATTTTAGTATCTTGGTCAACATCTTTAACACCACCTAAGCTACCCCAGTTTGCACCGTCATAACCTTCAAATGTACTGTCAGATGTGTTATAACGAATTTGACCTTGTTCTAGTGTAGTTGGTCTTTCTGCTGTTGTACCTACCGGTATTTTAACTGCTTCGTTACTTGTTAGTTTTAAGTAACCAGGTATAGTTATAATGCCGCTTGTATCAACACGGAATCGTTCTGTTGAAGTATGTTCAATATCGCTTGTAGTTGATACTTGACCTGTTTTAATTACAACATCGCCGCCGGTTGCATTACCTGTACCGTTACCGCCTGCAATAGTAATACTGCCGCCTGCAACGTCAGTACCAACGCCGGCTGTGCCTTTAATAGTAGCACCTACTGGGGAACTGCTTGCTTCTGCATCGCCTAAGATAATGTTTCTGTTACCAATAACCATAGAACTTAGTATGCTAATTGTACCAGCAGGAACATCATTAGGATCGGCTGTTACGTTTGCATCTGTTCTAATAGTAAACGATGTAGCAGTAGGTGTTGAACCTACTACCGGCCATGTGCCGTCTAGATTTGTTACTGTACTTCCGCTAATAGTAATACTATCTCCATCAACAATACCTAATGTATAAGGTGTATAACTAAATGTAAGAGTAGTACTTGTTAATACAGTTCCTGTTGTTTCGTTACTTAGGTAAATGAATCCGTCATTTGTAACACCACTAACTGTTGTGTTAGCCGGAATACTTCCGCTACCTGTTACAATCATACCTGCAAGAATACCTGTAGTATCACTTACAGAAACTTCAGTTTCGCCGTTGGCTGTAGGAGAATTAGTTGTTTGTGTTATGCTATCTAAGTTTACAACAACATCTTGGCTAACTGTTGCTTCGTAACTTTCTACAAATCCTGTTAGTGCTCTAGTAGCATCGTTTGATCCAATGTGAATGTTAACAGCGTCTTGTCCGATAAACAAGCTGGTAACATTGTCATTGTAAACTCTACCACTACCTGTGCTTGTTGAACTTAGTCTTGCAGATCCAACATCCAAACCTTCTGATAGATCAAGTGCTGTACCCCATTCAGGTGTAGTACCATTTGACTTTAAGAAGCTGTTTGATCTACCAATGTTAAGTGTATTCAAGCTACCTGTTGTTTGAGCATATAGTAGGTCACCTACAGCATAGGTACTGATGTTTGTACCGCCTCTGTTAACAGGTACAAGACTTGTTAAGTTAGCAGGGTTTAGGAAATAAGCACTGTCTAAACTATCAAGTGTACCAGCATCAACAACACCGTCTTTGATGAATACTTCACCGCTTCCATCTGTGTTAACATCAAACTGTGATTGTAGGAATCTACTTGTACCTAGTGTAGAGAATGTTCCAAGTGGATCATAGTCAACGTTGGCAATACCAATGTTAACTGGATCGCCGTAGAATTCTCCGCCGATGCTTGAACCTGTAAGAACAATTGGGTTATCAGTTGTGTTAGACTTTTTAAGTGTTTGTACAACAACTGCATAACTACTGTCACCTCTTAGGAATGTGTCAGTGTTTGCAACACCAGCACTTGCAAGTCTGCTTGGTGAAATTGTACCAGAAATAATGTTTTCAGCATCAATGTTTGTAACTGCTAGTGTGTTCCAGTTGTTTTTTAATCTACTCGAAGTATTAATAACTGAACTAACTTGTACATTGTTGTGTATAATTTCAGCACTACCAACACCTGTACCGTCAATATCTTTTGCGTTTGTTACAAGATCGTTAATACTACTCAATGCATCCGAACGTAGTTCATGTAGTGTAAACGAGTTATCTGTAACAGAACCTATAAAGAATCTGCTACCGCTAGGTACAGCATCACCACTAACACTAAACAATTCATTAACTGTCGATCCGTCATCAACAGATTCAACACGTATTGCATCACCTGTTGTCCATCCATGATTTTCAATAACAACACTGTTATCTGTTAAGTTGATTGTATAGCGTGTAATATTGTGGTTGTTGTTTGCAGGAGTACTCAAGAACTCAACTTGGTTAAGCAATGCAAAACCTTCATAAAGTTCAATAGTACTTGTATCAATAACTTTTACATAATAAACACTTCCGTTTAGTAAGCCACCAATTGGAGTATTACCAAGTGTGTTATAAGTTACAGGGTCGCCGTTTCCAAAACCGTGATTTGGAATAGTAATTCTGTAACTTGTGTAGTCAACAGAACCGCCGCCGGCAATTGTACCTGCTAAGAAGTTATGTGTAATAATATCGTCTTGGTTAATATATCTTGCTTGTTGTACTGCTGAGTTATCTTCAACAAAGTCAATACTTGAAGCACTAGCAACATATAGCTCGCCACCGATGATATTAACATATGCACGTTTTTCAATTGCAACAACTTCAATTTCAAAACCACTACCTGTGCCGCCAATTGAGCTTGCATTACAACTTAACAAATCTCCAACCGCATATCCAGTACCACCTCCGTTGATGTCAACGTCAGTGACTTGGCCTGCTGTAACAGTAATGTTTGCAGTTGCACCTGTACCTACACCTGTGTTTGCAGTTAGCGGCACACTTTCGTATACCTTAGTTCCGCCTGTTGGTGTATACAAACTACCGCCTACAATATTAGCATTATCAACGTTTGTTAGAACACCGTAACGTGTTTCTGTAACGGCACCTTGAGCATTACCATCAGCACTAGTAACAATAGTTCTTGCAGTCGAATCAGTAACACCTTTGGTTCCTTCATCAGAACCGTCGTTTGCAATAGTAAATGTAGTTGCACTTGGTGTGCTTAGAACTAACCCGTTTTCGTTGTATGTTTCATCACTACCGATTAATACTTGTACATTGTTACCAGGATTTAAGTTGTGTGCTCCACTAGTTGTAATAGTTGCAATATTAGAACTACGTGCCACATTTGTTACTGTTGCACTAGTAAATGTATAAGTGTCATCTGGATCAAGAACAAGATACTGACTTGTGTTTGAACTTCTTAGGAAGAAGTTGTCAATGATTTCACTAACAGTACCCTTTGAGTTAATTGATAACCCTGAATCGGAACCATTAACATAAAGGTTGCCTGCACTTACTTCCCACGGATCTCCTGTGCTATCGTCTGTATCGTCCCATGCTGCACCTACGGTTGCAACTAGAATATTACTACTATTTACATAAGTTCCTTTTGCATAACCAATAGCACCAACTACGCCAGGTTGTGTAATAATATCACCGTCTGATGCAGAAATGTTACCGCTAAGTGTAAGTTCAACCTGTTCATAGTTTTCAGTAGCAATGTCACCAGCTTTTAGGTCAGTTGCTGGAATATCGTCAACCTGTAGCAATCGTGATAGATAACCTTGAGTGTTTGTGTTGGTAAACTGACGTGTTGCTGGAATTAAGTCTGGGTTAAGCTGACCGTTAACGTTCAACTGAACAATAGCACCCGGAACAGCCGCAGTTGACACAGTTTTGTCAACGAAGCCACCTAGTCTGTTTGAAATAAAGCTACGTACTGCTAACTGTGTTGAAAGTCTTGAATTGCTTGGGCCGCCAATTTCATCATCACCTAAGTTAACATCTGTAGAAATTTCTTCAATAGCAACATCAGAAAGACTTAGACGTAGTGCATCAAGTTCGTCCACCTGAACCTTGTTACGGAAGGTAATGTTACCAGTTCTGTTGAACGCTGTAATAAAGTCACCAACTTTAAAGTCACCAAGTTCGTTTGTACCTGATGAATAAACACGCCCTGGTAATTCTTCATATTGTTCGTATTCTTGTCTAGTGTTACCGCCGTTTTGTGGTAGAGCATTATAGTCTGTACCTGAACCTGCGTATTCCCAAGTGTGTGCAGATGAGTTAACAACAGATGGTCTATGGAACCAACATTGGTTTTCAGGCAAGTTAACTAGGTTGGTTAAACTTGAACTACCGTCTGTAGCAGTAATTGAGAATGTTGCAGTACCAAGATTTCTTATAGCTGCAACTTCGTTTACGCCAATTGCAGTGTTTGCTGGGCTTGCATGGTCACTAGTAATTGTGCTTGTTTCGTCAAATTGGATACGTAGTGTACTTGATCCTACTGCAACTTCTTCAACAGAAACAACAAGTCTTCTAATACTAGGTTCCCAACTTACAACAATAGCAGCGTTGTTACTGCCTCCAGTTGTACCTGTAATTTGTCTACCTGGTACAAACTCGTGGTTTTCTGTACCTGATGCAAGTATAAGTTCTTGATATGTTTGGTGGCTACTTAAAATTTCTTCTACATAAAATTCAATAATATTTGATAGGAATTTATGTACACCTGTACTTGTGCTAATAATATTAACAGGGAAGTCTAAACTTTCGTCAAACGCTAGTGTAAATTCATCGTCACTGATAATGTTTACATAATATGTTTGTTCAGCATCAAGACCCTGAATTGGAGTGTTTCCATCTGGATCATAAATTAGTTTCTGACCATTTGTAAATCCGTGGCCTACAATAGTAAAGGTGTTGGTTGTTGAACTTACATCTGTTGCAGAATTAAAAGTTGTTTCTGTAGGTGCAGGTTTAAATGAGTTTGTAATATCACCTGCACTGCTAACTTCAGTTGGATCTGGTAAGTCTTGTGGATCGTTAATAATTGTTGTAACAATATCAAAACGTGATCCTACAAAATCTTGTACTGCGGTTGGTAGTGTGCTAATATAAGTTAATGCATATGTTTTTGCTTGATCGATAGCTGCAATAGTTTGTAGCTCTTGTCCGCTGATACTTATAGCACTTGAATCTTGTAGATTACGTGTATAATAACTTAGACCAGCACTACGTGAATATCTGTTACCAGTATCGTAAACGTCTTTTGCAACTGCTTCAACAATAAGTTTTGTATCTCTTAGACATTTCGCATCATCGTATGAGAAACCATACCATAGATTTGTTTGAATTTGTTGGTTAATCCACTGTGTTACATTTTGTGCAATATTAATTTGACCAGTTGTATCAAGTTGATTATAAGCAGTATATTCTGGGTTTGAACTTACCCAAGTTAAATCTGGCTCTACTCTTGTAGGAAGTGTTCCGCCAACACTGTTTAGATAATCAACAATTTCTTGAATACGGTCGCCTGCTGCGGTTGCGGCTGCCGCACTACCTGCTGCTGCACTAGTATCTTGTGGTACTGTTGTTCCGCTTGAAGTTGTAACTGTGGTTTCAACAATAACTTGTTCAATAACTGTTTTCAATCTTCCATATGCTGCAACAGTTTCTTCTAGTTGGCCGCTGCCGTATTGTGCAACACCGTCTACAAAATATGCAAGTGCTGCTTCGTAAGTTTGTAGGTTACCGCCATAGGTTAAATCGTAAACTAATGCATCAATAATAAGACCAACGTCTCTTGCACATTTAGCACTATCATATGTAAATCCTGTTGCAAAAGGAGGTGTTCCTGCTGTTACCTGATCATCAATCCAGCTGTTAACTTCGTCTTTGATAAATGCAGTGTTGTTTGTAAGTTGTGTTGCAGCATTTAGATAACCACTATCAAATGCGTTGTCTGTACCACCTGTTGGTGTCGGATAGCTGTATGCATCTGCATTTGCTACACCATTTTGTACAATATCAATTACTTCGTCCCAAAGAGCGTTTGCTCTACTTGTAGCAGTTGCATCTGTTAAGTAATTTGCTGTAAGTGTTTTTGCTTGGGCAAATGCAGCAACAGTTTGATCAATTTGATTGTTTAAGAAGTATGTACCGTTACCGTTGTAATAACGTAATGCAGCACTCACTGTTCTATAGTTGCTATTAAATATAACATCATATCTAATAGCGTCAAGAATTTTTTGTACATCTCTTGCACACTTAGCTTCGTTGTATGTAAATCCTGCCCATATACTAGGAGAACTCAAACCAATTTGTGTATTAATCCAAGTTACAACATCTGCTGCAATTTCATCTCTTGCTAATAGTAATTCGTCTCTAGCAATTTTGTATTCAGGTTCGCGGAAACGTAAAACAAATTCTTCAACAGGTGCTTCACGATTAATACCAACAATAGTAATAGTTTGTTTGCCGTCAGCTTGACCAGTACCTGATACAAAGCTTCTGTCAAATTCAAACGAACGTGGTGAATAACCACTAGCACGTAGAGCATACAAACCAAAGTTTGTAGCAGAGTTGGTAATCGAACAGTAACCACCTGACTGACAATAAACACCGTTAAGTAGGAAAATTTCGAAACACGAAACGATCTGTGCATAAGCATCGTTTGTTAAACGCCACGCTGTACCACCAAATGACAAGATAGTAAAGGCGTTAGCAACCATTGATTTACCTTGTTCAGGCACAGCACCGATAACTGGGTTTTCAGCTTCGATTGCAAAAGTTGGAACGTTTGGAGATTCAACTTTGCTACCGTCAATCTTAGCACCGTTCATACCCAAGAACGAAATAATCGAACAGTTCTGAATATACGGTGATGTAGTAATAGTTGGTCTTGTGTTTGGTAGGTTTGTATAATCGCCACGGTCTGTTACATCAGCTGCTGTCGGATCATCAAATGCAACTGCATAGTCTGCTGTAATTAGAGGAGTAAAGTTTTCGTCAACACCATCGCGGAATGTAAATTCACCAAAGTAACATGCGTTACGAACACGTAGCATGTCCAAGTTAGCATTTGCAGGACGGATAATACAACCACGCAAACCGTCACCTTTGATAACTGTGTTATCTGGAACAATAATTGGGTTTTGTTCTGTGTAGTCACCAACCGCAACTTTGATGTTTACACGTCTACCTGTAGTTTGACCAGCAGAGTTATAAACCAATCCTGAAGCAATTTGACATGCTCTTTTAACTGTTTTAACTGGAGCACTTTGACCGTCATTTTCGTCACTACCTTGTTCTGCAGAAACGTAAACAACGTTACCACCAAAAATATCAGCATCATTAAAATATAATTGTCCATTTCCGTCAACTGCTAAAAGCTGGCCGATTGTACCTTTATTTGGAGGCAATGTTAAAGTATAACCAGCATCTAAAACGTTTGGAGGCTTAATTCCGATACCATCGTTACCTGCCGCAGTAAGTTCTCTAAATGTCAGTGTATTAGCGTTTTCAATTTCGATATCGTCTTTGATATTAAAGCCAGCATTAGTAACAGTCATTTTTTCGTCGCCGTTGACTGTCATGCTAATCTGTGCAACAGCACTATCGCCTAAGTCATCTACTTGAACATTAGTGTTGTTTTCAAAAATTCTTTTAGTAATGTCTTGAACTGTGTTATCATCACGCAGTAGGTAAACTTTACCGTCTGCTGTGTTAATTGCTAATTCACCTGATTCTAATTGAGAAATTAGCGGTTGCTTACCCGCGACCGCACTACGCTTGTGTCTAATTGTTGTTGCCATAAAGGCTGCCTCCTATTTAGGTACGGGTCAGGTCTATATAGACGCCCTAACTACACGATAGAAATCGCTGTACACTTATTTATCATAGGAGTAAAATGGTAGCTTAATTAAAAGCTACCACCGTCAATTGTATCAGTCCAAACCGGAGTTGCATCTACATCACTGGTTACAGTTAGTATCTGGAATGATGTACTTGCATCGCTTGTTCCTGCTGCGTCTGTAACTTGTACAGGATTAGCAGTGTCACCATAAAGTATACCATTTTCAGTAAATGTGCTTACACCAGTACCACCGTATTGTACTTCAAGATCAATATTTGTTAGTGCAAGTGTACCGTCAATTGTTACATTTTCGTTAACTTGTACATTTTGATCAATTGTTGTTAAACCGCCTGTTGCACCAACATTTATTACTGTTGCAGCACCTGCAAAGTTAATTGTTGTAGCAGTTGTATTCAACA
>Ga0181567_10000692_pt1 | contig 25495 bp, 6 predicted proteins | sample 101ome_14_FD_133761 | JGI IMG/M metagenome (GOLD analysis project Ga0181567, IMG submission 133761) | Coastal salt marsh microbial communities from the Groves Creek Marsh, Skidaway Island, Georgia - 101403AT metaG (megahit assembly) | ecosystem: Environmental > Aquatic > Marine > Intertidal zone...
CCCTCCGAAATTACATTTGAAACTATTGAGGTCAATGGCAGTACGCAGTAAAGTCGGTATTTCTGGTCTTAACTTTGAACCAGGTAAACCCAAAACAACTCGTCAGGGTAAATCAAAGAATACCAAACTCTCAGCAACGTCTCGTAACTCGGCTCGTAAGAGGTATCGGGGACAAGGTAGGGGGTAATACATACATGTAGTAATGTAAAATCACCATGGCATGTTTGATTGCTAATCTCCCTCCACAAAAAGTCTGGGTTCGTAAAGAATACCTGAGAGACCTTCAGGACGGTCATGGCGAGTTTGTAGAAGGCGTCTGGGTGACTGCAAAGTCCTTACCTGGACGCTCTTTTTATTTTGAGACATATTTGCCTGAATATGGGGCACTATATGATAAATTACCAATTTCTGCATTTGTCTCGTCTCCAAAAACTCCAGAGCCTGATTTAGATCTTACAAATCTCCAATTTTGGGATTGTATGAGTTATGGTGTTATTTGTATAAAGAAACAACATATTGGAGAATTGGATTTTGAAGTACGAACTCGTGACTTTGGACATTTGAAAGGAGAATATCTATTCAGTTTAGATAACTATCATCCATACAATGATAAAATTGATTGTGGAACTAGTGAAATGCCTGAAGAACATAAGTCTCACAATTGTCTACTACTAGAAAACGGTCAGTTCGTTCTATATCCCAATAATAGAATGAGACTGTATAGTCCATCTAGGACTCCAGAATCACCAAAAACTCCTGATTTTAAAATTTCTACTAAGTTTTATAGGACTGAAATTGGTCTAAAATGGGCTAGACTGGGTGATACGGATGAATATTTCTGGAAAACACCTGAAGAAAGTGATCAAGAAGAGGAAAATAAATAAAAATAAGGGATAGCAACCCCTCTAAAAGTTCTAACGGACTTACAGAGAGGATTCTCCCATGCAAAATTTACCAGAAAGCGACTTTTTGGACAATTTAGGTGCTCGAATGCATGAAAAAATGTTGAGAGAAGTCGTTGGAGACCATATTAATGACATGAAGCGTCAAACTGTGCTTCATGAAGAGATTCGTAATGACGAAGATTACGATGATTGGGAATATGGAACCGAACCAACTTATGGAAAACCTGATAAATAGGTTCATAATCTAAAATTATGCCTTTTCATGGCACTAAATCGCACATCTAGGGCATTTAAGGACATTTCTTTGTCTTTTGCACCACACCCAATCACAAAAGACCTTCCTGTGCTTACAAATGAGCGTGCAATCGCACGCTCTGTGCGTAATTTAGTAGAAACTATTCCAACTGAGCGATTTTTTAACCCAGATTTGGGTTCTGACGTTAGAGATACGCTATTTGGGTTTTGTGATTATGGTACTGCGGCTGTAATAGCAGATCAAATTGAAGAAACCATCTTAAATTATGAAGCAAGAGCCGCAAATTTGAATGTTGAGGTGTTTCCAAGACCAGACGACAATAGTTTTGAAGTAAATGTCTTTTTTGACATTGTTGGACAAGATTTACCACCGCAAAATGTATCCTTCTTACTTGAGGTTACGAGATAAATGCCACTAACCAAGTTTACAAACTTAGATTTTGATCAAATTAAGGCTTCTATTAAGTCTTATTTGAGAGCGAACTCGAATTTTACCGATTTTGACTTTGAAGGGTCGAACTTTGCTGTTCTTATCGACACTTTAGCATATAATACTTACATTACAGCGTTCAACACCAATATGGTGGTGAATGAGTCGTTCATTGACTCCGCTACGTTGAGAGAAAACGTAGTTTCTCTTGCTAGAAACATTGGATATGTTCCTAGATCAAGAAAATCTGCACAGGCACAGGTAAGTTTTGATATTGAGTATACAGGAACTAGTCCCACTGTAACTCTTGAAAAAGGTTTGGTCGCTGTTGGTTCTGCAGACAATAGTTCAGTCATATTTTCGATTCCTGAGGACATCACCACAACTAGTGTATTAACAGGGGCTGACACCAACGGAAATGGACCTAGAAGGGCATCGTTTAGTTCAATAGATGTCTACCAGGGTACACTGCTTACAAAGCAGTTTCAGGTCAATGCATCAGTCAATCAGAGATTTATCTTAGATAACCCAGGAATCGATACAAGTTCCATCAGAGTGACTGTAAGAGGTCCTCAGGACACCGTTGGTCGTGAATATAAGCAAGTAGAAAATATTATTGACGTTACATCCATCTCTGAGATCTATCTTATTCAAGAAATTTCAGATGAACGATATGAATTACTTTTTGGTGATGGTATTTTTGGTAAAAAGTTAGAAGATGGTTCTATTATTGAAGTTTCTTATATTGTAACTGATGGGTCTTCAGGAAATGGACCTACAAACTTCTCATATACTGGAACAGTAACAAATAGCATTGGAGCTACGTTTTTACCAACGAATACAGTATCTGTAACGACGAATCAGTCTGCAGTTAATGGTTCTGATATTGAATCTATTGACTCTGTAAAATATTATGCACCAAGACTGTACTCTTCTCAATATAGAGCGGTAACTGCAAAAGATTATGAAGCTATTGTCCAAAGAATTTACCCAGATACAGAATCTGTCTCTGTTGTTGGTGGTGAAGAGTTAGATCCCCCAGAATTTGGGACTGTTGTACTGAGTATCAAACCTAAAAACGGAACATTCTTATCTGACTTCACAAAAAGTCAAATTTTGAGCAAATTGAAGGATTTTTCCGTTGCTGGTGTTAATCAAAGAATTGAGGATCTGAAACTTCTGTTTATTGAACTGCAATCCACGGTATTTTTCAATGCTGCTCAAGTTTCTGACGTAAATCAACTTCAAAGTGATGTTACATCGAGTTTGAACACTTATGCAGACTCTATTGACTTAAACAAATTTGGTGGTAGGTTCAAATATAGTAAAACTGTAAAAATTATTGATAATACTAATGAAGCTATTACTTCTAACATCACGAGAGTGATTATTAGACGTAATTTGAGATCTATTCTTAATTCATTCACGCAATATGAACTTTGCTATGGAAATGAGTTCCATGTTGTTAGTGAAGGATTCAATATTAAAAGTACAGGATTCACAGTTCAAGGATCTTCCGATCTTTTGTACTTTACTGACGTTCCAAACGCAGATAAACTAAAAGGTGCTATTGCAATTGTAAAAGAATCTGATGCTGGTCCAATTGTGGTTGTTCCTGCCGCTGGAACCATTGATTATGTAAAAGGTGAAATATTAATCAACACAGTTAATATAACATCAACAGTTAAATCTGACGGAATTATTGAAATTCAGGCAGTTCCAGAATCCAATGATGTTATTGGTCTGAAAGACCTGTATTTGCAACTGGATATCTCAAATAGTACCATAAATATGGCAAGGGACACCATTTCATCGGGTGAACAAATTTCAGGAGTAGGGTTCCCTGTAGCATCCAGTTATACCAACGGACAATTAAGTAGGAAATGATAAACACGAATTCTGTCTTTGATACCAGAGTTAAAATTCAGGATGTTGTAAACAGTCAACTCCCTGAGTTTATTAAAGATGAAAATCCGCTTGTAGTGGATTTTTTACAAACCTACTATACATCGCAAGAATTTGCTGGTGGTCCAGTAGATCTCGGTGAAAATATTGACAAATACCTCAGACTAGAAACACTGACTCCAGATGTCATTTCTGGAATGTCCACGGTAACTGTTGGTATTTCAACGACAGATACGGAAATATTTGTAACCAACACCAAAGGTTTTCCGCAAGAATACGGATTAATCAAATTAGGTAATGAGGTTATCACATATACTGGAGTAACTACAAATTCCTTTACTGGTGTTGTTCGTGGTTTTTCTGGCATTACCTCATATAGAGCACCTAACGATCCAGAGGAATTAGTATTTTCCGAAACGGTTGCGGAATCTCACTCTGCTGGAACTAGTGTTCAGAACCTCAGTGCGCTATTTCTTAAGGAGTTTTACAATAAACTCAAAAGATTATATACACCTGGATTAGAAAATAGTCCACTTGCGGATAATCTTGATGTAAATAATTTCATTAAAGAGTCTAGAAGTTTATATCAAAGTAAAGGTACGGAAGAATCTATCAAGATTCTGATGAAGGTTCTCTTTGGCATTGATTCCAAAGTAATTGACCTTGAGCAGTTTCTTTCCAAACCATCATATGCAAACTATGTTCGTAGAGAAGTCGTAGTTGCAAAACTTATTAGTGGTAATCCAGCATTAATCTCTGGAACAACCCTTTTCCAAGATGCTCAACTATCTAATGGCATTGGTGCTGCCAGTGGACCAATTTCAGAAGTTGAAATTTTCACAAGAGGAACCACAGACGATATCGGTGTTCAAACCTATTATAAAATCTCACTTTTCATCGGTTTTGATGATGAGAGTCTGATTGAAGGTAAGTTTGTTATTCCTGGAAGCAGTTTTACGATTGGAGATCACTCCGCAGGATCTAGCGTAATTACCGTAGACTCTACAATTGGATTTCCACAATCTGGATCATTTTCTGTTGGCAACGATGTTGTAACCTACACAGACAAAACAATTACACAATTTATTGGTTGTGAAGGTTTAACTGAAAGTATTAATCCAAGAACTGAGATTACACAATCTCTAGAAGTTTATGCTTTTGAGGAGAATGATCTTACAAGACCAGTAAGATTTGTATTGACTGGTGTTTTAAACAAATTTGTACAAACAGAAGATATTTTCTCTGCTGTAGAAGGAGCATTGATCTCTGTTAAAAATCTTGGTCAAGTTATTAGTAATGACCAACAAGATGACTCTTATGAGAAAATCTTCTACAATTCTTGGATCTACAATACCTCCGCAAGATATTTTGTCACTTCTTTCAGTGGATCTACTTTTAACCTTGATGCCACAATCGATAGATCTAGTTTGAAGTTGGGTGATATTGTTGATGTTGTGGAAAGAGCATCACAAACAATTGCCGCTTCCAATTTAGAAGTAATTAACGTAAACCTAACTGACAACGCAGTCACACTTGGTGCTGGTGATTACTCTGGTCTCAACCCACTAGACGCATACGATATAAGAAAAAGAATTAACACATCTTCCAGTCTTGGAGCACCATTGTCTTTAGGTGATAATGTAGTGTCTTCTGATGTGTTGAACACATATATTGAAAATAACGAGTTTGCATACGTTGCATCAAACTCACTTCCTTCTTATGTTATTAGACCAGTAACAACAGAAATTCAAATTGCTACTGCTTCTACAGCGTCTGGGGCAATTCAAAACTATGACATTAATGAATTGTCATACGACACTCTTTCTTTTCCTGATGTTGTTCCATTTTTTACTGGAGATGAAATTGTATACTCTCCAGCAAGTGGAATTCCCGCTATTTCTGGATTATCGACAAATGCCAGTTATTTTGTAGAGGTTCAACCAGCACCGAATAATAACAGAATTAAATTATCCCTTTCTAGATCATTCTTAGCAGCTGGTTCTTTTGTTAGATTCAATCCAACTGATAGTGGTCCTCATGATTTTATTCTTGCTGAACAAAGAGAAGGATCAATTCAACCACAAAAATTACTTAAAAAATTCCCATTAAGTCAAAATCTTAGAACTGGCAGTAAAGACTCTACACCCACAGGATCAACTGGTATGTTGATTAATGGTGTAGAAATTTCAAACTATAAAGTTGATGAATCTGTTTTTTACGGACCTCTCAATAGAGTTAATGTCTTTAATGGTGGAAATAACTATGACGTTGCAAATACACCAAAAGTAGTTGTTGGTGACTCACCAGTTGCAACAGGAACAACCGCTTTAGTTCAACCTGTAGTTACTGGTTCTTTTGAAGACATTTTAGTTGACCCAGTAAACTTTGATATTGAAGAAGTTCTGTCCGTTGAGATTACTGGTGGTAATGGTGATGGTGCAACTGCATCAGCAACCCTTGCTTCTGAATTTAGAGAGGTATTCTTTAATGCCAATGTCCTTACTGAAGGTGGTGGTGTTGATACTTCTGATAATACTATTACTTTCCAAACTCAACACAATTTCCAAACAGGTGATCCTATTGTATACAACGCATTAGGAAACCCAGCACTTGGTATTGCAACTAATACAGATAATGACGCTGTACAAGGATTAACACTTCAAACTGGAAACATTTATTTTTCTAAGTTTATCAACAGTCGTACTATTCAGGTTCACAATACAAAACTGGATGCTCAGTTAGGAATCAACACTATTGGTATTACAACTGAGAATAATGCTGGACTGATGAAGTTCAGAACTACAGATAAGAAGCTTAAGATTGATAGGCTTAATGTTCTTAACCCTGGACAAGGATATTCTAATAGAAAACTCATTGTTCAGTCAACAGGTATTAACACTGCAAATGACAGTGTTGTCTTTGATAATCATAACTTTACTAATGGTGATTTTGTAGAGTATGAATTCTTTGATACTGCTATTTCTGGACTTTCAACTACAGTTCAGTATAAAGTTCTGAATGTTTCTGAAAATGAGTTCAGACTTGTTAATGCTGGTGTAGGTGGAACAGATCTTTCGAATTTTAATAGGAATAAATTTGTTTCTCTCGAAACAGTCGGTGTTGGAAGTCATATCTTCAAATATCCAGAAATTGTCGTTACAATCAAAGCTGTAACCACACAACAAGAAGAGGGAACATTCACAGCAACTCCAATTGTTCGTGGTCCTATTGTTGATGCCTATCTTTATGAACCAGGAACTGATTATGGATCTGAGATTCTAAACTTTGAGAGAACACCAGGAATTACCGTTGTAAGTGGAACTGGTGCTGAAGTAAGACCAGTCATCTTAAATGGCAGAATTGATAGCGTGTTTGTTCTTAGTGGTGGTAGTGGATATACTTCTCCACCAGAACTTGAAGTCTCTTCTAATCCTGTTGGAGTTGCTACAACTGGCACTGGTGCTAGACTAAGAGCACTTACTAATAATGTGGGTGTAGTCACCTCTGTAGTCGTCCTCTCACAGGGTCTAAACTACGATAAGGATACAACCACCATTAAGGCTAATTCAGTTGGTTCTGGGGCAATTCTGAATGCGTCTGTGAGACGTTTAGGTGTTAATAAGTTTGCCAAAATTAATGACAATGGTGGCGAGATCGTAGCACCCACACCAGAGAAAGGTCTTGAGTATGCTGCTATTGGGTATGGTGTTACACTAAGGAATGCGTTTGGTGATAATGGAGCATTCCACTCACCAATTATTGGATGGGCTTATGATGGAAATCCAATTTATGGATCTTACGGTTATAATGATCCTGAGAACATCCAGAGTGGTACTAAGAGAGTAGGAACTGGATATACAGCAAATATCAATTTTATTTCTAACAGACCAAATTCCACTACATTCCCATTAGGTTTCTTTGTCGAAGATTACAGATTCACTGATGTTGGTGATCTTGACGAATTCAATGGTAGATTCACAATTACCAATGAATTCCCAGAGGGAATTTATGCATACTATGCAACCATTGATTCTAATAACAATCCACAGTTCCCATTCTTCATTGGCAATTCCTATAGATCAAAAACTATACTTGAAAACGTAGACCCTGCTTTTTCTATTGACCAAAGATTTGATTTTAACAGTTCGGATCTTATCAGAAATACTTTCCCACAAAAGATTGGTGAAAGAGGTGCATCATATGACTTTGCAATTGAACCATACAAAGTATTCTCACAAGATTCTGTTGTTGATATTGTTGGATCTGGATCTGTAGAATCTATCAGCGTTGCTTCTACTGGAAATGCCAGATATGCAGTTGGAGACACTATAAACTTTGGTGAAACTGACACTGGATTTGGACTTGCTGCTGAAGTATCTGAAATCGGTGGAAGATCTATCCTTAGTGTTGCTTCTACAGAAACAAGTTATGAAAACGCTATTGTTAAGTGGAGAGATAATAAAACAGTAGAAGTTTCGATTTCACCCAATTTTGACTTGAATGATAATGATGTTGTTCAAATTACAGGTCTCTCAACGTTTGTTCAAAACCTTGATGGTGCTCATGTAATTGATACTTTTGTGGAACCAGCAAAATTAATTGTTGGTATGGGAACCACTGGTGCCAGTGGAATGACAACCGATATTACTGTTACGAATGTTCCTATTTCCGTTGGAAGTTCTGTTAAACTTTCAAATGAAACTTTTGGTATTCTGAATGTTTTTTCTGGTGACGGTATTATCCGAGTTCAAAGATTTCCATCTGAAACTGCAAGTGGTGGTGTAGGACATACCGCTGGTGAGACAGTTACATATCCACCACAACGATTTCATATTTCGGTAGAGACACCATATTTCGAATCTAAAGAACAAGATACTGTTAACTTTAATCCATTTGAAGCTGTTGGTATTGGAATAACCGCAGGATTTACAACATCTAGATCCTATAGATTTAATAATAGAATTGAAACAAGAACTATTCCAACTCAGAATATCTTCTTAGAAAACCATCCATTCCAAACTAACCAACCAATTACTTTCTCTGTTGGTTTGGGAACCACATCAATTGGTGTATCAACAAGCCCAACAGGAACTGTCTTCTATTTACCAGACTTGGTTTATGCCGTCAAGAACTCTAAAGACACGATTGGTCTGGCAACCGTTTTGAACGGAGACCAAGTTTTCTTTAGAGATGTATCTTACACAAATCTGTATGATTACCAGTTTGCATCTAGATTTGAGCAAATAACTGCAGATGTTAAGAAAATAACAGCGACAGTCTCAACTGGTGAAACTCATGGTCTTGCTGATAATGATATTATTAAACTGTCAGTGAAATCTGGATTGAGCACTGGTGTTGGTGCTGCCTCAACTGTTGTTTTCAAAATTGCTGAGGAAAAAATTCTTGTAAATCCAGTTGCTATTAGTTCTGCTGGAGTTAACACAAGTACAAATATTATTACATTGTCCGATCACGATTACACTACTGGTGTTAAAGTATACTATGAATCCAGTGAAGTAATTGGTGGACTATCAACTGGTAGCTACTATGTCTTTGCCATTGATAAGGATAATTTCAGACTAACTGAGACTAGACTGGACGCTATTTCTTCACCTCCAACTTTTGTAAGTCTTACATCAGTTGGTGGAACATCACAAACACTGTCTCTTGTCAATCCACCCATTGAGATTTTCAGAAATAATGATGTCGTGTTTAATCTTGAAGATCCAACTTTGTCTGGATATAATTTGCAAGTTTACTATGATGATGAATATCAAAATCCTGTGGTATCGACAGGAAAGACTACTAACTTCTTAGTTTCTACATTTGGCACCAATGGTACAGCTGGTGCTGGTGCCACTATTGGATTCTCTACAAACTTCCCATCAATTCTTTATTATAATTTTGATAAAGGTGGATTTATTAGTACATCTGATAAAGATGTCAACGCATATAATCAATTAAAATATTCTAATAGTAAGTTTAGTGGGACTTACAAAGTCACGGGTGTTACCAGTACCACATTTAATGTCAACCTTACTCAGGTTCCTGAAAAAATAACTTATAATCTTTCTGAGTCTGATTCTCTTGAATACACCACGACATCTACAACGGCTACTGGATCTATTGCCAATGTAAAACTTGTCTTTGGTGGACTTAAATATGAAACTGTACCAAGTATTTCCAGTATTACTTCTGCAGAGGGCGTAGATTCTATATTGAGACTTAATTCTTCAACAATTGGAAAACTTGAAGATGTAAGACTTCTCACACCTGGATTCTCTTATCCTTCAGATAAAACATTAACACCAACTGCTAATGTTCCAAATGAACTGTCTGTAACTAACTTCCAAACCATTGATACCATTATTGTTGAGAGTGGTGGTAAAAATTATCTGACACCACCAGGATTGGTTCTCTATGATTCATCTACTGGAGATGTGGTTACAGATTTCCAAGGTTCGACAGAATTATCTGGAAGTGCAGTAAGTCCAACGACTCTTGTTGATGGTGAAGAAACCGCTGGTGTAAGAATTGATAGAAATCCAGTTGGTCTTAAAGACGATGTTGTTTATGGTGCTGCTACTGTTGGTAACGATAATGGAATTTCTATTGTTAGTGTCGCTTCCAGTACAGATAATCAGGTAACTCTTAGTATTTCCACACCTATTTTGGGATTTACGACAGCACCATTCAGATCTGGTGATAAGATTTTTGTTGAAGGTATTGGTCTTGCTTCTACTGATGGTCAGGGACATAATTCTTCCGATTATGGATATCAATACTTCACCGTTTCTTCTTATAATGCCAGTGTAAACCCAAATCAACTTTCATATGATTTGAGTAGCTTTGTTACTACAAACACTGGAATTGCAGTGACAAACCCAGGACTGTTCTCCAACGTTGTTAAGGAAGATGATCTTCCAGAATTCAAAGTAATCAAGAAGAATTCACTATTTGAACCAGGTGAAATTTTATTCTTAAATGGTGTAGAAGTTATTGGATCTACTAACCTCACCGTAAGTAGTTTTAACGCACTGACTGGAAAACTCAACATAAATGGAACGACACCTATTCAGAGTGGTGATACTTTGACTGGTGCTGTTAGTGGTGCTAAATGCACAATTTCAAATATCTCTACTAAGGTTGGTAGATTTGAAATTGATTCTACATCTAAGTTTATTAAGGGGTGGAGCGATGACATTGGAAAACTCAGTGAAGACTATCAGGTAACTGGTGACAATGACTATTATCAGAGAATGTCTTATTCTATTCAGAGTGAAAAGGCATTCAATGATATTATTAGTTTCGTAAATGATAATGTTCATCCAGCTGGATATCGTAATTTTGCTGACACTCAAATCAGTCCTAAAGGCAATGTAGGTCTGTCGTTTACCACGGCACAGGAAGATCCATTCCTTGTATTAGACATCTATGACGGTGCTAAGAGAGTAGATACGATCAATGATTTTGATTTCGCTCTTGATGTTGATGCAACCGAAAACACATCAAAATCCATTGAACTTCTGAATGTTCCAATCACTGATTTTATTCTAAACAAATCAAACAGAGTAGTTACTATTGATGACATCAGTTCGCAATTCTTGAACGAAGATGCGGATGAACTTTTGGAGTTCAAGGATGTTGCTATTTTTGGTGATGGAAGAAAAACTAACAAATTCTTAACACAAATTGTTGATGTCACAAATGATGCTGAAATGAGTCTTAAGGAAATTGTCCTCATCAACAATAATGAAGATACTTTCTTATTTGAAAAGGTTGGTCTTGGTGATTCTATTGGTGAACTGGATGGATTCTTTGACGAGGATACCAACCAGTATTCTTTGAGATTTACTCCTGTTGAGAAGTTCAATACCGATTACGAAGTAAAACTTCTTCAAACATTCTTTGATAATGATATCTCTGGACTTGGATCTCAGAGTATTGGATTTGTTGATGTTATCGCCAAGACTCAAAATGTAAGTGCTGGTGTTGGCACTACAGTTCTTGGATTTAGCACTTCTGTTACAGATACCTTCTACACAAGTGTTGAGATCTTTGATGAATTTGAGCAGGATGTAGATTACACAGAACTCATTCTCACACATGATGGCACCGATACTTATCTGTCAGAACTGGCAGCTTTCAATAACAGAGTCGGTTTGAATGGTCTTTCTGGTCCATTTATTGGATCATTTACATCTTCTATTGATTCTGGTGTTGTAAGTTTGATCTACAACAATAATGGATCTAATGAAGTAAGAGTAAGAACTCAAACAATTGGTATCGGCACAACCGCTGCTGGAATTGGAACTTATAGATTTAAGTTTACTGGAACAGAAGATGGCACAGAGAGAACAGGTAGATTCGAATCTGATTTTGCTGAAGTTACTGGTGGAACTCCAACAGTAATCACGGGAATCAACAGCATCACTGATGGTGGAATGAAAGCCACTGTTAGAGTTAGTATTGGTGACACTCAAGCTATTCATCAGGTTTATATTCTCAACGATGAGAAGGATAGAAAGAACCTCTATGTTTTGAGTTATCCATTCCTTTCTGTCAATGATAATAATGGAATTGGTACATTCTCTGCTGATTATTCTAATGATGGTGTTGATCTGAAATTCCATCCAGATTACTCTGGAGATATTCTGGTACAATCTTTCAGTGAGATCTTGAATAGAGATCTTGACAACAATGGTGATGCTACTGGTATTGGTGATTTGATATACGGTAACGTAAATCAGAACGTATCTCAATCTGTTTACTATGGTATTAACCAAAGAGAAATTTTAGAATTTGATGCTAAGTTTAATGGTGTTGACATTTTTGCAAAAACATTCAACCCAACACAAGCTGGTGTTGTTAGCACTACAACTGGAATCTTTACTTTAGACCATTTCTTCTCAACTGCAGAACCTCTTGATTACGTTGCTGGTTCTAATTTGATTGGTGTCGCTGGCACAGGTATGGTTTACTATACTGGTGTTGGTGCAACCGAAAGATTACCAGACACTGTTTATGCTATCAGAGACAACCAGGCTCAGTTTAGAGTTGCCATCAGCAGTGCTAACGCACTCTCTGGAACTGCTGTTACATTTGCAGCACTTGGTGCTGGAAACAAGCATGTCTTTGCCATGCAGAAGAGAGCAGAGAAGGCACTCATAACATTGGATGGTATTGTTCAATCCCCTCTGTCTAAGACTCCACTTTCAGAGCAAATTATGCATGACGTTGGTGCTGGAACAACGATCATTCAATTAAGTGGTATTTCTTCAATCAGACCCGCTGACTTGCTTAAAGTAGATAATGAACTGATGAAAGTTTCCGTCGTTGGATTGGGAACAACAATTGCTGCAGGTGTCGGTGCCATTGGAACATTACCAATCGTTCAAGTAGAACGTGGATTTGTTGGATCTTCTGTAACTGCTCACAGTCAATTTGGTGCGGTCTCTGTATTCAGAGGTGCATTTGATATCGTCGATAGTAAGATCCACTTCACAGAAGCACCAATGGGGGCTGGTAGAGAGGATCTTGACAGTAGAGGATTAACCATTCCAAGATCTAATTTTAATGGTAGAGTTTATCTCAGAAAAGATTATGGAACTAACCTCATCTTTGATGATATTTCCGATAAGTTTGATGGTGTAACTGCTGACTTTACGTTGACTTCAGATGGAAACAACGTAACTGGAATTGGTAGTACTGGTGGTAATGGTTTAGTATTCATTAATGGGGTATTCCAAGCACCATCTACTCCAAATAATACAGAAAATAATTTTGCAATTACTGAAGTCAGTGGTATCAGTAGCGTAATTTTCACTGGAATCACATCTGTAGGTGGTGATCAAATTGTTGATCCTTCTGATATTAATTTGAATCAATTACCAAGAGGTGGTGTTCCCATTTCGTTTGGATCTACAAATGGACTTGGGTATGCACCTCTTAGAAAGGCAGTTGCTGAACCAACAGTCACTCTTGGTCAAATTACTAATATCGCTGGTGTACCAACAACTGGAGTATTTTCAGCAATTTCAGATGCTGAATATGATAATGCAACTGGTATTCTGACAGTAACAACTTCATCTGATCACGAACTTAATACTGGTGATAAGATTGAATTAAAGTCCTTGACATTTGCATGTCCTGCTGATGGTCCATTTACTAACGTCTATCAATTCCCAAGTGAAATCGGTGTAAACTTTAAGATTAGTTCTTTTGATTATGACAATTTAACTGGTATTGCAACAGTTGGACTGACATCTGCTCACAACTTTAGAGTTGGTAGATTAGTTGATCTTGCCAATATTGGAATGGCTTGCTCTACTCCCCATACGGGAATTACTAACTCCATCTTCCCAGACGGAAGTTCGGGAAGAAAAGCAGTCGGTGTCAACACCAATAGATATCCCATTCTTGGTATTGGTGGAACTAATACTTTTGTCATTGACGTTGGTGTTTCGACTATCACCCACGTTTATGCTGGAGCTGGAGCGACTGCTGGTGACGCATACGAAGTAAAACCATATGGTCCATACTATGCGAATCGTATTTTGTCCAGCAATAAGTTTGAAACTCAAGTAGGTGTTGTGACATTTGCTCACACATATCAGTCTGGTGGTACATTTGCTAAATGGACAATTGCTGACTTTGGTAGTGGATACTCTACAGTCACTGCACCAGCCATCGCAGTTACTGAATCTGGACATACTGGAACTCCTGCAGAGATCACTGCTACTGTAGGTGCTGGTGGCACTTTGGCGTTCAACATTGTTGCTGCTGGTAGTGGATACACCAATCCAACTATCAATATCCAAGAACCAAGTTACGATAACCTGGTGATTGAGGGTGTTTCCAGACTTGCTACAGGAGCAACAACCATCACTGGTATTGGAATGTCAGTTACTATTGGTGTTCTGGGTATTAACACAGTCTACAATTCAAAACCAATCACTAACTTTGTTTATGATGAAATTCTTGGTCTTTCCACAGTCAGCGTTGCTGGACATGGATTCACCACAGGTGATGTTATTAAAGTAAGTAATGTGGAGTTTGAACCATACGCTCCAGTTGGAGATGCTGGTGACTTCTTCCCTGGATATTCTACTAGTAACTATATTGTTCTATCAGTAATTGATGATGGCAACTTCACCATTAATATCGGTGCTGCCACAACTCAAGTAAAATACAATTATATTGGTGCTGGTGGTGTAGTAAGAACTGGAATTGGAGCAACTCTGTTTGAGGTTCAGAAGTTTGAAATTACCAAACCTGGATATTCATTCAGAAGAGGTGATAGGGTTAGAGTTGTTGGTATGACAACCGATCCACTTGCTGGAGATGACTTCCAAGAATTTGAAATTGAAGTCGTTGATACCTTTGAAGATGCTTTCTCATCATGGCAGTTTGGTGAATTGGATTATATCGATAGCGTAAAACCATTCCAAGATGGAACTAGATCTAGATTCCCACTTGCGTATAATGATCAACTGATTAGTTTTGAGGTTGACAAGCAAGACGCAGATTCTGCTCTTATCGATCTTAATTCTCTGCTCCTTGTCTTTATCAACGGTATCATTCAAGAACCAGGTGAGGCATATGATTTTGAAGGTGGCACTTCAATTACTTTTGTTGAACCTCCAGCACCAGAAGATAACGTTTCTATCTTCTTCTATAGAGGAAAGGTAGGTGTAGATAGTTTCCTTCAGGCAACTACTGAAACAGTCAAACCTGGTGATGATGTTCAACTGAGAAGATCTCCACGCATTGAATTGAATGAAATTTCACGCACCTTCGACAATCTATCTCAAGAGACCAATCGTGCGATTGTTGGTATTACTTCTGCAAGTGAAATAGAAACTTCACTGTATCGTGGTGACGGTGTAAGCACCACAGAACCAAAACTTCTTGCTTGGACTAAGCAAAAGGTCGATAAAGTTCTAGGTGGAGAATTTGTATCTAAAGCGAGAGATTCAATTGAGGCACAAATTTACCCAACAGCAAAACTCCTTAAGAGTGTTGAGAGAGATACCACTACTTTCTTTGTTGAGGATACTTCCCTGTTCCTAGGTGTTGATCCATCTGGTGATCCAGATAGTAATTTTGGTGGACTACTCGTTGCAGGAATTCCTACTTCTGGAATTGGATCTACAACTACAGTTGATACAGAAAGGGTCTCTGGTATTCTTGACACTAATGTCACTGGATATGCTGGTGTCGTAACTGGTATTACTACCGCATATGCAAGATTGGAGGAGTTCTATCCATTTGATGCTGAAAAACTCATCTACAGAAAAGGTATAAGTCTTGTTGATGGTTCTAAGAATGATCTTCAGGCAATCTTCCTGAAACCTGATGGAACTAGAATGTATGTCGCTGATCAAAATACTTTGACAATTACAGAATGGCAACTTGCCACTCCTTTTGAGATTGATACGGCAACTGTAAATAACAGCAACCAACTTGGAATCAGCACTCAAGTCCAAAACATTTATGACCTCTATTTCCGTGATGATGGAACAAAACTCTTTACTCTGGGTCGTGGTGCTCAAGCACCATTTGTCACACAGTTTAATGAGTTTAGTCTTTCCTCAGCTTGGGACTTGACTAGTGATACACAAGCTGGTGTTGAAACTTCAACCACCATTGCTAACCAAACCCAAAACCACAGAGGTCTGCAGGTTGTTGATACTGGATCTGCAATTATTACGATTTCTCCTAATTCTTCAGCACTTTATAAGTATGACATGGCTAGTGCTTTTGACATCACTAGTGTTTCTTTTGCTAGTAGTCAAGCATTGACAGATGACGATGCTGCAACAACTGATTTTGTCATGAGTGTTGCTGGCGATAAGATGATTGTTCTTGGTGGTGATTCTGAGAAAATTATTGAATATGATTTGTCCACACCTTATGATGTAACCACAGTAGGGGTTGCCACCACGTCCACATTGAGTGTTGGTGCAGGAGCAACAGTTTCCATGACTGCCAAACCAGATGGTGAGAGAGCCTACGTTCTCAACCTTTCTGGAGTTGGATCACAATACCACTTTAGTATTCCACCAGCTGGTCTTGGACTCACCTTTGAATTGGACCTCCGTGATGTTCCAACTCTTGCCGAGAGACAGCAATTAGTTCAGGGATATAGAGTTCTGGTATTTGACACTGGTGTTGGAACTGGTCTTACAACACTTGTTGGATCTGCAACTTCAGTTGGAATCGGTACAACTAACATTATCGGAATTTCTACCGATAAGTTGGATAACATCTATGAAGCATATTATACTCAGTTCTCTGGAACAGTTGGAATTCTTACCTGTCAGGTTGATCCAGACACCAATACGGTTGGTGTTGCAACCACTGGTACTTATCTAGAACCAGCAGGTAAAATTGTTTGGGGTAGAATTTCCAACATAACTAGATCGGATGATCCTATTGAAATTGCTGTTGATGGAAACAGCTTTGAGGTTGGAATGACAACTTATCCAACTATCCAAAGAAGAGACGCTGGACTAAGATCGACTGGTGCTCTGAGTCGAAAGTAAAATTCAACTTATAAATACAGAAAAAACAAAGGCTAATAATGTCTGCGATTATTACAGATCAATTTAGGATTTTGAATGCTGAGAACTTTGTGGCATCTGTCGCAAATACAGCTAACTCTTATTATGCTTTTATGAGTTTATCCAATCCTACTGGATCTGGATATGGTAGAACATCGACTTGGAATGATCTTGGTGGACCACCATTTCCCACCGATAATATAAACTATTCCAATCATGTGTATGACACCATGCTTTTTGGCAAGCGTGTCACTTCTTCTAACACAAGAAGGTTAATTAGAAAGGTGAATTGGGTTCAGGGTTCTACCTATGACTATTATAGGCATGATTACAGTGGCAGTAATGCAGCTCAGGTAACAAACTCGAACAGATTATATGATTCCAACTATTATGTTGTAAATAGTGAGTTCCGTGTTTATATTTGCTTAGATAATGGAACTGCCACTGGCATTTCCACTACACCATCTGCTTCTTTGGACGAGCCAACATTTACTGATGTTGAACCTAGTAGAGCAGGAACTAGTGGTGATGGATATTTGTGGAAATATCTCTACACTATTAACCCCAGTGACATTGTTAAGTTTGACTCTACTGAGTATATTACTGTTCCCAATGATTGGTTGACTACAACTAATACTGGAATTCAGGCTGTCAGAGATAATGCTGATTCTGAAGTCAATAATAACCAAATCAAAATTGTTGCTATTGACGAACCAGGTCTTGGATATCCTCAGTTTACTGCTAAAGAATTTCCAATTCTTGGTGATGGTGAAGGTGGTAGAGTAAGACTAACCACAAATTCTCTTGGTCAAATTATTGAGACTCAAGTAACTTCGGGTGGTAGTGGATATTCTTTTGGAAGAGTTGATCTTTCTAGTGAAAATGCTGGTGTTCAAACAGCGACATCTGCATTTGCTAAATTAACAGCAATTATTCCTCCATCTAGAGGACATGGATTCAATGTTTACAAAGAACTTGGTGCGGACAAAGTTCTGATGTATGCAAGATTTGATAATTCATCTTATGATTTTTCCGATGATACAATCTTTGCACAAGTGGGTATTGTAAAGAATCCAACCATTTTAAATTCCAATACAATCTTTACTGATAATCAATTCTCTGCATTGTTCTCTATTAAATATGAGACTCAGAGTGCTGCTCAAGATTTGGCAATTGGTGATACTATTGAGCAGACTGTTGGTGTAGGATCTACGGCTAAAGGAATCGTTGCTTCTTACGACACTGAAACCAAAATTATTAGATATTATCAAGACAGAAGTCTGTATTACAATGCTTCTACTGGTGATGAAACTGATGCAACCGATGTAAGATCTAGAGCACCCGTACTTGAGTTTACCTCAAGTTCTAACGCAATTACAAAGAGCGGTGGTTCTTTTAGTGTGAATGTGGACCAAAACTTCAGTGGAATTACAACCACACTTAACAACGGAAAGGTTGTCAATCTTGGTGTAAACTTCACAGATGGTCTTGCAAGTCCAGAAATAAATAAAAGGAAAGGTGAAGTCATCTACCTTGACAATAGACCTTCTGTTACCAGGAATGAGAGACAGAAGGAAGATGTTAAAATCGTATTAGAGTTCTAATAAAATGCCACAGCAGACAAATCTCAATGTCAATCCTTACTATGATGATTTTGATCCTGCTAAGGATTATCATCGTGTGCTGTTCAAACCTGGATTCCCAATTCAGGCAAGAGAACTGACAACTCTACAATCGATTCTTCAGAATCAGATTGAACAGTTCGGCAGTCATATTTTTAAAGAGGGATCTATTGTCATCCCTGGAAACGTAACATATGATGACCAATTTTATGCTGTAGAAATCAATGCAACACACTTAGGTACAGACGTAAGTGTTTACATTGATAATTTCGTCGGTAAAAGAATTGTTGGTCAGGAATCTAATGTCACTGCCCAAGTTCAATATGTTCTTGCAGAGACACTTTCTGAAAGAAATAATGTAACTCTATACGTTAAATATATTGACTCTGGTAACTCAAATGATGCAAAAGCCTCTTTTACTGATGGAGAAAATTTAGAGACTTTAGAGGCAGTAGACTACGGTAATACAACTATTCCTGCAGGTAATACATTTGCTACCTGTATCTCTGAAAATGCAACATCCATTGGTTCTGCCGCTCACATTGGTGAAGGCATCATGTTCCTTAGAGGAACTTTTGTCAGAGTAACAAAGCAGACCATTCTTCTTGATCAATATACAAATCAACCATCTCTTAGGGTTGGTTTGATTATTGCAGAAACCATCGCTACAGCAAAAGAAGATGGAACTCTGTATGATAATGCTAAAGGGTTCTCTAACTATACTGCACCAGGTGCTGATAGATTAAAGATTGAACTCGTTCTTGGTAAGAAGAGCATCACCGATACAGTCGATGTAAACTTCATTGAACTTCTCAGGGTTGAGAACGGTCAAATCAGAAAAATTATTAAGAGCACTCAATACAGTCAGATTCGTGACTATCTCGCTAAGAGAACTTATGATGAATCTGGAGATTACTCTGTAGAAGATTTTGAGATTGGTCTTTTTAATTCTTTGAATGATAGACTTGGCAATGACGGACTTTACTTCTCTAACCAAGCTACATCTCAGGGAAGCATTCCTAATGACGATCTTGCCTGTTTAAAAGTAGGACCAGGTGTTGCGTATGTCAGAGGATATGATGTAGAAAAGAATGGAACTACAATTCTTGATGTAAACAAAACTAGAGCAACTAAAGAAGTCCAATCTTCTGCCGTTGACTTTGAGATGGGTAACCTTCTTAAATTGAACAACGTTACTGGAATTCCTAAATTTAAGGACGCTGTTCAACTCTATGATGAGAGAAGAGATAATGGTGGTGGTAGCAATGGAACTCAGATTGGTGAAGCAAGAGTATATACAGTAAAACCAGAATCTCAAGTAAGTATTGCTAGAACAGAGACAACAATTTACGATTGCTATCTATATGATGTTCAAACATATACTAGAATTCAATTAAATAACACTCTCAGTGCTGGTGAACTTCCAGATACCTCATTCATTAGAGGTCTGAGTAGTGGTGCAACTGGATATGCCACAACTGTAGGATCAGGCAGTTCTAACGTCTTCCTGAGGCAAACTGCTGGCAGTTTTATTCAAGGAGAATCTATTAGTATCAACGGTATCTCTACAACACCCAGAACCGTAAATAACGTCAAGTCTTATGGCTCTGGTGATATCAGGATGGTTTTCCAAGATAGCAGTGCTTTAGCTGGATATACCACTGATTTTACCGCAGACACAGTTTTAGACTTTACCGTCCCTAATGGATTCACTGTTGCTGATACAATCACAATCAATAACGCTGGTGTCACAACTTCTGCTGGAAATGACTTTACCAATTTTAAGGTTGGTGACATCATTAGATATCAAAGACCTGGATTCTCTACAGCAACATTTAATAGAGTAAGTTCTATTACTGCTGATGGTTTGATTATGAACCTGCAAGCGGTACACACTGTTAATAACGTTAATGATGGTGCCCTTCCAACTTCTACCACAACAGTACAGTTTAGAAGAGGAAGATCCTCCATCAGAAATGAAGAAGAAGGATTCCTGTATGCACAGTTAGATGATGGAAACATTGCTACAGTTGATTTTACTGGTTCTACTCTGAAAGCAACTGTTGAGGCAACTGGAAAAACTACCAATGCAGCAGGTGTTCTTACACTCTCTGCTACAGATATCACTGGTCTCACAGATATTCTTTTTGAAGCATTTGATGAGGAAAGATATTCTGTCATTTATAGTGATGGTGATGTTGAACCACTTCGTGACGATCAAGTATCAATCTCTTCGAATGTTGTTACTATCAATGGTCTTAGAGCAAGTCAATCTAACGTAAATGTTATTGCTACAGTCAGAAAAACTGCAGTTCAAAATAAACAGAAAGTTTACAATAGAGTAAGAACTCTTGAGGTAACCAGATCCAAATATAGTAATTCTGGAACTGATGCAAACAGCAGCATCAATGACGGTCTCGAAAAGAGCACTTTTTATGGACTGAGAGTGCAGGATAAAGAAATCTGCCTAAACTATCCAGATGTAGCAAATATATTTGCTGTTTTTCAAGCAATTGATGAAACTGGAGTAACCTTAGATACTCTCAACTTCTTCACAAATCCCGACATCAATGATAGCGTGATTCTTGGTGAAAACTTGATTGGATCAAGTTCAGGTGCCATTGCAAAAGTAGTGACAAAAGGTGCCAATCAAATTACATTTGTCTATCTCACTGAGAGTAAATTTACTACTCAAGAAAATGTATTGTTTAGAGAATCAAATGTAATTGGAAAAATTCAATCAATCGTATCTGGAAGATACACTGATGTTACCAATAGATTTTCCCTAGATAAAGGTCAAAAGAGTCAATATTATGATTATGCTAGATTGGTAAGAAATGATGGTTACTCCGAACCAACTAGAAGGCTTTTCGTTGTATTTGATCATTACACTGTGCCTTCCAACGATGAGGGTGATATCTTCACCGTAGATAGTTACGATGCAGAGAGATTCTCTGAAGATGTCCCACTCATTGGAAATCAGCAGCAAAGAGCTTCGGATACTTTAGATTTTAGACCTAGAGTTGCTATCTTTGATCCCAGCAGTGCATCAGCATCACCATTTGATTTCAAATCAAGAGTATTCACAGATCAACCCAAAATTATTCTTTCTGCGAATGAAAGTTCTGTAATTGGGTATAAGTTCTACGCTCCTAGAATTGATAGACTGTACGTTGATACACTTGGTAAATTCGTATATGTAGAGGGTGTTCCCGATAGAAATCCAAAGGCACCTGATAAGATCAGTGAAGCAATGCTTCTAGCGACTCTTGAACTTCCTGCCTATCTTTATAATCTTGATAATGTTTCCATCACGATGGAAGATAATAGAAGATACACCATGCGTGATATCGGGAAACTTGAGGATAGAATTGAAAGTCTTGAAGAAATAACCTCTTTGAATCTTTTGGAATTGGAGACCCAATCACTTCAGGTTCAAGATGCCACTGGACTTAATAGATTCAAGTCTGGTTTCTTTGTTGATAATTTTAGAAATGCCAACTTTATCGATCCCAGATCGGTAATGCTTCCACAAGATAATGAGTTAAAACCATTCTTGGATGCAATTTCATTAGATGCTCTTGTTTCATCTAGTGTTAATATTCCAGATAATGAGATCGATCTAGGTGTTGATTTTGATCTCTTAGATCCAAATGTCACTAAGACTGGTCGAATGATTACACTCAACTATGATGAAGTTGAGTATCTGAGTCAACCACATGCCACTAAGGTTGAGAACGTAAACCCATTTAATGTTGTTCTATACAATGGAAGTGTTGATCTTACACCAAAGTCTGACTTCTGGGTTAGAAATCTCTGGCGGGCTGCAAGAATTTCTTGGATTCCAAACCCAGGCAGAGCAGGAAGCAGTTCTGGTGGAGTAAGAGTTGTATCTAATAGACCTGATCAATTCATGAGGTCTAGAAACGTAGCGTTTGATTCTGTAGGAAACAAACCATATGGAAGATACTACCAATTCCTTGATGGAAACGGTGGTGTTGATGTTGTTCCCAAACTGGTTGAAGTTGAAGGTGTAACAGGTGTATTCCAAGTTGGTGAAACAGTTGTTGGATCTGTAGATGGTGTTGACATCATCAGATTTAGACTTGCGAGACCAGATCATAAGTCTGGTGCTTTTGCTACTCCAACAGTAGCTTATACAATTAACCCATATGACAATACAACTACATTACCAACACAATACTCACTTGCTTCTACAGTTCTTAACGTTGATATCGTAGCACTTGCAGCACAAGCTCAAGGTGCTTTCTCTGGAAGACTTGAGGTTGGTGCGAGACTGAGAGGTCTTAGCAGTGGTGCTCAGGCAGATGTATCTGATATTAAGTTGATTGCTGATAATGGTGGTGATCTCCAAGGCACATTCTTCCTTAGAAATCCACTTACAAATCCACCACCTGCGGTCAGAATTACCACAGGAACCAAAGAATATAAACTCACAACTAGTGCTACCAACGCAGAACCACTGCCAGGTAGTAAGTTGATTTCCACAGCAGTTACAAACTACACTGCAAATGGACGTGTCATTGTTAGACAGAGAGTACAGACGATCTTCTATGATCCTCTGGCACAATCTTTCCTGGTTGAAGATGAGGGAGCATTCATTACTTCTGTTGATGTCTTCTTTGCTAATAAAGACGGTGGAAATATTCCTTGTGAAGTCCAACTTCGCACCATGGAACTTGGCACACCGACAACAACTCTTGTCTCACCAGCTGCTAGGGTTCTCGTAAAACCAGGTGATATTACAACGTCTAGTGATGCTAGCGTTGCGACAAATATCAAGTTCCCATCACCAATTTATCTGGAACCGAATAGAGAATTTGCTGTTGTTCTTCTTGCTGATACAGATCAGTATGAAGTGTGGGTCGCTGAGATGGGTCAAAAGACCGTTAATGCCAGTGATCTACCCGCTGCAACTGGTGTTGTCTACGCAACACAATATTCCATGGGTTCCTTGTTCTTGTCTCAGAACGGGTCTATTTGGACTGCTAATCAGTATGAAGACATGACGTTCAAACTTTATCGTGCGAACTTCACAACTAATGCTGGAACTGCATTCTTCTATAATCCAAAACTTGATACTAGTAACGCTGGAACTAGAATTCTCAGTGAAGATCCTATTGAAACCTATCCAAGAAAACTTACTGTTGGTATTGAAACCTATGCTAATGGACAAGCAGGAATTACAACTCTTGCTATTGGAAGAAAAGTAACAACATCTGCTAAGGGATATACCTTTGGATTTGTTGAGCAACAGGGTGGTCCTCTTTCTCCCACAAATGGAGTCGGAGTATTCACTGGTGGTAGTGGGTATGGAACACCCGATGCAACTGTTGATACCTTTAATATTAATAGCAATGGAACAGGACTACAACTTAACGTCACTGTTGGAATGGGAATTAGTAATGTAACTGCAGTTTCCGTCGCTTCTTCTGGTACTGGATATGTTGTTGGAGATACTGTAGGACTTGTCACCTCTCAGATGGGTGGTTTTGGTGACGGTGCTGTTATCAACATCGACAACCTTTGGGGTATCGATACCTTGTATCTGACCAACGTTCAAGGTGAGGACATGCAGGTAGGTGCCGCACTCTCTTACTATGATGGTTCTGGAAACATCAAAGGTGCTTCATCCACCACTTTACTTTCGGTCGATGTTACATCTTCAAGCCTAACCACAGGAGATGTTAATGACGGTTCTTGGTTCCATGTTGATCACTACAATCACGGAATGTACGCTGATAACAATAAGGTAACCCTCTCCAAGATTGAACCAAATACAGCAATCAATGTCCTCTCTGCACCTCTTGGTGTTGATGATGCCGTAATCTCTCTCGGAAATACATCTGGATTGCTTACTTATGAAGGAATCGCTGTTGGTGCTGCAAACACTGGATATCTGGTTCTCAATGAAGAAATCATTGCTTATGATTCCATTGGTGTTGGAACCGTTGGTGTTCTTCAAAGAGGTGTTGATAACACTCTGACTATTGCACACCAAACCAATGATCAAGCTCGTAAGTATGAATTGAACGGAGTTGGTTTGAGAAGAATTAACAAGACTCATGACATGGGTTCTGTTGATAGAACCATTGATGGTTACTATATTCAAATCGATAGATCCAACAGAGACACCGATGACAACACCAATCAGGAACCACAACTTTCATTCACAACGAATGCTCTCGTAGGTGGAAGAATTGCTGAGGCAACTCAAAACATTCAGTTCAACTACATTGCTCCTCAGTTTGATGTTGTCACACCTGGAGAAGGAACCAGTGTTTCTGCAAGAGTAAGAACAGTCTCTGGAACCAGCATTAACGGAACAGAGGTATCATTCCTTGATCAGGGATTTGAATCTGTTGGTATCAATACCATCAACGAACTTGAGACACCAAGATTGATTGCTTCTAAAGTCAATGAAGACGCTAGAACAACTGATCTTCCTCGTAGCAAGTCTCTCACATTTGGTGTAGAACTTCAAACGACAGATAGTTACGTTTCACCATATATCAATCTTGATCAGGCATCTCTGCAACTTCTCTCTAGCAGAATTGATAATCCTGGAATGAATTATGCAACTGATCCTAGAGTCAATTCTGATGATGCAGATCCACATTCTGCGATCTATGTTTCTCAGAGAATTGATCTCCAGCAACCTGCTAGTTCGTTGAAAGTTCTTCTTACTGCTGTCAGACCATCTGAAGCCGACTTCAGAGTTCTGTATAAGTTGGTTAGAGCAGACTCCAGTGAGATTGATCAAACATACGAACTCTTCCCTGGATATGAGAA
>Ga0181567_10000697_pt1 | contig 25409 bp, 17 predicted proteins | sample 101ome_14_FD_133761 | JGI IMG/M metagenome (GOLD analysis project Ga0181567, IMG submission 133761) | Coastal salt marsh microbial communities from the Groves Creek Marsh, Skidaway Island, Georgia - 101403AT metaG (megahit assembly) | ecosystem: Environmental > Aquatic > Marine > Intertidal...
ACGACGCGCTTGTAAAACACCTGTCCGATCGGTCCGTGGAGGATATAAATCGGAAACGAGATCGTTCCTAGGTACACCAACGGTTTCCACGACAGCGCGCGAGAGATCGTCGATCCTTCGCCTCCCTCTCGCACCGTCTCGCGGTGCACGTTGACGGCGAACATGGAAAAGAGAACGGCGAAGACGGTTCTCGACAACGCATCGTTGATGGCGATCACTCCGAGCGCTCTCGCGGCGAGAAATCCGATCATGGCGACCAAAGGCGTCGCCGAACACGCCAAAATCGCGTTCGCCTTCGGCGTCGACTCGTCCTCGGCGCCATCGATCATGACGCTTCTCGCCGCCACGGCGCCCATCAACACGTCGACGAGCGCGTTGAACGGAGAGAAGCGCACAGAGTTAAAGTACAACCAGTTCGGGTGCGTTTTGGCCGTCATGACGCCCTCCATGAATCCCCACGCGTTCAAATCGTACGAGTACGCCAATTTCGCCAAGAGAGAGACGATCACCAACACCTTGAACGCCGCGTTGACGTGCTTTCGCTTGAACGCGGCGATGGGGGGCAGCGCGAACGGTAACGCCGCCAAACAAAAGACGAACGCGCTCAAAAACCACGACGGCGCGTTCCATAATTCCGCGTGCATCGGAAACCACGACTGCGTGAGCGTAAACGTCATCAATCCATGCGCCGCCGCCGCGACGGGTCCGTTATAAAAGGCGTCGGCGTAAAAAAACATCGGCGCGAAGAGCGCGTTCACGACGAAATACAACGGATAAAATCCCATCACTCGACTAATGAAATACTTTGGACTCGGTCGCAATCTCTTCATCTGCGCCTCGTACCGTCCCAACTCGGTCGTCGTGTACGCCGCGACGTATCCGCTCAGCACGAAGAAGGCGCCGACGACGACGTTCACCTGCGACAGCGCCGCCAACGTCAACGTCTCCCTCGTCGCGCACGCGATGAAGTGTCCGACGCCGATATACGCGATGAGAAAGAACCTGATCGAATCCAACGCCGGTAACCGAGGCTTTTTCGCCGTCGGCGCCGCCTCCGCGTCCTTCGACCCGGCGACGACGACGAGACCTCTTCGTCCCTCCCGAGGCGCCGTCGGCGTCCCCGCGCCTCCCTTTGCGCGCGTCGCGCGCTCTCGCGCGCCGAACGACGCGCGCGCGCGCGAGACGACGCGCGTGAGCGTTTGACCCGTCCTCGCGCGCGTCACCACCGCGCACCGCGCGCCGCATCGCGTCCGCGCGAGTCGATCGGCGATTACCGGTCGCGCGCTCGTCGTCGTCGTCGTCGTCGTCGTCGTCATCGTCGCCATCGACGCGTTCCCTCGCCCCTCGCGCGGGCGTCACGGACGAACGCGATGTCCGTCGTCGCGCTCTCTCGCCAACGCCTCGATCGCGCGACCGGCGGCGCGCGACCGGCGCGCGGGAATGCGGGCGCGACCGTTCGCGACGACACGGTTCGATCGAGCGCGCGAGCGCGAGACACCGACGCGCGCGTCGCGAGCGCGTGAATCGTGCGAACGGGCGCGATCGCGCGCGTTGGTGCGCGTCTCTCTCGCTCTCTCGCGCGGACGCGGTCGTCGTCGACGTCGCGCGCGTGAACGACGAGCGTAGGGATCGTCGAACGCCGAGAGGGCGCGCGCGATGAAGTTTAACCTCGAGGGACTGGACGTGGTGCGTGCGTGCGCGCGCGCTCGAACGAACGAACGATGCGGTGTCTCGCGACTCGACGGCGCGCGCGTCGAGGCGAGGCGACGAGGACGCGATGACGATGACGACGCGTCGAGGGAGACTGGAAGACTGACGGAGACGAACGCCGCGCCGCGCGTCCGAACGAACGTCGCAGTACTTTCCGTATGAGACGATTTATCCCGAACAGTACGCGTATATGACGCATCTGAAGCGCGCGCTGGATGCGCGCGGGCACGGGGCGGTGGAGATGCCGACCGGGACGGGGAAGACGATCACGGTGTTGTCGCTGTGCGTGTCGTATCAGTTGGCGCACCCCGAGGTGGGGAAATTGATTTACTGTACGCGGACGGTGCCGGAGATGGAAAAAGTGTTGGAGGAGTGTCGAACGCTTCAGAGTTACATCGGTTCGCGCGTGGGGAAGGAGACGGCGCAAATGTTGGCGTTGGGATTGTCGAGCCGGAAGAATATGTGCGTCAATCCGGCGGTAGCGGAGGAGGGCTCGAGAGAGAACGTCGACGGGCGGTGTCGACGATTGACGGCGAGCTGGGTTCGAGAGAAACGCATGGAGCGTCAGGCGCGGGGTGGTGGGGACGCGGAGATGGCGGACGCGGACGAGGGCGACGCGGGCGGCGGTCCGGATTGTTGCGAGTTTTTCGAAGAGTTTGAAAACGCGGGGGAAAAGGCGGTGTTGCCGCCGGGCGTGTACACGCTGCACGATTTACGCGCGTTCGGAAGAACGAAAAAGTGGTGTCCATACTTTTTAGCCAGGAACATGATCTCGTTCGCGAACGTCGTGGTGTACAATTATCAATACATGCTCGATCCAAAGGTGGCAAGTCTGGTGTCGAGTTCTTTAGAGAAGGAGTGCGTCGTCGTGTTCGATGAGGCGCACAACATCGACAACGTGTGCATCGAGGCTCTGAGCGTCAACTTGCGACAACAAACGCTGGAGAACGCGGGTCGGTCCATCACGACGCTGAATACGAAAATAGATAGAGCGAAGCAGACGGACGAACGTCGACTGAGGCAAGAGTACGAACGATTGGTCAACGGTTTGGCGCAGCAAGGCGTGCTCCAGCGCGGAGGCGGAGAGGATATGTTGATGAATCCAGTCATTCCAGATGATATTCTTCGCGAAGCCGTGCCCGGGAACATTCGGCGCGCCGAGCATTTCGTCGCGGTGTTGAGACGATTTGTAGACTACCTGAAGACGCGTCTCCAGTCGACGCAGGTGGAGCAAGAGACGCCGACGGCGTTTTTGCAGCACTGCGCGGCGAACGCAGGGATCGATGGGAAGACTCTCAAGTTTTGCTACGATCGGTTGACGAGTCTGTTGAAGACGCTCGAAGTGGTGGACATGGACGAGTTTAACGCCTTGTCCTTGGTGGCAAATTTCGCCGCCCTCGTGGGCACGTACTCCAAAGGGTTCGCGCTCATCCTCGAACCATACGACGAGCGCTATCCCAATATTCCAGATCCCGTGCTGCAGCTCGCGTGTTTGGACGCGTCGCTCGCCATTAAACCCGTGTTTGAACGGTTTCAGTCGGTCTTCATCACGTCGGGTACGCTGAGTCCGATTGATCTCTACCCGAAACTTCTCGGATTTAATCCGGTGAGCGTGAGTAGTTTAGCCATGACGCTAACGCGGGATTGTCTGTGCCCGATGGTCATCACGCGCGGTGCCGATCAGCAGGCGGTGTCGACGAAATTCGATATGCGCGACGACCCAAACGTGATTCAGAACTACGGTCGAATTTTGATCGGTCTCGCGCAAACCGTCCCAGACGGTATCGTCGCCTTCTTCGTGTCGTATTCGTACATGGAAAATATCGTCAGTAAGTGGCACGAGACGGGCATCTTGCGAGAGATTATGCAACACAAGCTCGTATTCATCGAGACGACGGATGTGGTGGAGACGTCGTTGGCGCTCGATAATTACCGACGCGCGTGCAACTGCGGTCGCGGCGCCATTTTCCTTTCGGTCGCGAGAGGCAAAGTCGCGGAAGGGATCGATTTCGATCGACACTACGGACGAGCCGTCGTCATGTACGGGGTGCCCTACCAGTACACGCTTTCTCGCATTTTGCGCGCGCGTTTGGAGTATCTGCGAGAGACTTTCCAAATCAAAGAGAGCGACTTTTTAGCCTTCGACGCCGTGCGTCAAGCCGCGCAGTGCGTCGGACGCGTCATTCGCTCCAAAAAAGATTACGGTCTCATGGTTTTCGCCGACAAGAGATACAATTCGCAGGACAAACGCGGCAAGCTTCCGGGATGGATCACCACGCACCTGCGCGAAGAAGTTCTCAACTTGTCCACCGATATGGCGATGCAAGTCGCGCGCACGTTCATGCGCGCGATGTCGCAGCCGTTCAGCCACGATGAGAATAAGGGTTCGCTGCTCGATCAAGAGATGGTCGATCGACTCGCCGTGGAGGGAGGATACGCCGAGGCGTTGCCCGCGCAGGCGAGAAAACTGGCGCCCGAAATCATGATGAATCTTTAGACGTTGATACAGAAAGAATTAGTCGCATAGTATATACAAAATGTGCGCGCGCCGCGCTTACCCTCGAATCGTATCCACCGACGCGCCTCTGCTCCCGGCGGCCACTTGCGCGGTCCACTCCTCCAGAGACGCCTTCGCCGCGTCCTCTAATCGGTTCATCGCGTCCTCGGGAGAACTCGCCTCCCACAAAATCTCTGAAATCGCTGCGTGCGCGTCTGCGCTGCTGCATCGTAACAGGCGCTCGACCGACGATAGCTCTTCGCGTAACTCTCCCTCCACCGCGACGTCGAGTCTGGATTGCAGCAACGGATCGTTGATGGCTCGTCCCGCGAACAACGCTTCGGGAAGCGGTCGGTAGCGACAAAAGAATCCCATGTGCCACGGCATGAAGTCGTCGTATCGGCGCTTTCCGATGTCATCGTCGCCGAAACTTTCCATCATGTACGTGCGCAGCGTGTAGTATACTCCGACGCGCTCCAGCGCCGTCGGTAACCACTCTTTACCCTCGGCGAACTCTTTAAAAATCCACGGTTTAATCAACGCGCCACGTCCCACCATCATGGCGCTCACGCCAGAATATTTCATGCGATCCACAGCATCGTAATACGTCAACACGTCCCCATTGCCGATGATCGGAATCGCGCGCTCCTCCACCAGTCGCTTGATGACGTCGTAATCGCTCGCCGACGTGTACCTCTGCTCCTTGGTGCGTCCGTGCACGACGATGGCGCTCGCCCCCGCGTTTTCCAACGATTCCGCGATTCTCGACGCCTGCGAACTACCATCAATACCTAATCGAATCTTCACCGTCAAGGGCACGTCGATACCGTTCGCTATCCCCTCCACTAACCGCTCCAATTTCGCCGGCTTTTTCAATAACGCCGCGCCGAGTCCGCGCTTCCACGTCTCGTGAATCGGACATCCACAGTTTAAATCCACGAAATCCGCCCCAAACTCCTGCGACGCGATCAATCCCGCGCGTACGCCCTCCCCGATCGCGTTCGTCGCGATCTGCGCGCCGAACGTGCGCTCGAGATCCTCCCGCTCGCGCACCCGTCGCACCCGCGCGCGCTCGACGCGATTTCCCTTCCCCAGAAACCTCGCGAACGCCATCTCGCTCACCGTGACTCGACATCCGAAATCGATCTCACACAGACGACGAAACGGGTAATTCCCACCCTTGGTGAGCGGTGCGAGCCACAGGGCGTCCGGACGAAGGACGCGCGACGTCCACGCGCGCACCGCGTCCTCTGACGGTTTCCGGTAAATCTCCACGCGCGCCTCGTCTCGCGCGCTTCGCGCGTCGCTCGACGCGTCGCTCGACGCGCGCGTCGTCACCGACCGTCCACGCGTCGTCGTCGTCGTCGTCGCCGCCGCGCGGGCGAGCGGAACGCGCGCGCGCGCCGACGAGGTCGTCATCGATGACGACGGCGCGGTGTGACCGCGAAAAGTCTCCGGGACACATCGTCGCGTCATCCGACGACGCGAGGGTCGACGCGCGTCGCGTCTCGGGCGATCGAGCGCGAGTAGACGCGGTGTAAAGACTGATTCGTCTCTCGCGCGCGTCTGACGTCGGGAACGCGTCCGTGAGACGTCGCGCGACGGTGATGACGTTGACGCGGATCGAACGCATCGGTGGTTACGACGATGACGAGGACGATGCGTCGACGAGCGCCCTCGCGCGCGACGGTGCGTCCGTGCGCGTCGATGACAGCGCGCGAGAGAGTCGGATGTGCGATGTCTCGAACGCGGTCGGTAAGGCGTCGAGCGAGGCGACCGACGGCGTCGTGGCGCCCGCGACGCCGTCGAACGGCGGGACGAAGTCGAAGGCGAGGCTCGAATCGTCCCCGGCGTCGAAACACTCGACGCCCGGTCGAGGAATGCCGTGGAGTCCGCGATCGACCAACTCGGGGAGCGAGGGTAAGTCGCGGGCGGCGAAAGCGGCGGCGGCGAGGGCGAGGAGAAGCGATCGGGCGAGCGACGCGGACGTGATCGCGCAGTTCATCGGCGACGAGGAGCTCACGAGCTCGTCGTTGACGATGGACGACGGACGAGGGGCGTACGAGGATATGTCTTCTCGAGGGGACGGTGTTCGAGGTGATCGTGTGAAGATGGCGACCGCGGCGTCGGCGTCGGCGTCGGTGCGCGTGGACGGGGCGACGCGCGCGGACGGCAGAGGCGGACAAAAGTCGGCGTGGTCGACGCTCGTTTCGTATCTGCGGTGCTGCGTAAAGCCGGGAGACGCGACGACGGCGAGCGAAATGGAGCTCGCCGAGGTGAGACGGGAAGATATAAATAAATCGTCGAGTTCCAACGCGTGCGTGGCGTCGTCGTGCGTGCCGTGCACGACGCAACCGACGGCGTGTTTTGAGAGCGGCTTTGTCTTGCACGAGGGCGACCCGTTCATAGGCGAGATGGATTTAAAGTGCGATCCCGTGCAGTGGCGTTCGCACGCGTCGCCCGACGCGGCGGCCGAACCGAAACCGTATAAACCGTGTTTGGTGTTGGATTTAGACGAGACTCTGGTGCACTCGAGTTTCAAACCGGTGCCCAACAGCGATTTCATCGTGCCGGTGGAGATCGACGGGAAGATGACGGACGTGTACGTGCTCAAGCGACCGTGGGTCGATTTCTTCCTCGAAGAGGTCTCGAAGGATTGGGAACTCGTCGTTTTCACCGCGAGCTTACCCAAGTACGCCAATCCCGTGATGGACTTGCTCGACGTCGGGGAGAAGGTGCGATGGCGTCTCTTCCGACGCCATTGCTACGCGTTCCAGGGCAACTACGTGAAAGATTTAACGTGTCTGGGGAGAGACTTGGCGCAGACCGTCATCGTCGACAACTCTCCGTACTCGTACATCTTTCATCCGCAGAACGCGTTCCCGATTTCGAGCTTTATCGATAACCCGAACGACGACGAATTGCTCAACGCGTTGCCGTACCTCAGACAACTGGCGCGGGTGCGCAACACGCAGGACACGATTCGTCGAACTCGCGGGTGCCTCCCACGTCAGTCATACTTTTCGCACGCTGGCATCGACACCCCCACGCACGATCGCCACGGCAATCTCATTCGCACGCACGCAGAAATGGCGGTAGAGTAGACGCCCAGTTAGAATGGCAAAGGCGCGTGCTATACACGTAGTCGACTGTATCGTTGTTACAACAACAAGAGAAGAAAATGTACTCTGCTCGTTCATGATCGCGCGATTGATTTTGCTTCGTTTCGTTTCCGGCGTCGGCATCACTCGTCGTCCTCGATGGATAAGAGCGAAAACACGTTGGAGTCCTCCACCGCCATCGGTTCGTCCTCGCGCGTCTTGAGCGTCGGCGGCGTCTTTCGTTTTTCCTTTGGCGTCGGCACCTTGATCGGTTCGCGGTGCAACTCGGCGTCGATCTTGCGTTCGACTTCTTCGAGAACCTTGGTCGTGTCCACCGGTTTGGCGCCTCCGAAGATGGACGACGACCCGGCGTACGCGGCGTCGCCCGAATCAGCCTCCACGCTTCGCGGTTTGAGCACGAGCTTTTTACGCTCAGCCGCCGGCTCAACGATGTTATCTCCCGCGGGACTACCGATGGCGGTCCACTGATTCTGATTGGATTTTCGCCTCTGACCGCGATCGTGCGATTGTCTCCGTCCTTTATCCGTGGAATTTCTTCGTTCCTCGGCGACGTTGACGCGCAGCGGACGATCGCCCACGACGACTCCGTCCGCCTTGAGCATCTCACGAAGCGTCTCCGCGTCCGTCACCTCGACAAAGTATCCTCGCACCTTGGTCTGACTCCTATCGGTCATCGGTCGAACGCGCACGACGGATTCATCCTTCACTCCGCACGTCGCCAACACGTCCTCCTTGCTCGCGTCGAATGGGAAATTCCCGACGAACGCGACGTACGGCGCTTTACTCGGAAACACCGGCGCCTCGCGTCGCTCCCGTCCTCCCTCGGGCGTCACCGCCCCCATCTCCCGCGTCTCGTTGAATCCACCGCCCCCGTCCCGTCGATCGATCTCGTGTAATCCGCCCATTTCCGAACGAACGTCCGGCGCGCCGTCTCCTGATTTTTTTCTCCAACTACCGGGCGCGAAACCGAATCGAATCGAGCGTCGTCAATCTCTCGTTCGTCTCCCGCGATGCGTTCGCGCGCGCGCGTTCTTTGAAGTCTTTCACGTCGAGCGTTCTCATCGCGCGCGCGCGTCGTCTCGCGTCGTCTCGCGTCGTCGCGCCGTCGTCGCCCATCGACGACGATCCGTGCGCGATGGATGACGTGTGGATTCGCGTCATTCGTCACGCCGCCGAGGCGTGCACCCACACGACACACCGTCGCGCCTCGCGCGCGCGCCAATCTCTTCGCACCTCGCCGTCGCCCGTCGCTCTCGCGCCGCGCTCTCGCGTCGCCCCTCTCGAGCGTCGAGTCGCGCGATTCACCCATCCATTCGTCCCGCGCGCCCGTGGGCACGCGCCAAAACAACAAACACGTAGTACTACATAGCACATGAAAGTCTTGTTTATAGACCACACGTCCGAATACCGACCCACCGTACGTCCACCACCCACGCGTCCGACTCTCACGCCCCGTCGTGGACATACTTTTAGTACATACACGCCCCGCGCACTCCATACATCACCCACCACGCGCCGATCACTGTCCACACCCACACACGAGCGTCGCCGACGGTACTACAGATCGTCCTCCAAGTAGTACACTACGAATACCGAGTCAGTAGTGTACACCGATCGAACCCAAACGATTGACGACGACGAGACCGACGACCGACGACCCTTTCGCGCGCGCCGACGCGCGCGCGACGACGACGAGAGCGCGACGCGCGTCTCGCACGCACGCACGTTCGCACGTCTCGACGGTCGCGCGCGCGGTCGTTCGTTCGCGCACTCTCGCGTCGATCGGTGATCCGCGGGCGGGCGTCGTCGCGCGCGCGTCGTCCCGTTCCTCGGTCGTCGCGTGCAACGGAGCGGAGGGTTGCATCTCGTGTGCGGTGACATTCGAGGCGCGCGATGACGACGGAGGACGGCGACGGGGTGGAGACGACGACGGCGACGATGGAGACGGACGCGGAGACGGGCGCGGAGACGACTGTGACGACGGCGACGACGGTGGACGACGGGACGACGGGGACGGATGCGGAATGCGCGGGATCGCGTCATCTTCCGGGGAAGCGCGCGCGCGAGGCTGAGGCGCGAGAGACGTTCGAGCGAGAGATACCGGCGGACGTGCTCGCGGAGGCGTTGGGGGCGAGACGGTCGGGGAGGAAGACCAAGGCGAGGGTGATCATGGTGGACGGGGAACCGGTGTTGCGGTCGAATAATTACTCGTTGACGGAGGGCGAGCCGAGCGTGTTTGAAAAGGAGCTGGGCGGCGGAGGAGGCGAGGGCGAGGGTGAGGAGAACGCGGGGCGGACGCAGTACGTGTTTGAACCGCAGAAGGAGAAGAGACAGTACGTGCGGAAGAAGCCGAGAGTGCCCAAGGTGGCGACGGATGAGGAGGTGGCGTGCGCGAAGAATAATAAACACATCGCCAAAGCCATCGAGGACGCGCACACGAGACGGTCAAAGTACTTGCAGGCGCAGTTGAGGGTGCTCGAGCCGTTCATCACGCCGCAGGTGAAGAGTACAATCTTGGAACGGGCGGAACAGTACGAGGCGTCGCTCAAGGGGCCGCAAAAGGTGCTCATGCCGGTGGAGAATCAACCGGCGATGATCAAGGCGGTGTTGCGCGAGTACCAGCTCGAAGGTTTGCGATGGAACGTCGGCATGTTCGATCAAGGGTGCTCGTGCATCTTGGCCGATGAGATGGGTTTGGGTAAAACGCTTCAGTCGATTTCATTCTTGGCGTGCATCAAGGAAATGCGTCATGCGAACGGTCCGCACTTGATCGTGTGTCCGCTCTCCGTGCTCTCTTCGTGGATGGACGAGTTACAAAAGTGGGCGCCCTCGTTCCGCGTCGTGCGTTTGCACTCTGGCGACGAGAACGAACGCACGCGCTTACGTAAGGAGGTGGTGCCGAACACGGAGTCGTACGACGTGGCGGTGACGACGTACGAGATGGCGTGTAATCCGGCGTTCAACGTCACGTTGACTCAAAAGGTGTACTGGCGTTGTTTGGTGCTCGATGAAGGTCATCGCGTGAAGAACGAAGAGACCGCGGCGCACCAAGTGTTGAAGCGCATCAAGCGTCAACACACGTTACTTCTCACGGGTACGCCCATCCAGAACAACTTGCACGAGTTGTACGCCATTCTTTCCTTTTTACACCCAGACATTTTTACGTCTAGCGAACCGTTCGACAAAGCCTTCAATCTCAACACGTCCGAGCACAAGGTTGATTCCGACTTACTCGAAAAGGCTCACTTTTTGATGCGTCCGTTTATTTTACGTCGCGTCAAGGGTGAAGTCGAAGTGTCTCTTCCGCCGAAGACGGAGACGAAGATTATGTGTCCTCTGTCCGAAGCGCAAACGTTCTGGTACAGAAGACTCTTGTTGCGCGAAGCGACGGCGCTCCAATCGCTCGAGAAGGCGACGAAGGGTCAAGGCGGCGCAGATAACTTCCAAAAGCTCAATTCTCTGTTGATGCAACTGCGTAAATGTTGCAACCACCCGTTTCTCTTTAGCGGCACGGACGTGCCCGAGGACGGCGTTCCGGTCGAAGAGCTCATCAACGCTTCCGGTAAGCTCGCGGTGCTCGATCGCATGATGCAAAAGTTGAAGGAGGGCGGTCACAGAGTCGTGCTTTTCTCGCAGTTTACGTCTATGCTCGACATTTTACAAGACTTCTTAACCTTGAGAGGATACACGTACGCTCGCTTGGACGGATCGACCAACCGCGTGCAGCGTTCCATCGACATTGCGGCGTTCAACCGCCCGGATTCTCCGATGTTTGCCTTCTTACTTTCCACTCGCGCCGGTGGTCTAGGTGTCAACTTGCAGACGGCGGACACGTGCATCTTGTTCGATAGCGATTGGAACCCGCAAGTGGATCTTCAAGCCATGGCGCGCGTGCACCGCATCGGTCAAAAGAAGATGGTGCACATTTATCGTCTCGTCACCGCCGGCACCGTGGAAGAGCGCATGACGCAACGCGCTGAGAAAAAGCTCTTTTTGGAGCAAATGGTGTCGCGCGGCTCGACCAAGGCTGCGGAGCAGTCGGACAATCTCGATAGAAACGACTTGTACGCGATGTTGCGATTCGGCGTCGACGCCGTCTTTAGCAAGGCGAGTGGTGATCCGCCCACGGATGAGGAGTTAGACATTCTCATGGATCGCTCGGCGAAGGGCGACGAACGTCGCAAGAAGATGGCTGATCTCCAAGCCGACGTCATGACCGCGGAGGATTACATCGAGGGCAAAGCCGAAGCCGCGCCAATCTCCACCTTTTTGTTGCCGTCTCAGATTGCGAACGAAATGGGCGTCAAGGAGGATGCGGTGAGCGAGGCCAAGGCGAACAAGTACAAATCCGTCAAGGACATCGCCGCGGAATACAACGCCAACGTCTTGCACGGCAAGCGTTCCAGAACGAAGACGACGATTGAGATCGACGGTCACACCGTCTTGAAGGCGAACAATTACGACATGGAAGACGGGGAACCGTCCGTGCACGTGCGCGAAGCTCGCAACGCCAAGCTCAAGACTGGACCGGAATCCAAGAAACCGCGCTCGCAAATCGCTGGTCGCGACTACGGTCACAGCTCGGTGTGCCAATCGTGCTGGGATGGCGGCGAAATCGTGTGTTGCGATCTCTGTCCAGTCTCGGTTCACCCGGAGTGCATCGGTATCACCATGAAGGACATCACTCGTTACCACAGATGGTCGTGCCCGCATCACTCGTGCCACGAATGCGGCCGTAAAGCCGCCGCCGTCGGTGGTATTCTTTTCCGTTGCGAGGCTTGCCCGCGCGCTTTCTGCGAAGACCACTTACCGGGCACCGCGGAAATCGTCGGCAAGTGCAAGCGTTTCCAAGATCTCGGTCAGAATCACCCGGCCCAGGCGTGTTTCATTCACTGCGACGGCGAGTGTGCGAAGTGGGCGGCCACGCACATCGCGGAGGAGTACGGTAAAACCGCGGAAGGTTGGGCGATCAGTAAGAAGGTTGCCATCACCGACCACTGGATTGAAGAGCGCGACGCGGAACTCGAACTGCCGGTGGAGAACGGCACTCGAACCAAACCGTTGGCGCACGCGACTTTTACCGATCTCGTGCAGTTCTTACTTCGCAACGAAGGACCGAAGAAGGGTGGCAAGAAGAAGAAAAAGACCAAATCTGTCGAAGAAGAGGTTGAGCCGCAACCGGGCGAATTGCTCGAGATGCGAGGCGTTCTGTGTTACTTTACGCGATCCGGAGAAAACGTCGCCAACGTGGCCGAGATGCACAAGGTTGACTGGCGCGACATCATCGAGTGGAACACCGGTTGGGTCCCGGGTGCGTTTTACGGTAAGGGCACGTACTTACTCGAGGGCACTCGACTCTGGTTGGCGCCTCCTCCGCGCAAGACGCTCGACGAGATGACGGAGGAGGAACGCATCAAGCGCATTCAAGAGGATCGTGAGGCCACCTTAGCCGCCGTCGCGATGGGTCTACCCGGTGCATCGCAGATGCTCAACGAAGGCGCGGTGTCCGTGCTCGGTCGAGATCTGAAGAGCTTGCGTCAAAAGGATTTACTTCCGTCAGAGCGCGACGAAATCGTCACGGAGATGTTCAAGCGCGTGCGTCCGCTTCTCGAAAAGAAAATCGCGGCGACGCGCAAGGCGGAAGAAGAGAAAGCCAAGCAAGAAGCGAAAGACGCCGAGCAAGAACGTTTCCGCGCCGCCGAACGCAATGCTCGTTCAGCGCGTCGCGGCGACGGTATGCCGTCTGATTCCTTCCTCGCCACCGACTTGACGACTGGCGACCGCGCACCGTCTCGTCGAGGCGCGCCGCCGCCCATCGCGGCCATTCACGGTGGTAAGATTGCAAGCGCCGCGCTCGACGCGATGAAGAAAGCGATGTTGCGAAGCTTACACTTGGCCGGAGCGACCAAGGATGGCGAGTACTGTCCGGCGATGATGTTAAAGGTGAGATTGGCTCGCGGTCACCCCGGATCGCAACTTCTCATGGACATGCGCACGCGATGGACGTCTGACATGCGCGAAGACATGGGTTTTGCACTCGCTGTGATCGCTCTCGAGCGCGACGGCGCGGTCGAGCTCGAGCTTCATCACAAGTTTCCCGAAAACATCGAGCTCGCGTCGATTCGATTGACGGCGAAAGCTACGATTCCGCCCAAGGCGAAGGGCGAGCTCTCGCAGGAGGCCCCCAAGCAGTCTCGAGCGAACTCCTCGCAAACCGTCTTGAACGAGCAAGAAGTCAAGGTGCAGTGCGGCGATCTCGACGGCATTCTTCGACCCGGCGTCAAGCGCGGCGACGAGAGCATTGAGTTTACCGATCGCGACGGCAAGTCGCGCGTCGTGCAAGCGGTCGAGTTTGAACGCATGGGTGGTCGCGGCTCGACGCGCAAGTGGCGTCAATCCATCCGTCTCGCCGTCGACATTCCTGCGGCCGAGATTGACGACGACAGCAAGCGCGGCATCCCGATCGGGAAGTTTTTGCGCGACGAGGGTCAGGTGTACCGCGAGAGCGTCATCGGTCGGTGCCTCGAGATGTGGTTTCCAGAGGTGGAGCAATTCTACCCCGGTGAAGTCATCGATTACAAGGCTGATTCGGGCGAGCACGAAATTCTTTACAACGACGGTAACCGCGAGTGGATCTACTTGTGCTTACAACGCACTCGCTGGCCCGACGGTTTGCCGACTCGACTCGAGCTCATCAAGGCGCAACCAGGGAGAAAGGCGACGGAAAAGTCTGAAAAGGAGGGCAAGCGCGGACGCGCCACCACCGTATCCGCGGAGACGATGCAGAACGGCTACCGAGTCTTCGTCACGAACGAAGATAAGATGACACTCGAGCAAGTGTCGTCGCAGATGGGCATCGCGGTGGACGATTTACTCGAATACAACGTCCCGTACTACGCCAAGTTGTCGGCGACGACAAAATTGCCCGAGGAATCTAAGATTTACCTCCAACTCGGTCCGGATCCCGAAGAGCTCGAGGCTATGCAGATGGTCGAAGCCGCGCTCGACGAGGCGGCCAAGATTGAAAAGGATGTGAAACCCAAGGTGACCAAGGTGGCGAAACCCGAGCCCAAGTCGGCGTCAACGGCGAAGGCCAAGGCGAAGGCCAAGGCGAAGAAGGGCAAGGCGGCGTCCAAGGGGAAGCCTCCGAAGCGCGCCGCTGCGAAGAAGGCGAAAAAGTACACCGACGAGGATGACGACGGCGATGACGACGACGATTACGATTCCGATGAGCCTGAGTCTGATTCTGAGTCTGAAGAGTACGATTCGTCCGACTTTGACGACGAGGACGACGACGACGAAGAGTTCAAGGTGCGCAAGCCGAGTCGCTCCAAGTACACCGAAGAGGAGATGGCCGCCATGGCCGCGGCTGAGTTCCAACTCGAACTTCAGGCGCAGTGTGTCGTGCGCGGTCTCGCCGTTCCGATCGAGTGCGGTGGACTTAAGGCTGTCTTGAACGGAGGGAACCTCACGGTGCTCTACGCCAAGCTGCCAAAGCGTACGACGACGGAGATGGACCTCGACGCCTTCATGAAGCTCGCCAAGCGCAAGGGCCACTGGCAAGAGGAGGTCAAGTTCAACGGTTCGGGCGAGATGAAGGGTGAACCGATCATTCACTACCTCGCCGCGCGCGGACTCGAGATTGGACGCGGCGTCATCGGTAACAACGTCGACATCTTGCCGCCGGGTCTCAACTGCGGCATGCAATTCTTCCCGGCGAAAATCGTCAGCTTCGACGAGGTCACGGGTTCGCACGAGATTCGATACTTTGGAAAGGGTGAACACGAGTTGGAGAAGATCCACCTTCCTCTGGCGACCATTAGATGGTTGCCGAAGATGTGGGAGCCGTACTCTGGACCGGAGTGCGTCAAGAAGCCCGACGCCGACGGCGGACTCATCTTTGCCCTCAAGCCTATCCCGATCGGGTGCGGCGGCATGCGCGGCGTGTTGCTTCCAGGCGGTAAGCGAGGTGAAGAGATGGTGCGTTACTGTCTCATGCGACGCGAGCGCGAGCGATGCATCGTCGACGAGCTCACCATTCCGGCGACGGAGTTTGAGCGTTTGAGCGGCAAGGGCACGGCGAAGAAATGGCGTCAATCCGTGCGCGTTGTCGATCCCGATCACAGTCTCGGCGAGTCCGTGAGCAAGGTTCTCAAACAAGTCGGAGAAGCGCTCGGTAAGGATGTCGTGAAGCGCGAGATTGAAGTCTTCTGGCCGGGCGACGAGTGCTTCTACTACGGCACCGTCATGGGTTTCCGACCGGAATCTGGCGAACACGAGGTTGCGTACGACGATGGAAACAAGGAGATTCTCCAGATCCCGATGCAAACCGTGCGATGGGGTCCGGCACCGACTGTGCGCAAGGGCTCCGCCGCGCCTCGCCCGGTGTCCAAGGCGTCGAAGCCCGCGTCGAAGCCCGCGGCGCCGCCGCCCCAAAAGGCGAAGACGTCTTGGATTCAGTGCGACGACTGTCAAAAATGGCGCATCGTGCCGCAAGCGGTCACCGATGCGCTCGGCGACGACGATCCGTGGCGTTGTAACATGAACCCGGACGCGGCGAAGCGCGCGGCTGCGTGCGAAGCGCCCGAGGATCAAGAGGATAGTTAGAATGAAAGAAATTTGTCACTGGCGCGCCGCGCGCCAACTTCCACCTTCATGTTTGATGTGTTTTGTGTAATTAAAAACAAATTCTTCAGTTGACTCGGTCGTTTTAACCCGTCGCTTGTCGCGCTTTTCTTCTTTCCCCCTTTCCTAAAGCGGCGAAACCTCGCTGAATGGCGCCGACGGATCGAGACGCGCCGCACGCTTGGCATCGGCAATACGACAAACGCGAAGATTGCTCCTTCACCAACTGCGTATCGGACGACTTGCACATGTTGCAAATGACGTAATCGATGAAATAGTGCCGCAACACACCCTCGAAAACCTTTGGCAAGAATCTCCCCTTGAGAACGAGACGCTGTTGCCCGTCGAGCGTCCCGCTCGTACCCAACTCGGCCAACAAGTACTGCGTGACGTGTTCGCTCGGTCGATGCATAGCGTTACAGATTTCCATCAAGTTGGCGAACACCGTCTTCTTCGTGCCTTCTCGCAACACTTGCGGCGGTTTGATGATCGTCTTCGCCTTTTCACCCAACGCCGGGTTCTTTTCTCTCAAAATACCAAACACTCTGCCCAAGAGCTCGTCGTAGTGGTAGTCGCGCGTCGTCCCGTCCCACGACGTTCCGCTCCCCGTGTGCGTCCCATCGCGCCCTTCGTCCGCGTTCGCGCCCGCACCGGCCTCATCATCGACACCATCCTCAGCCTCGATCGCCTTCTTCTTCTTACTGCTCTTCTTCTTCTTTTTCGATCCAAACTCGGCGTCTAAATCAACCTCCGCCGAATCCTCCCCGTCGCCCTCCTCCTCCAACACCAACGCCTTGTCCTTTTTCTTCTTCTTCTTCTTCCCGAACGCCTCGTCCCCGGCATCGAGCGTCATCTCATCCACGCCATCCGTCGCCGCGCGCACGCCGCCCTCGTCGTCCGACACATCGAGCGCCACCTTTTTCTTCGACTTTTTCTTCTTCAACGTAGGGTCAAAATCCATCGACCCATCTTCATTCGCACCGACCGCGCGCGCGTCGTCGTCCGCCATGTCGTCGCTCGAGTCGTTCGTTCGTTCGTTCGCGCCGTCTCGTTCGCGCGGATCGATCGATCGATCGGTCGTCGCGCGTCGGCGTGTGTCGACGCGCGCGTTGGCGCGCAATCGTGCACGCATCATCTCGAGGGTTTTGTTTTGAATTGAAGGGTTTTCGATTTCGAGAGCGCGTCTCGCAAAGTACGTACTACGCGTGGTGCGTACGTGTGGTACGTATGATTCGTATCGTATCGCATCGCATCGATGAATGAAACGTGCGCCGCGCGAGATCGTCGTCGTCGTCGTCGGCGGCGTCGTCTCGGCGAAGCGGCGAAGAGAGGCGCGTTAATCGACGCCGGGTCGGCGAGTCTTCTTCTTCGTCGTCGGAGGCGTGTTTGCGGACTCGGATTCGTGTTCGTCGTCGGCGTGTTCTTCGACGTCTTCTTCTTCTTCTTCTTCTTCTTCTTCAGATTCCTCCGTCTTGCGTTTCTTCGTCGTCCGTTTTGAAGACGCGGCGGCGGCTTTCGCCCCGCGCTTCTTCGTCGTCGTCGATTTCGATTTCGCCGCGGCGGACTTTTTCGTCGCGGGCTTCGCCGATTTGGGTTTCGCCTTGGACGTCCCCGCGGGAGCGCTCTTCTTCTTCCCCTTCGTCGTCGATTCGTCGCGCACCCCCTCCAAAAACGCGCGCTGCTCGTCGTTCAATCCATCCGATCCTTTTCCCGAACCGAGCGTCGTCTCGAGCGCGTCTCGCGTCGACTCGACGAAGGCGTCATCCTCGAGATGTTCCGGTCGTAATCCTTCGAGCAGCGTCTCCACCGCGCGATCGAGCGCGTCGTCGTCATCCTTCTCTCCACCGCCGAGCGCGTGCAGACAATCGGCCGCCGTCGTCGCGGAGACGCATCCGAGATGATAACTCGCCGTGAATTTCTTCTCCGTCGCGTCGAGTCGAAGCTGCCCGAGGGTGATTTTACCCGGTGATCGTTCGTCGACGCATCCACCGCCGCGTTTGCACGCGGCACCGGTGATGGTTTTCCCGTACGTGAGCTTGTAATTCGCGGACGCGGTCATCGCGCGCGCGATCGAGGCGTCGAGGTGTGACGACGTCGATTCGGCGTCCGAGAGAGACGTCGACGGCGCGTCGATTCGATCGAATCGAGTGGATGTTCGACGCGATTCGGTGGATGCGCGCGGTGAAGTGCGCGAGAAACATGCACCGACGCGATGTCCGCGCGGGGATCGCGATCGTCGCGATGACGCGCGCGATCGGTGTCTCGGCGTCTCGGCGCGGCGATGGATGGATGGATCGGCGCCGACGCCTCGATCAAACATCCATCCATTCATCTCTCGATGAAACGCGTCACGACACCGTCGCCGGATCCCAACAAAATTTCACGCGATCGCGTTCGAACGCGCGCTCGAGCTCGTCGATGGCGGATTCGACCGACGCCTCGATGGCGTCATTCTTCGATTCGTCGTCGAAGGCGGCGAGGACTCGAAAATTTTCCTCGGCGCGGTCGCGCGTCGACGATTTCACGACGACGGCGGCGGCGCGCGAGAGCGACCATCGCACGAGCGCCGGTGCGGGAGGTAACCCGATGTCACGGGCGAAAGAAATCACCCTGGGATCGTTCAACAGCGCGCCGACGCCGAGCGGAGAGTACCCGACGACGCGCACGCCTCGATCGGCGCACGCGCGACGCAAGTCCCGCTGCGGAAATCGAGGGTGCAATTCAATCTGATTCACCGCCGGTGGAATCTCCGCGACGGCGAGTAATTCCTCGAGGTGCGAGATTTCGTAATTCGACACCCCGATGGCGCGACATTGGCCGTTTTTCACCGCGCGCTCCAACGCGCGCCACGTGCGTAGCCGCGCCTCGCGATGCGCCTCGCTCGACGGCGCGGTTTTGCTCTGTCCGGGCCAGTGCACCAATAACAACGACGGCGGTCTGCCAAGACGCTCCACCACGCCCTCGATGGCGAGCGTCGTGTCCGCTTCGCTGTGCATCTCGTTCGGCGCAATCTTACTCGTCACGAACGTGTCGGCGGAGACCGAGAGCGGTGCCGCCGCGAGCGCCTCGGCGACGGCCCGTTCATTTCTGTAACACGTCGCCGTGTCCACGTGACGGAATCCGACCGCCAGGGCGTCGCGCACGGCGTCTCGACACTCGTCGCCGCGAAGTCTGTACGTGCCGAACGCCAGGATGGGCATGCGAACACCGCGCGCGATGACGACGTCGCGGTGCATGTCGGTGGACGCGCGGGACCGGTGATGGTGCGCGAGACGCGCGTTCGAGGTGTGAGTCGAGCGCGCGCGCGCGTGCGCGTCGATACGCGCGCGAGACGTCGACTGGAGCTCGCCGCTCGCCGCTACGCGGTGATAGTATTACAAGACGAGCCCGGCGCGCGTCGGTCGCGTCGTCGACGAGATTATATTCACGCCTCCTTGGCGTCTTTTCCCGGTTTCGGCGGGCCTCTGATGGCTTTTCGGATCATTATGCCGAACCAATAGGCGTTCAAGCCCGCGCCCGCGCCGACGAGGACGTTGAGCGGAACGGCGACGGAGGAGGGCACGGCGTCGATGAGACCTTTGCTTCGGACCCAGAGCATGTGACTGTATCCGATGCAGTACGCGACCACTCTGACGAGAAAGAAGGTGACGACGAGGACGAGGCCGGCGAAGAATTCTATTTGCTTACCGGCGTTTTGCGGCGAACTCACCTTGTCGCCGGTGAAACCCAGCGCCCTGGCTATTTTTACCACCTTTTGACTCTTAATCGTAAAGCTCGCGCTCTGAATGGTCCACCGCAGCGTCAAGAGCGGCGTGGACGCTTCACCCAGGAGCAACCACGCGAACGGTAGCATCATCGTCTGCGAGACGCCCGAGAGGATGGACGCCACCGTGAAGACGCAGTGGTGCGCCAACATATCCGCCTTGCCCAAACGCGGGAATTGCGCCACGATCTGCGCGGTGTCGTGCACGAGATACCCCAAAAATAACCAATTGGTGCGCTCGATCGCATCTCTGGTCGCGTCGCTCAACCCACCGGCGACGCCTCGATTATAATACATATCCACCGGGTTCGGAGCTCGGAGCACGTCGAGCAAAATCAGAAACGCCAGCACGCTCACCAACAGCGCGTGCACCATGCCCGTGTACTGCTTCGGCGCCTCGAAACGCACGCGTTTCGTCCCTTCGTCGTCGTCATCGCGCGCCGGAAGCACGCGCGAGACGACGAACACGACGCTGACTCGGACGATTTCCCAAACGACCGTGCAGACGAGCAGTTTGCGCAAAAAGTCCGCGGGCGCGCCGAGAGGGTCCATCTCGTACGGGCCGTGGTACCGCACGCGTGGAAACACTTTCGGTTTTCCTCGGAACATGGTGACGGAGCGACGCGTGCGCGCGCGCGCGGCGGCGCGGTTTTCTGAGGAGGATTTAAAATGTTGGTTGGGGACAGTTTGAGCCGGGCAGGCACCGCGCGCCGAATCGAGCGTTTCGGGCGCACCGACGAGGGTGCTTTCGCGCGGAGAGTGATGAAACGGTGCGTCGACGGCGTTCGTCCGCTTTTCAGACGCGCTATGGTACTATGGATCGCGCGGGCGAGACGACGGCGGACGATATCCCGCGGCGCGAAGTGGTCTAAAAAGCAAAATCTTGATCCGTCTAATCCTCCTTCTTCGCGTCGGGCTTGGGCGGACCGCGCAAGGCCTTTTTCACCATGAGAGAGAACCAGTACCAGTTCAAGCCCGCGCCGCAGGAGACGAGCACGAGCAGGGTGTTCGTGACGGATTTCGGAATCGGATCCAAAACGCCCTTGTGCCAGTTGTACAGCATGTTAAAGAAACCAGACGTGTAGCACAAGATGCGAACGATGAAGAACACAGCCATGAAACTTACGCTAGTGGCAAACTCCAACTGCTTGCCCGCGTTCTTTACCGAACTCACGGCTTCGCCCTTGTACCCGAGCGCTCGAGCCCAACGCACGACGCGCTCAGACTTCAACTCGTACGTCATCTGTTGAATTAACCATCTCAGGCAGAGAAGAGGCGTCGAGAACTCGCCGATGACTAACCACGAGAACGGCAACATCATCGTCTGCGAGTGACCCGCGAGCAAAGAGCACGCGATGAAGCACGCGTGGTGCACCACCATGTCCACCTTTCCCAAACGCGGATACTCCCACAACAGGTGCAATAAATCTCCGAACATGTATCCACAAAACAACCAGTTCCCAATCTCCGTGAAATGCGTGTCCGACAGCGTGAACAGCGTCGACGCGTTGTGGTAATACCTATCTCTCGGCAATCGAAGGTTGAGCGTCACCCAGCCCACGCGCAACCCGGCGGTCGCCACCGCCAATGCGTGCACCGTGGACATCACGTACGCCGGCGCCACATCGACGAAATCCTTCTCTTTCTTTGTCTCCGCCTTCCCGTACGTCTTACGCACGATGAAACTCGTCAACGCGCGCGGGATTTCCCAAAACAAGACAGCCTTTGCGAGTTTGGTGGTAAAGTCGAGCGGATCGTCGAGGTTCATGCTGTACGGCGTGAGCAGACGCGCGTACGGCGGAACGCGTACGTTTTGTATCTTCATCTTTCTTCCGCGGTGCGTCCCGGCGCGTCCCGGCGCGTCCCGGCGCGTCACCGGGCGCGCGCGCGGGTCGCCGAGTGAAGATGCGCCGGGGGCTAACGGTTTGATTGTTTCGCCGGAGCTCGACGCCGCGTCTCGGTGACGAACGCGCGCGCGTTGGACATCGTGCGTGCGGCGCTAAATGAATGTTAATGAATACAGTCTAATGCAGTCGCTGTCTAATGCGTCTGGCAGCGCGATTGGTGGATGGCGGATCGGCGGAGACGGAGGCGTCGGCGGCGAAATCGGCGACGTCGAGGAGCTCGCCGGCGAGAATGGATTCGACGAGCCATTCGTGTCGAATGCACGGCACGCCCAGGCGTTTTGCCGCTCGAATCCACGCCGAGTGTGGCTTTGCGCTCGTCTGCGTGATGAGATAATCGAAACGTCGATCGGTTTGCGGATTCGACTCGAGCGCGGCGCCGGCGTGCGCGAGGAGCGAGGTGAAATCCTTGACGAATCCCTCGTTCCCGGTGATGGCGGTCGTGACGTCGCGGAAGAGTTTACCAGAACACGCGCGGTGCCGTTCGCGAGGTTTACCCTCTGCGTCGAGCGGTTCGTCCGCTTCGAGGATTCGACGCTCATCCGCGCACGCGTCGATCCAAGAGGGTTTGGCGAAGCGTGCTCCTGCGGCGACGCCGTACAAACATTTCATCGTCCGCCCCATCTTCGGCGTGACGACGACGATCGAATTGGTCGATACATCGGGCGACGGTTCGTCGAGCACGGTGCCTCCGTGCGCGCGAATGGTCTCTTTCAGCGCATCGCTCGATTTACCCACGCCGGAGAGGAGAAAGTGTAGGGACGAAAACGTCCTCGACCGCGCGCCGCCGACGGGCTTGTTCTGCTTTGAGGCGGTGCTCATGCGCTTGGACGTCGACGCTTTCGTCGCGGGCGTTTTTGCGATGCCCATCTTCGATGTGGGTGTCTTCGACGCGGGCGTCTTCGAGATGGACGCGGACGTGCGACCGCTCGTTCGCCTGGACGTCTTTCTCGTCGAGGCGGCGACGGAATCCACCGACGACTTCTTCGAGCGACCTCTCCCGCGCGGCCAAATCCCCTTCTTGGCGTTCTCTAAGATTGTCCTGCATCTGCCACACCCACCCTTGGAGTATCGGCACTTCGGACACCCCAGGGTCGGTAAAGGTCGATCCTCCTGCTCCTTGGACGGCGTTTGTTCATCGACGGCGCGCGCGGGCGACGGCGCTTCCAAGCGCGTCCCCTCCGCGGATACCCTCCGAGCGAACGATGGAGCCGGTATGCTCGTGATCCTCGGACGAAGAAGCCCGCCCTCGCTGTCCCTCTGGCTGAAGTCGACGAAATCTCCCTGACTCGGGTAATCCTGCGTCGGCTGCGTCTGCGTCATGGATTGCGATAAATCGTCGTCGATGATGCGAACGCGTTTCGTCGGCGTCTCGTCGTCGAATCTCGGCGGCGGCGGCGGCGGCGCGCGCCGCCTCGGCTGTCGCCATTGATGCTGTGAGAGCAAAATTCTACTTCTCGGAGACTCCACCTCGGGCTGCGATAACGGCGGCGGCGGTGGAGGCTGAGCTTTGAACGGCGATTGCGACTGCTGCGTTTGCGGTCGTTGCGGCGAGTCGACGTATTCGTCAGCCGGTCTCTGTGAGTAAAACAATCCGATGTCCGGGGAACTCGGAGGCGATTCGGGCGCGTCCCCGGCGTCGCCCAAACCATCCTCTGGCGTCGCCTCGACGACGTCGTCGGCGTCGTCGTCATTCTCTTCGTCGACGAGTTGAGAAAAATCGTTTCGCGGCATCGACATATCCGCCCCGAGCGATTGTCTCTGCTGTTCTCTCGCCCGTCGCACCGCCTCGATCGCGGTGTTCACAACCCCTCGCACGTCCTCGCGTTGCGTGTCGATGGAGCCGAGCGCGTGCGCCGACGCGGTGACCATGGATGAATCTTGCGTTCTTCCCGCGAGAACTCCCGGACGTTTCAGCGCGGGAGGCTTGCTCGGAGGATCGACGACGTCATCCAGCGGCGTGCACTCGACGCGTCCGTCCAACGCGCCTCGATCGTTCGCCTCAGAGGGCATCGGCGGGATCGACGCGGACACCGTCTCGCGCGGTTTCGTCGCTTCTGAACTCTCGCGACGAGCCCTCTCCTCGGTGGGCGTCGCCGCCGCCGCCGCCCACAACGATTTCGGCCTCGGCGGGGACATCGGCTGCCGCGCGCTCTCCTCCGCGGGCGACGCGTTCTCCTTCTTCTCGCTCGCGCGCTGAGGAAGTTTGATCGACGCCGACGCTATTCTCATGAACGCCGCCGGCGAATCCTTTCGCGGCGGCGTCCGAGCGACGGGCGCGACCTCCTCGACCTCCACCGGTCCCTCCACCGGTTCCTCCTCCGCGGGAACTTGCGTGCCGCCCACGAACTCCGCTTCGAAATCTTCCATCACCTGCGTCCCCGCGACCGGTTCGACGTCTTCGTACGCCTGCGTCCCACCGACGTACGCCTCATCCTCCGATTCGGTCGACGCGCCCTCTTCGTCTTCGTCTTCGTCTTCGACGCCCGCCGCGTCGTCGTCTCGCGCTCGAACCTCTTCCTCCCCACCCTCCAATTGACTGAACACGTCGCTCACCACGGCGCACGGCGTCATCGGTCGTCCAGACGCGCCCACGGACGCGGTACCGAGCGTGTGTTGACTCCTCGCCTCGGGCGCCGTCTCCCACCCTCCGGACGAGTACTCCACCTGCGCCAACGCGTCCTCCAACCCGCTCTCCGAGATGGTCTCCGCGCCTCGCGATCCATCGGCGAAATCGAACGCGTCCAAACCAATTTCCGCGCGCGATTTCTCCACCCTCGCGCACATCACCTCGACGAGTCGTTCGCGTCTCTCCTCCTCCTCGTCGTCTTCGTCGTCGTCTTCGTCTCTCGTCGTCGCTCGCGCGTCCACCCTCTCCTCCCGAACCGTCGCCCGCGCGCCATCCTCCCCGATCGAACACTCCCCCACCCCACTCACCGCGCGCCCTCTCTCTCCCCCACGCGTCGTCATTCGTCTCTCCTCGTCCTCGTCCTCGTCCTTTTCCTCTTCTCGAACCGTCGCGCGCTTCCGCTTCGCGTCCCACGCGTCCCCGATCGCCAATCGCTCCGACGCCGACACGAGCGCACGAACCGTCGCGCGCGCGTCCCCTCGCACCGCCTCCATCGCTCGCACACGCGCACGTTCCCGCGCGGCATCGATCGACGCCGTCATCACCGCACGTCGAGGACGCGATCGAAACGACCGAACGACTGAATCAAATCAAATCAAATCAAATCACAATCGCGTCGTCCGTCTCTCGATCGCGACGTCCGATCGATGTCGTCGTCCGATCGTCGTCCGGTCGTCGTTCGTCGCGTTCGTCCCGTCGTCGCGATGGACGCCGACGACGCGCGCGGACGAGGACGCGAACGGATGACGCCGATGACGACGTCTGTCGTTCGTCCGTCGTCGTCGTCGAGGATGAATGATTGAATGTCGGCACCGCGTTCGATTCGATGATGCGAACGACGACGACGTTCACGACGACGATCGAAGGGTGGGTGGGGACGCGCGCGAGGCGACGAACGCGACCGATCGCGCGTTCGCTCGTCGTGCGGTGGTCCATCGTTTCGCGACGGACGACGACGACGACGACGACGACGCGCGACCGATGACCGATGACCGATGACCGATGAACGCATCGATGGACCGATCGACCGACGCGCGCGCGATGGATGGACGTCCGAACCCATCCGAACCGCCCACGCGTCGTCCATCGCCTCGACGACGACCGGAAGACGACGGACGCGTCACCACCCCCATCGCGCGTCATCCTCGATTCGATTCGA
>Ga0181567_10000708_pt1 | contig 25234 bp, 27 predicted proteins | sample 101ome_14_FD_133761 | JGI IMG/M metagenome (GOLD analysis project Ga0181567, IMG submission 133761) | Coastal salt marsh microbial communities from the Groves Creek Marsh, Skidaway Island, Georgia - 101403AT metaG (megahit assembly) | ecosystem: Environmental > Aquatic > Marine > Intertidal...
ACCAGAAAACGTCGAGGACAGCAGGCGCGCAAAGTTGTCGTGCAGGTTTTCCAGCGTTTGCAGCTGCGTCTTGTTGACGCGCGCCGGATGCTTGAAGTCGTAGGGCGTTATGATCTGCTGCCCCTGTGCCGCCGCCTGTGCCTCGGCCGCATTGGCCACCTGCTCTGCCAGCGCGCTACGCAGGCCGGCCACCAATTCGCGCGCCTCCGGATAGAGCGCGTCGATCTGCTTTTTAGTGAACTTCTTTTCGGCCGTGCGCGCTCGCTCGACCAACACCTCTACGAGCTGTTGATCGGCCTCGTCCTGCGGCATATCGCTGGCCAGCACACCGCCCACCTGCACGACCAGCGTGCCGATGTCCTGTGCGCTCAACTCGAGCCGCGTAGCCAACCACTCATTCAATGCCAGAAACTGGGGGCCATCCAATAGCGCATCAATTTCGCCCTGCAGAAGTGTATCTGCCATTTTGCTCTCCTTATACAAATGTGCTATCACCATCGCCGCGCACGATGGTTATTTTACCCTGCTCTTCGAGTTGGCGCACCAACTTCACGATGCGCAGCTGCACTTCTTCGACTTCGGACAGGCGCATGGGGCCTAAGAATTCGATTTCCTCTTTAATAAATTCGCGCACCCGCTCCGAGCAGTTGTTCAGCACTCTGTTCAAGAGCTCTTCGCTGGCGGCTTTAAGCGAGACGACTAGATCCTTCTGCTCATCTATCGCCTGCAGTACGATCTGTATATCTCGATCCGTTAGCTTCACCATATCGTTGAAAACAAACATCCCATTGCGCACGTTCTCAGCTACGGAAGCATCCTGCGCGTCCATCTGTTCGAGCACATTCTTCTCGACCGAGCGCCCGGAGTGGTTCAGCATATCGCCCACGACTTTGGGACCGCCCACGTCGACGTTACTACCGATTATGTCGCACAGCGAAGATTCCAAGCTCTCTTCAATATGCCTGAGTACGTTGGGCGGGATAGGCTCCATCGTCGCCATGCGATAGGCCACATCGGCCTGCAGGCGCTCGGGAAAGAGCGCGAGGATGCCACCGGACTGCGCTGCCTCGAGCTGCGACAAGATCAGAGCGATGGTCTGCGGGTGCTCGTGGCTCATAAAGGGGGCGATCTGGTCCGGGGCGGCTCCTTTAAGCAAGTAAAAGCCGGACGACTCGCTCTCTGGACGCGCCGCGCGCATCGTGCGATCGGCCCATTCCGGCCCACCTACGGCCTCTAGTAGCGCGTGAGCATAAGCTGGGCCGCCCGCATCTAGATAAGCGCCGCTTTCTACGCGCTGCCGCACCCATTCCAGCGCGTGCATTCCGGCGCTGTGCGCCACCGCATCCGTCTCCATCACGGCGCGCGCCACGACCTGCATGACATGCTCGTCCAGCGCTCGCCCCACGCGGGCGCCGACGTCTTTGCCGAGCGCGATAAACACGACGGCGGCGATCTGTGCGCCGCTCTTGCCCTCGAGCGATCCGTCCCCGCGCTCGTCGCCGTCGAGGATCGTGCGCACTACAGCGGCCGCAGCGTCGGCATGCTGCCACAGGTAGGCATGCGTGCTCTCGGCCGGCAGTCCGGCGGGCATGCGTTCTTCAAGCGCGGAATGAGCCGCTTGCTCTTCGGGCGCGGGACGGTCGGCCTGCTCATCAGTCGCGCTCTCAGAAACCCCGCCGCGCGGCGCTGACACAGCTAGCGGCTCGACGTCGCCTAGCTCTTCTTCGCTGGGAAAGTGATAGACCTTGGCGTTTTCGCTCATGGCTGCACCTCGCCGATATCGGCCATTTCCGTCACGCGCAGGGCCATGGCCTCTTTGCCCACCACGACGACTTCGCCGCTGGCAAAGGGATGCTCGTTGAGCAACACGTCAAACTGCTCGCCTGCCAGACAGTCAAGGGTAATGACTGAGCCTACGCCCAGCTGGCGCACCTCGTTAAGCGTCATCTCTTTAGATCCCATTTCGCAGCGCAGCTGAAGACGCGCACTGCCCAGATGTGCCAAACGCGCTCGCTCTACATCTGCCATATCAGACCTCTTCAATTATTTCGGTGATACGCACGCCAAAGCGAGTGCCTACAGTCACAACTTCACCACGTGCAAAGAGCCGGCCGTTAAGCAGCACGTCCACGGAATCGCCTACCTGCTTGCCCAATTCGACCAACGACTGTTCACCGATCTGAAGAGCCTCGTCGAGCGTAATGCTACTCTGTCCTACTTCGACACTCAGTCGCATCGGCGTGTCATCGAGATGATCACCACTTGGTGCCGCAGTAGGTGCTCCTTCTCCGGAGGCCTTCTTAACGGGCGTTTTCCTGGCAGACACCTTCTTACCTGCCGTTTTTTTTGTCACCGCTTTTGCCGCCATTGCTCTCTCCTCTCAGCGTGGAGTCGTCTTAATACTCACCTAAATCACACCGCATATAATGCGGCCATTACGTTACAAAATGATGTCATCATTATTAAGAAATTTCACCGCGCGGGCCAGGCGCGAAAGAGATTGCACTGCTCTTCGTCAAAGCGCGCGATCGTCTCGTCTGTAATGTGCTGCGGCTCGTCCATTGTCGCAATGTTCTGCGACATCATCCAGTGAGGTCCGTAGCCCACGTGCAGCGTCTTACGCACGGTGTCCGAGCGGTTAGTGAAGCCGCCGTGGCGCAGGTGTTCCGTAAAGAGGATGGCGTCGCCGGCTTTGACTTCCAGACCGACCATGCCCGGCTCCTCGTCGGGGTTGCTGCCGTAGGGGCAGGGCACATTCGACTTGTGCGTGCCCGGCACCACGCAAAAGGCGCCCTCTTCATTGCTGCAGTCGCGCACAAAATAGACCATGCGCACCATCATGCAGTCGATGCCGGATTCGCCAAAGCTGTAGCGATACTTTTGGTTGGCCGCGCGCGACCCGCCGTGACTGCCCGAAGCGTTGCCCCGGTAGCGGATACGAATTTCCGAATTGTTAATCGTCGGGCGGGACTTGACGATGGCGTGGATGTATTCCATCGTCGGCGCATGGTTAACCAGCACGTCAAAGGCCGGGTCGGCATTCCAGAAATCCTCAATAATCAGCGTTTGCCCCTCGGCTTTGGCGCCCTGCACGTGGTAGCCCTTTTCCGCATTGGCATGATACTCGGCGCCCCAGGCGCTCACTTTGCGCGGCGGCCGTGCTACGTGCGCTAGCGCATGCTCTTCTAAAGCGTCGATCGCTGCGGCCAACGACTGGATCTGCGCTCCGTCTAGCATGTCCTTGATGACGATATATCCCTGGCGATCAAATTCGTAGGTTTCTTCTGCGTTCAACGTCTTATCTCCATTCCAATAAATCGATTAGGTTGAGTCCCTTCACTCGCGCGCGCTCCTCGGCGCTATATTCAGGCATGTGCGCATCGACAATCTCCGGCGTCTCACCACCCCATACTAACCGATCGGGACCGAATTCAGCTATGACACGGCGCGTAAATGCTCGGGCACTTTCATAGTGCGGTGCGTCCTGGGCAAAGTGACTTAGGGCGGATAGCTTCATATACACACGGTCAAATGAGGCCAGTTCGAGCACGTCGGCAAACTCGACGCTGCTCCCCATGTGTGGCTCAGCCAGATGATCAATCAACACAACCGAATCCGGTATGTCGCGCAGCACCTGCGCCACCTGAGTCGCATAGTTTGGACCAATATGTAGCTCGATAATTAGGCCCAGTTCAACGGCCCTTTCCCACAGCGCTCGCACGCCGGGATCGGCGAAGCTATCGAGGTACATCTCCTTGCCGCGATGGGCGTGAAACCGCGTAGAAATGATGTTAGGCTGCTGCGATACCAGATCGGCCAGTCGGTCGGGCGCATCCTCATCGCGCGGATAAAATAGCGAGGTGCCGCGCAGGATATCCGGCTCGCGTTCCAAGCAGTCCAAAACCATGCGGTGGTCGTCGCCATAGGGCTCCGGATGCACGATGACTGCTCGGTCAATGCCCTGCTCACGCATGTGCTCTAAATAGACATCGAGCGGGTCGGCCGGATGGCGCCGCATATCGGGGCGATAGACCGCGCGCTCGTGCAGCGGATAGGCCTCAGTATCAGAGCTGAAAATATGTTGATTCCAATCGACGATCATTCCAAATCTCCTCACACAGTTTGCCTCAGGCTGACGGGCACCATCTCAACATGAAGAAAGAGATCGCAACGCCCGAGTATATACCCCATGCGCACACAATACGGCAGAGTGCATAAGGTGTCAATGTACCCAAAACCGGCTAATAAACCGGGTAATATATCTCTCCAGTATGTTATTTATTACCTTCCCTATACGCATTCCTTATCACGGCAGGTGGGTCCATGCATAGCAGCACCATTCTCAATCTCGACGATATTCATTTGACCGACGCACGCACGCGTCGTCCGTGCGCCTTTGATGCGGTGTGCCCAGACTATACGCCGCGCGATCGCATAGCCTTCGTATGCGACGCGAGTGCGCACGGTCCGCTGCACGTCGGACGCACCGTGCTAGCTCTCACCGCCGCATTTTACGCACCCCTCAGAGCGCAGGACGCCCCCTTCTTCGACTACCCGCAGCACTTTGCGCTAATAACGGGCATCGAAGACCCGACCTCCCTGCCTGAAACGGTCAAGCGCTGCTGGACGCACTTGGACGTCTGGCCTGCCTCGCAGTGGATCGCACTTTCATCGGATCGGGCCGAAGTGTTCAACACCCTGTGCAGCCTACAGATCAATCGCCTCCTCTGGCCCGCAGATAGGCCGTTGAGCCCTCCGAGCCAGCCACTACCGACGCATATTTACAAGCTGCTCAACGCGCGCCTAACACAGGTCATCACCTATGGCTCCTCTGAGGCGCAAACCGACGTTGAGATCGCGCTGAGCGGAGAAGCCAACGCGCTGTGGGAGCAGGCCCTTGAGCGTTGCAACGCCTCCGGTCCGTATCCGGAGACGGACCAACTGTGCTCCATTGATGTCGAGGCCTTTCTCCAGCAGCATGCCGACGCCTTTATCGCCCCATGAAGATGGGTAAAAAAACTTTCACTCTAGCGCTGGTGCTCGTCTTTGGTTCTCTAGGCTGCGCCGGCCTGCTCTTCCAACGCTCGGTGCCAACCGGCATACAGGGCCTCGAAGCAGAGCAACTGACGGACCGCATCGAAGCATCGATCAACATCCACGCTTGGCAAGAGACGGGCGCTATCGAGTGGACCTTTCCGCGAGGACACAAACACCTTTGGGATCGCCATCGCCACTGGCACCGCCTGCAGTGGGACGGATGCACGGCGTGGATCGATTTGAGTACGCGCCAAGGCCGCGTCGAATGTGATGGAAAGCCGCTACAAGGAGCCGATCTACGCGAGCGGCTCGATGACGCTTGGTCCATCTGGGCCAACGATTCGTTCTGGCTCAATCCGCTGGCCAAGCTGCGCGACGAAGGCACAGAGCGCCGCCTTGTAACCCTGGACGGCAATAGAGAGGCCTTGCTTATCACCTATAGCAGCGGCGGCGTAACTCCGGGCGATTCCTACCTGTGGACGGTCGACGAAGCGAGTCAGGCAACCGCGTGTAAGATGTGGGTACAGATCATACCAATTGGGGGCTTAGAGTTTAGCTGGGACGACTGGCAGACGCTGGATACGGGCGCGCGCGTGGCGACGCGCCATCGCGGCCCTTTAAGTTACACCATTGAACTAACGGACATTCGCGCAGGCTTTTCAGTGCATACACTCTACCCAGAAAGTGACCCTTTTGCTCCGCTCATAGGGCAGCCCGAAGGAATGCCTTGAGAGAAGCTAAAGCCTGCAAGGGCAGCAGGTTAGGAGCGCTGCGAAACGGGTCTTTATGTTGACAAGCTCCCCCACTGCCTCTATATTCTGCCCCACAGAAAAACCAGACTTATGGCCCGTTCGTCTAGAGGCCTAGGACGCTGGCCTCTCACGCCGGTAACACGGGTTCGAATCCCGTACGGGCTACCAAAATTGGCCGCGCTATTGATATAAAATGGCGCGGCTATTTTTATATGTTTTCAATGCTTACCTGCTCACCAGCAACAGGCCGCAGAAAACACCTCACTCTCATAAGTCGATTACGTTATATTATGAACTATGATCGATCTAGTCATAGAAAACCAAGCGGCCCTCAACCAAATTTGTGCAAAATATCGCGTACGTCGGCTTGAGCTGTTCGGATCGGCTTTGGATGGAAACCGGTTCGACCGTTCCGCCAGCGACATGGATTTTCTCGTAGAATTCCTTCCGCTGAAAACGGGTCAACGCGCCGACACCTTCTTTGGCCTGCAAGAAGCACTAGCAACACTTTTCCAACGGCCCGTAGACATAGTGATGACCAAGGCAATAAAAAATCCGTATTTCCTACAGGCGATAGACCAAGAGCGAAAAGTGCTTTATGCGGCTTGAATCCCAAAAACTGTTGGAGGATATACGACAAGCAGCCGTATTAATCGAAACGTTTACACAGAACAAATCCCTGCAACATTACACAGAAGATCCATTATTGAGCTCCGCTGTTGAACGCCAGTTTGAAATAATTGGCGAAGCACTTAATCGCCTTGCGCGAGTGGATTCAAATACAGTAATCGAGATCGACAACTACGAGCGCATTATCAGTTTCCGAAACATGCTGATACACGGGTACGATGTTGTAGACGACGAAATTGTCTGGGACATTGTGAGCGATTACTTGCCGGCTCTCCAGAAAAAAGTCGTCGAGTTGCTAAATCAGTAAGATGTACTATACCGAGCATTAGTGAATGCTCTACGGCCAAGGCATACGATCATTCAACATGCTCCATACAGAGTTTATACACCAGACATTCGCCAATGTTTGACCTTCCAATGGTGAAACACGGGCGCGGAGCACATCCAATGATTACAGATGAAAAGCTAGCCCAGTACGAAACTCAGGGCGCCGTCACTATCGACGGCCCCTTCTCCGAGGCAGAACTCGACCGCGCCGAAGCGGCCTGGGACAGCCTCAAGGCGAGCGGCGACCCGCCCTACACGCATCCCGACTACGTCGACGTGATACAGCATCCCTATTTCGAGGAAATCGCTAAGAAGGTCCTGCGCGCTCAGGCCGTGCACCTGTGGTGGGGTCTAGCGCCGCACGAGCGCAGCCCGACGGAGCCACCCTACGCCGACTACGGCGAGCAGTGGGCGCGCGGCTGCCACGTCGATATACAGGCTACCTGGGAAGATTTCACCGCTACGCCGCGACGGATGCGCGCCGAGCTGTGGTTCTGGCTCAACGACGTGCCGGTAGACCGAGGCGCCATGCGGATTCTACCCGGCAGCCATCGACCCATTATGCAACACTGGAGTCGCGTGCTAACGCCGGAGCACAAAGCGCAGCTGCCGCGCGTGCACGGCTTGCAGCCCCCCCCTGTATCCGAAGGGCAAATCGCCTATCCCGAATACGTGCCCAACCTAGGGGACACCCCCTGGGTTGAGCAAGAACCGACGCCCTTTACCGCACGGCGCGGACAGATCCTGATTCTATGTAGCGCAGGCTTGCATTCGGCCTGGCAAAACGAGGACGAGGTCCCGCGCAAAGCCATGGGCACTGCGTGGATTGCCTCCGGCGTCCCCTGCGGCTTGCCCAAGAACCAGCGCGAGGGCGTGCTGGATTTTTTCCCGCGGCTAAAGGAGCAGCTTCGCCCCGAACGCGCCCACATCGTCCCCGACGATTTCACCTGGCTGCACGAGAGCGATTACGAACCGAAGTGGCCCGAAACGTTTATGCCAGATCAACGTTAGACAACTTGACAAGCGTGCGCGTCTCTCTTGGACAATCCTCGGCGCTTCACGTAAACAGAAATCACTCAGATGATGCCTCTCCTCCATTCACCTTCCACCCCGGCATCGAAATATCAAAGCGGCGCTCTGGCGCATAAATCTGTTCGCCCTCGGGATAGCTATTGTCCTGCGTTACGATGTAGACAGATCCCTCGTGCACGTAGACGATCTCATCGCGAGAGTCGCCCACCACATCTTCGTTGAATCCGTACGCCCACTCAAACGGCAGCCCTTCGCACACCGGACGCACCACCTTTCGTCCCTGCGCGTCATAGAAGCCGAAGGCCTCCTCTGAAGAATAGAGGTACAGCAGCTCTTCGCCGTCGCCCGACCAGTTGACGGGGGGTCCCCCCTGGCTGATCGTGTCCGGCTCGAACCGCATCAGCGGATCGCCCTGACCGCTCACCAGATTCAAGATCCCGTAGTTTTCCCAGCGATTGCCCATCCACATTTCCAAGCCCGGCAGATCCGGCCGAAAATTCCCCGCATGGATCCCCTGCACATGACCATACCGATGATGCTTCAACAGAGCCCCGGTGCGCGCATCCACCAGAAAGAAACCCGGATCGCTGCCGGCAATCCCAATCTCGGGACCGTTGCTCTCATCTCCGTCCAGCTCCCCAAATGCGGCGTGGTCGACGTGCCCGGCCCCTCCTGAATCCTCGATGTATTCCGCGCCTTCCATCAGCCACAGCAGGTTGCCATCCCCATCGTACAGCTGATATCCCGGCAGAATCTCATCGCGACCATCCCCATCCACGTCATAAAACCACATGTACATCCCATACCACGAGTCGTGCGCATCCTGACGCCAGCGCAAATTCAACTGATCGTCATACGCCCAGATAGAATAGCCAGTGCCCGCGCCGTCGCCGTCTCTCAGAATCAAGTCCTGGGCCTTCTCCGTCTTGCGAATTCGACACGGCCACAGAGCCCCTAGCTTGTGCAAATACCGTGACACGCTCTCGCCCCGATACCCGCGGTACGGCCCGGTCTTCGGCAGTTCGGTCTCCGCTGTGACCTCTCCTGTCTTCCCACTAATCATGCGCAGCAGATCGCCTTCTACGCCGATAAAATCTTCCACGCCGTCCGCATCCAGATCGTGCATTATCTTGTGCTTTATATGCAGACCCGATGCGGCGGGATACACCTTGTCCCACTGCGTCTCTCCGTCCATGTCCACACATACCACGCGCGGACCCTCTTCCGTCGCCTGCTGCAGTATGATTTCCTTCTTACCCGCCCCGCGAAAATCCCCCACCCGCACCGCGCAGGGCCAGTATTCGCCGATGTCGATCCGCTTCCACAGCACTGGATTCGGGTATTTTTCCGATACCTCTGCCACCTCTCGGTCATACGCACTCTGACGGCTTACGTAGGCCGCTCGGGCAGGCTCCGACGCGGTCACCCGTATGCCATGCATCCGGCTGCGCGTGTTCGTACGAACGCCCACCTTACCCGTCTGGAACTTGTCGTCATACGCCACAAAGACTTGCTTTCCATCCACATAGCACGCCAACCGCTCTCCCTCGCACACCACACTCAGGTGGTAATACCGACTTCGGTCGACCCCGTTCCGATAGTCGGCGAGCATGGTCCACGACTCATCTTCTCGGCGATACAGCACGATGCGATCATGGCCCTCTATGCCGAAGATGTAATAGCGCCGCAGGTCCTGATAGCGCACCATAACGCCTGAGAGACCCACAATCGCGTGGGGTTCGTCGTTGTTGGGCTGCGTAAACGCATTCAGCTGTCGAACAGAGGCCTCCACCGTATAATCTCCCCACAGCGGCTCCCCTGTCGTAAGGCATCGGCCCGTTTTGTTGTGATGCTCCAGCACCTGCACCTGGCCATCGCGAATTACCCGATACGAACTCGCCCGCTTCCCCTGTTTGGGGCCCCATTCAAGCGCATTATTCCAGCCCTTGAAAACCGCTTCTTCCACGCGCTTATCAGGGTCTCTATAGTCCAGTATTTTTCCAACCGGACATGCTGATAGATCGATCTCTGCTAGCACCACATCAAAATTGCTATCTTGGGCCATTGTTATCTCTTTTACTAATAGACTACGTAAGGATTGCACACGATAAACACTGACGCACTGCGGATTAACATACAATAGATCGAACGCTCAACCAACGCCTCATTTTTCTCCGCCCACGTACGTGGGCGTATTTTTATGCCCTCTCCCAGTTGCGATTACCAACATGTATCGATACCCTCATCAAAGGGCGGAGCAACCGGGGCATAGCGGCCAACAATACCGGTCTGACCTTGCCCTTTGACGACTGTGTGGGTCTCAATTCTCAACCAGGGTCTAACAATGGAGTACGACGTCAAATCTCCCAAGCGCGGTTTCAAGATGCTCTTGCGCCTATTGCCCATACTCGGTCTCGTTATCTACCCTCCGCTACAGACGTACTTCTTGCTGTCTGAGCAGCACCTCGGCATGGACAGCGAGGTGCTCTCTTTTTTTAGACTGCTATTTGGGTTGAGCATAGTCTATTGGACCGCGATAAGTGCGAAACGTTTTTTTGACGTTTTTGCCAACCGTTAGCGCCTCGCTCTTTTCCGCATCTTATACGGCACTACGTTCCTTCGGCGGAGTGGCAAAGAGAGTCACGATAATCATCGGCGCCGTTAGCAGCGCAAATACGACGAGTATGTCGTTGTATGAACCCCATAGGTCGTGCGTAGCGCCCATGACCAACGGCCCCATACTAGAGGCCGCTACTTCGACCGTCGTTAGCGTGCCCTGTATCTTGCCCAAGTGTGGACGTCCGTAGTAGCGCACCCAGATAGTAGAGCGCACGGCCATAAACGTGCCCTGACCAGCTCCCAAAGAGACGGCAAAGAGTGCGGATGTTAGAGACGATTCGATCTGGGTTAAAAACCATATGCCAAACGCCATGCTCGCCATGGCGCCCGATAGCAGAAAATGCACGGGAAGTCGATCCGCCATAATCCCTCCCAGCAGCATGGAAACCGCAGAGGCCACCGCAAAGGCAGAAAACATCGCAACGGCGTCTATCTCAGTCATGCCGATGTCTAAATAGATCTGCACCGCATGAAAATGGATCCCCGTGATGATCATGGCAGGTAACGCAGTAGCCACCGCCAAGATCCAATAGGCCCGCGTGCGAACGGCAAAGGCCAGATCGTGCGCCTTCTCGACCGCAGATGCAGCCGATGCCTCAGCAACGGGCTCGCCTACACCGTCTGGACGCTGCCCAACATCTTCTGGCCGGTTGCGATAGACCAGCGCAATTAGGGGTAGAATCGCGCATGCGATTACCAACCCCAAGAGCGCATAGGCCCATCGCCAGCCCACTGCGCCGATAAGCCAGTGATTAAACGCAGGCACCATGCCCATAGACAGAGCCGCCCCCGTACTAACCATACCAACGGCCAGACCCAGACGCCGGTTAAACCATAAGCCTACCGTATTGGCAGCGAGCATACTCATGGCCCCCTGACCCAGCATGCGCAGAAATAGAAACGAAACAAAGACGGTAAACAGTCCGGTTACTCGGGACATCCCCACACAGGCAATTCCAAACAGTATGACGATCACAAATAGAATGCGGCGCGGCCCGTAGCGATCCATCAGTAGACCGATGTAGACCATGGGGAGTGAGGCTAGGAGCGTGCCCACCATATAGGCTCCGCTAATCTCGCTATGAGAGAGGCCCAAATCGGCGCGTATGTGGGGATTAAAAATGGAAACGCCAAACGTCTGTCCAGGCGAGGTCGCAACTTGGATGGCTAGGACCACGGGCAGCATTATCCAGCCGTAAAAGAAAGGAATGCGGGCAGCGATGGCATCCTGCGCCAACCGCACAGTCTTAAGCAGTGATTTCTCGTTGGTTTGCACCGTTTTTATATCTCTTTTCCCACAGGGTCTCTCACTGTCGACTCTATCGCTGACAGCGTCTTTCCAATACGCAGCCGGGCCCAATCAATATAGGCCGCATGCCCCCTTGACTCCACACCGCCCGTTTGCTCTGGCATGACCCCTACACTACTTTGTCATCTGTTAGAGAAAGTTCGTATTCAGACGCCAGTTAAACGGGCCGATCAGACCTCTCAACGGGAGTGTTTCCCATGTTACATCGCCTCTTATTACTCGGTTTTTTCATAGTATCTGCCTGCGGCGATGACGAGGTCGTCGGCCCCGCCAGGGACTTGGTCGGCACCTGGCAGATGGTGTCTGAATCGTCGGGCAGCTTCGATTTAGAAAACATCACCGTCACGCTCACCTTTAAGAAGTCGGGCAAACTAAGTGGCGTCTTTGATGCGGGTACCCTATCAACTCCAGTTAAAGGCGATTGGTATATCAGCAGCGGCTACCTAGTCATGGAGGTGAATATCGGCGGTATTATCGACGTTACGACGTTTGAATACACGATTGAGGGCGACACGCTAACAACCGTCAGCTACGACGGGACCATTGAAGTGTATCAGCGACAGTAAACAACGCCAACTAGCACGCAAGGAAGGCATCATGAAAATTGGCCTCTGCGCCTGGAGCTTTACCGGCTCACACAGAGAAGCCGGTCGCGCGATCGATCCACATAGCCCCGAAGGTCTCACTCAGCTAGCCCGTGAAAACAATCTGGCCAGCGTTGAGTTTGCCGCGCATTCTCTGCAAGAACGCAGCGACGAAGAGCTAGCCTCTTTTCGCGAGCAATTAGACGGCATGGATCTCTTTCTCGACACGGGGGGAGCCAACTACGCCGAAGATATTTCACCGCTGCGCGATGCGATCGAAACGGCTCACCGAGCCGGTGCCCTAGCCGTGCGCACGACGATCAGCAACCTGCTCGAAGGCGATCGCAGATCGCTGGGGTCCCAGGGCATGCAGGACTATTTGAGCGCACTGGTCCAACCTTTTAAAGAGGTCATGCCGCTGGCAGAAGAGTACGGCATACCCGTCGGCATCGAAAACCACCAGGACGTTTGTTCGTGGGAGCTGCTGGATCTGTGCGAGCGCGTCGGAAGTCCGCAGCTAGGCGTGACGATGGACGTGGCCAACGCGCTGGCCGTCGGAGAGACACCGGCCGCTTTCGCCCAGCGCGTTATGCCCATTCTCAAGCACGTGCACTTTAAGGACTACACGATTCATCCAACGCCGTCAGGCTATCGCTTTAAGCGCTGCGCGTTGGGTACTGGCGTGGTCGACTGGCCGCAGATGGTCGCCCTCTTTGATGCCGGCGCTCCCAACGTGCAGGGCTGCATCGAGCTGGGCGCCTCACAGGCGCGCCATGTGCGCATCCTCGAAAACGATTACTGGTCAACCTATGCCCCGCGTCCGCAGGAAGAAGTGCTGGATGCGCTGCGCACGCTGCACGGGGTAGCGCGGCCGGCCGACGAAGACTGGCGCACGCCGCACGAACGCGAGGAAAGCGCTGATGTGCGCGCCGACTACGAGCTCGATCAGTTTACGCGCTCGGTTTCCTATATCGCAGAAGCCCTATGAGCGCGCTCTTTTTTACCGTGGGCTGCGCGCTAGCGCTGCTCTCGGTTGCCGCCGGTGCCTTTGGAGGCCACGTCCTCAAACCGCGCTTGACGAACGAATTATTTGAGATCTTTGAAGTGGGCGCGCGCTATCATATGTATCACGCTCTGGGCCTGCTGGCCGTCGCCTGGGCTTGCACTCAGTGGCCAGGCACTCTCACGGCAGCTGCCGGCTGGCTCTTTGTCGCTGGTATTATCCTCTTTTCCGGCAGTCTGTACGTGCTCAGCCTGAGCGGCGTGCGCTGGCTCGGCGCCGTCACGCCTCTGGGTGGCCTGTGCTTTATGGCCGGCTGGCTCTGCTTGGGCCTAGCCGCGTGGCGCAGCTAGGTCTTTTGTAACCGCGAAAATGCGGGTCCGGCATAGGGGACGCCCCCAAAGCGCACCCTATGAGATTCGCGTGCTCTATACCCCTTCCAACCCGGCCAACTGACCCGTTTCTTCAAGCGCAACCACCGCGTTTTCCAAGCGGCCGATACCGCCAGAAAATTCCAAGCGCATCACGTCGCCGACCTGCACGCCGTCGCTCAGATCAGCCTCGGCAAAAACGATCGGAGTACCCCAGTAAAAGGCCAGCAGCGACCGCGCCTCCAGCGGAATGCGGCGAAAGAGATGCCGTTCGAGGTGCAGCAAACTGTCGGGCATATTGAGATTGTCCCGTCCGGTCTTGCCCTCTTTAAAACCCACGCGCTGGCCGTCGCGCAAGATTTCGCAGGAAACCGTCACGTCGCCGTCGTCGTACTCATCGGCCGTCACCAGGAGCGGACCCAGTGAAGCGCAGCCTCCAGCCCAGTTTTTGGCCTGGGGCAGGTTGAGCGGATTGTCGGCTTCAATGCCGTTGTCCGTTACGTCATTGCCCCCCGTATACCCCAGTCGCTCAAGCTGCCCCTGCTTGTTTAGACCGTAGACGCTCACCAACTCCGTTTCGGGCACCAAACGCACCGTATCGGCCGGACGCGTCACGGCCTGACTATGACCGCGCACCGCATCGGGTTCGCCCTTGGAAAAGAGCTCTGGACGACCTCCGCTGGACACTTCCTTGTACTTCTGATCATAGACGTTGACCGCGGCACCGGTCGCCTGCTGCGCTTCGATTTCGCGCAGCTTGGCGCTAACTTCATGCGTCACGCCAGCCAGCCATACCTTGAGCGCATGGGGGTTGTCTGACGGTCCGCTCACCGGCTTAGTTAAGTGCGGCGATGAAGCGTCGCTGCTAGCTAGCAGTTGATCCAGGTCCAGCCGGCGCGCATCGCCAGCTTTTTCCCTCAATTGTTCCACCGCCGAGACAAGACCAACCTCGTCACCTCCCCCTTCATAATAGACTTCGTATATCCCGCCAACACCCAGATCGATAACGCTATCCCCCTCGACCAAACCCAAGTGCTGGCCGTCCTGCGGATCGATAAATTGCAACAGTTTCATGGTTCCTCCCTCCGTTGATCAAAAGCGGCGTAGAAAAGCTAAGCGACAAAGAGCGACTGCGTCGACGGAGCGACGAGACCGGCTTTTTCCGCTCGGTCCATAAGATCAGAGATGGCCGCTTCTCCGTCTCGCCCGTAGTCGAGCGTATACTGGTTTACGTAGAGATCGATGTGGGCCTGCATCACCGCTTCGTCCATCTCCTGAGCATGGGCGCGAATATAGGCGCGGACCGTATCTGGATGGGCGTAGGCGTACTCGACGCTGGCGCGCAGTGCCGCATCGAACGCCTCTATGCGCGCGCGCCCGAGCGCACGACGCGCCAAGATCCCACCCAGTGGAATCGGATGGCCCGTGCTCTCTTCCCACCAGGCGCCCAGATCGATCACTTTGTGCAGCCCGTGCTCGGGATAGGTGAAGCGACTCTCGTGGATAATGAGGCCGGCGTCGACGCGTCCCTCCTCGGCGGCCGACATAATCTCGTGAAAAGGCAGAACGACCAGTTCGTCAATCTGCGGGTCGAAAAGGCCCAGCAGCAGCGCCGCCGTCGTCATCTTGCCGGGAATGGCGATGCGCTTACCGCGCAGAGCGTCCGGAGCGATCTCCTCGCGCGCCACAACGAGCGGACCGCAGCCGCGACCCAGCGCGCCTCCGGCGTGCAGCAAACAGTAGGTATCGCGCATGTGGGCCAGCGCGTGAAAGGAAATTTTCGTCGCGTCGAGCTGGCCGTTGAGAGCCATGCTGTTGAGCGTCTCAATATCTTCCAACACTTCGCGCACGGCCGGTCCCTCGTCTAGGCATCCGTGCACCAATGCGTAAAAAATAAATGTGTCGTTCGGGCAGGGTGAATAGCCCAGAGAGAGGGAATCCATAGTCGGTTTCAGCTCGATTCTCCATCTAGCAAAGAGAGGGCCGCCTCCTGCGCACGACGGCAGGCCAGCGGCAGCTCCCACGCATCGCGATCGCGGCGCGCAGCTAGGTTACTGATGGCGCGTATTTCGACAAAATCTACTCCGTACAGTGCGCACAGATGAGCGGCAGCCGCACCCTCCATATTTTCGCACAGGGCGTTAAAACGCTCGCCGCGCTCTCTTCCCAAATCGTCGGTGCCCGTGCACTCCTGCACCGTGACAAAGGGACCGGCTTCAGCCCGCCACGCGTTGCCCAACCGCTGAACGATGTCCCGAGTACGCTTTGCATCGAGATCAAAGCAGTTAAAGTAAGGTTCCCCTTCGGCCGCGTTCGAGCGCAGCAGTGGAATTCCGATCGTCGCGCGCGCGTCCTGCCACCCGTCGTCCAAGCGCACGCCAACGTCGCCATACCATTCACGCGTTGCTACGGCTATGTCTCCAGGCACCAAGCCACTCCGCGCGTAGGCACCTCCGACGCCGACTTGCCAAACTTCACGCGGCGCGTGCGCCTGCAGTAGGCACGTCAGCGCGTGCGCACAGTTAACCGCTCCCATACCCGTCTCGACCAAGAGAACAGAGCGCGTCCCTAGCGTGCCCTGCATCCACGGCCGCTTGGCGACCTCGGTCTGCACGGATCTCGAAAGGGCCGATTGCAGCCTGTCCTGCTCAAAGCGCGTAGCCGTTAGTATAGCTAGATCAACCGTCATGATACCGCTAAAAGACAGCCGGAGTGCGAACGCATGACCGCTCTCCCTATTTGCACGGATAACACGATTAGAATTCGAGCACCACTTTGAGCGCTTCGTCTGCTATTGGCTTGTCGACGGCCAGTTCAAAGCCGCGCTGAATTTCACTAAAGGGCAGCACGTGTGAGACCAGCGGATCCACGTTTATACGCCCCTGCACGATCCAGTCTAGCGCCAGCGCGTAGTCGGCATAGGGATTGTCTCCGTAGTTGACCGAGAGCACGAGCTTGAGCTCGCGACGCTGCATTTCCATCATCGGCAACTTGATAACCCCAGCGTGATTCTCCTTGTCGGGCACGCCAAAGCACACGATCGTGGAGAAGCGATGGCTCAGATCGAGACACTGCCCATAGGTATCTTCTCCCCCGACAACCTCGACCACGACGTCGGCCATATCGCCATCCGTTATATCGCGCACGGCCTCAACCACGTCTACGGCGTCTGGATTAACCGTATGAGTAGCCCCCATCTGACGCGAGACGGAGAGTCGGTATTCGAGTGGGTCAACCGCGATAATTTGCTTGGCGCCCAAATTGCGCAGCACGCCGGTAAAAAGCTGGCCGGCTGGACCCTGACCGAGCACCACGATCTTCTGGTCTAATAAATTCCCCAGCTTGCGAAAGCAGCGCAGCACCGTGCCGAGCAGCTGGCTCATCAAAACGCGCTCGCGCGGCTGATCCATCGGCAGCAGCAGCAGGCCGCTATCGCGCGTCGGCACGTATTCCTGAAACAGGCCGCGCTCGCGATCAAACCCCCACAGCAGCACGCGCGCACCCTCTTCATAGGTGCCACTTTTGCATTCTTCTACAAGGCCGATGCCCTCGTGTCCCGAGCCACCGGGCAGCAGAGGATACTCGGGACAGACTCCACAGTAGTCGGGAAAATCACTGCCGCAAATGGCCACCTGCTCCATGCGTACGAGCATTTGCCCTTCCCCTGCTTGAGGCTTGTCCAGCTCCATTACTTCCCACTCGAATGGTCCTTTTACCCGTGCTCCCTTCATCTTCTCATGCGCTCCGTTCGCTCGCCGCGCGTCTCCACGTCGGCCATGATCTGTTCGACATCAACATCCAGCTTTTCTGGATCTAACACCCTCGTTATTTCGCGGCCATCCGACTGTGAGCGCCGCGCTAGGTCCACGATAAAGGGGGCCCCGCGCTCGCGTCCACTAGGCAGAGTAACTAACCCTACGACCGGCCTGCGCGAATCGTCGACGTTCGGCTGAAAAACAACGCCAAGCTCGCTCGTATTCAGTTCGACCAGGGAGCCAACCGGATAGAGGCCCAGCGTTTTGACAAAGAGGTCAACGGCATGTGAATCAAACTCTACCCCTTTGTTTTTGTGTATGCGCAGCAGGGCCTGATACATCGGCATAGCCGGCTTGTACACCCGCTTAGCCGTAAGCGCATCATATACGTCCGCTACGGCGGTCAGACGCGCATAATAGTGTATCTGGCCGCCCTGCAGGCCCTTGGGATAGCCGCTTCCATCCATCATCTCGTGGTGCTGTTCGGCGATGGCAATTTGCTCATCGCTAAACGAACCGTCCTCGCGCATAATATCGCCGCTGTGCAGCGCGTGTTTGCGCATCTCCTCTAGCTCGTGCGGCTCAAAACGACCGGGCTTATTCAGCACCTCGAGCGGCACGCGCGTCTTGCCTACGTCGTGCAGCAACACGGCCGCAGAAATAGCCGGCAGCAAGCCCGGATCCGTGCCATCGTGCATTGCCATCGCCGTAACTAGCGTGCACACGTTCATACAGTGCACGGCCGTATACGGATCGTGTTTCTTGATTCGAGTCAGGCTGACCATTGCGTCGACGTTGCGCAGAATGCTATCCGATATGACGGAGCCGGCCTGCTGCACCTTGTCGACGTCCATTTCTTTGCCTTCAGCGATATCGCTGAGGGTGTTGTTAAGCGTATCGGTCGTCTCATCCCGCGCTTCTTTAGCCCGCTCGATCTCTTCGTCATAGTGCACGAGCCGCCCTTCCGGGGGCGGTTTTCGACTGGGATCAGTTAGCGGCTTTACGTCTGCGGGGACATCGCGCCCCTTATCTGTGTCGATCGAGACCATCGACAGACCCGTCGACTTGAGACGATCTATTATGGCATCGCTGGCCAAGACCAAGCCACCCTCGTTAGCAACCTTCTCATGCATCCGTCCGGTCAGACGCGCGCGGCGCTTGGCGTGTCCACCCGCCGCATTGAGCGCAGCTAGGTAGTAGAGTTCCTCGTTGTCGACAACCTGAGACACAACCTCAGCTTCGAGAAACATCCCCATCTGAAGATTTTCTATTGATATGAGCTTTTTCATTTATCAGAGGCAGCAGTGAGCACAAAAAGACGGCCGTGTTAAGGGTGTATAATCTTGCCGACCCTCTCCCCTCTGTCAAGAGCATTGGATCGTCATTCGACTGCGCAGAAAGGCGTCCTACGCTCTACCTTGACACTGTGTTGAAGGGACCGTACACTGTCGTCGAAAGGGGTCTTATGTGCCTTTGTATCCTAGCGCATCAACTTATTTCTACGCATCCACACATCATCGCAGCCAATCGCGAGGAGCGCTACGACCGGCCCACCGATGCACCGAACTGGCAAGACGGTATTTTTGCTGGACGAGACCGGCTGGCAGGTGGAACGTGGCAAGGCGTCAACTCAATGGGGTTGCACGTGGCACTTACCAACCGTCGGGGCGACCTGGCCGACCCTGCGCGCCGTTCGCGCGGTCAGCTCTGCGCTGATGCGCTGCGCCATGGGTCGGCGCGCGCAGCCTGTGATTGGGTGCTCGACCATCTCTTACACGTCCGCTACAATCCGTGCAATCTGCTATTTTCCGACGGCATAGATGCTTTCTGCATCCACTACGACGGTCACGGCGCCCGCGCGGAGACGCTGAAGGCTGGACTCCATCTACTGAGCGATACGGATATTAACGATCCCGAGCACCCGCGCATCATACGAACGCGAAAGGCCTTTGAGGATATACCACATCAGATGCCTGGCTTGCTCAATGAACTGGGCTCTCTGATGGCCAAACACAGCAGCGACGAGAGTGGACTCTGCCTGCATGGAACGCGCGGAGGAACGCGTTCTTCTACTATCATACTGCTCAACGAACGCACGCTCGACGGCGGACACCTTCACTGGGCAGAAGGGCCTCCGTGCAGCACTGCATATATAGATCTCTCTCAGGAACTCCGCCAATCAATGCGAGAATGATATGAACGAACGCGAACAGTACCTATTTGACCTGCAGGGCTATATCGTCTTGGAAGACGTGCTCTCCCCCGACGAACTACGGGCGTGTAACGACGCCATTGACGCACAGATGGACTCCATCCAGCGACGCAGCGGAGACCATTTACTCTCGGGTGGATCAGACGCACTGCAGGGCGATATGGGGCGCGGCGATATAGGCGGCATGCTGAGCTGGCCCAAACCGCACTGCGAGATCTGGCGCGCGCTGCTGGTCCAGCCGCGCGTCGTCGATTTTCTGCGCGAAATTCTCGACGACGGCTTCCGCTTGGATCACCTATACGGCATTCTAATGACGGCGGGCACGGAAGGACACGTGCTGCACGGCGGTGGTCACGCGGCCAACCCCACGCACTACTATCGATTCCGCAACGGACAAATGCGCTGCGGTCTAACGGTTGTCTCCTATGTATTGACGGACCAGGGGCCCGGGGACGGCGGATTTGCGTGCATACCCGGAAGCCACAAGTCCAACTATGCTGCACCTCAGCCGCTGCGTCGACTCGAAGACGACCTAGGCTGCGTAGTGCAGCCCGTCGCACGAGCAGGTTCGGTCATCATTTTCACCGAGGCGCTCACCCACGGCACGCTGCCCTGGAATTCCGCCAATGAGAGACGTGCCATGCTCTACAAGTATTCGCCGGGCGCTATCAGCTATGCACGCACCTATCTTCCGGGCGGTGTCGAAGAGCGACTCGACGAGTTTACGGCAGCCCAGCGCGCGGTGCTCGAGCCACCCTACCAACCCAACCGCCCGCGCGTCGAATAATGCTTATAAGCGAAGTGCGCATACGCGCCGTCTCCATTCCGCGCATCTACGACACGCGCGTGGCAGAGGCAGGCGGTCACGCGCAGGCCAAAACGCAGTCGCTCTACTACGTGCTAGAGCTAATAAGCGATATGGGACCCGTTGGCTTGGGCGAGATTTCCGACATTGAGTCGTCGTGGAATACGCCCGCCCCCGATACACTGTGTGAATGCCTTTCCTCTCTAAAAGGCATGGACCCGCTGAATCGACAAGAGACCTGGAAAGCCGCTACGCTGGCGCTGCCCCAAAACCTCCATCCCGAGCTGCGCTCACTGTTGAGCGCGGCGATCGACACTGCCCTCCTCGACCTAGTCGGGCAGCATTATAATGCACCGCTACACGTCCTGCTCGGGGGAGCCCATCGCACGCGCGTCGAGGTCTCCTGGGTCGCTTTTATACGCGCCGTCGAAGAGATTGAAAGAGAAATCTCGAGCAAAGTGGCCGAAGGGTTTACGGCCTTCAAGCTCAAGGTAGGTGACGAACCACACCTGGACATGGAGCGCGTTCGCATCTGTCGACGCATCGCCGGTCCCAAAGCCTATATCAAAGTCGACGCATCTGGGCAATGGGAAGAGGAAGAAGCCGTCGAGCAGATATCTGCGCTCGCCGCCGTTGGCGCAAATGCCGTGGAAACGCCCCTGCGCGCAGCTGCACGCGCTCTGGCAAAGGACGCCCCGGAAACGGTCAACGAACGGGCTGAATCCGTGGCTGAAGCACTTGCCCGGGTTAGGAGACGCGTGCCCATTGCGCTTATCGAACACGTGTCGGACTTTGAAGAGCGTTTTGCGCTAGCGCTAATTGCCCGGCGCGCCGTCGACGTCTTTAACGTCGTTCCCGTCCAAGCCGGTCGACTCCAACGCGCACAGCGACTGCTCCACTTGGCCGAGTCAGGCGGCCTAAAAGCCCTTATTGGCAGCACGGTTGAACTGGGTATCGGCACGGCAGCGGCGACCCATTTAGCCGCTGCCTGCGCCTGCGTTTCAGTCGCATCCGACCTGGTGGGTCCAGGCCTGCTAAAAGGCGATGTAGTCGCGCCCACTCTCTGCTATGATCGCGGGTATATACAGCCGCCACGCGGCCCGGGTCTCGGCGTGCAGCTCGATGAAGAGCGCATGCAGGCATACGCCGTTTGATATCTACTGGCCCTAACTCAGATCGGGGCAACGCGTTGAGTACATGACATAGCTCCGAACGATCACCGTATTGCCTCTCGCGGAATCAGAGGATATTTTCTGAGCCGCACTTTACACTCTATTGCAGAAAGGATTATCGTGGCCGAATTCACCTACGCCAGCGCTGGCGTCGATATTGACAACGCCGATGCTACCAAACGGGAGATGGCGCGCAGCCTACAGACGAGCGATGCACGCGTTCTCAACTCGATAGGCGCTTTCGCCACGCTTTTTGACGGTCATTTCCCCCAATACCAGCATCCCGTCCTCGTCCTCAAAAGCGAAGAGCCCGGCTCCAAACAGAAGCTGGCCTTCGCACACGGCCGCTACGAATCGGTCTGCTACGACCTGGTCAACCATCTGATTAACGACATCATCGTCATGGGAGCCCATCCGCTTTCCATGCAGGACGTAATTGTTTGCGGAAAACTCGAAAAAGACGTGATCACGCGCGTGGTGGACGGCATGGCATCCGCCTGCCGCGAGCAGGAGTGCACGCTGACGGGAGGCGAGACCTCGGAGCAGCCCGGCGTAGTACCCGAAGGCACGTACATACTCACAGCTAGCGTTGTCGGCGTCGCAGAGAAAGATCAGATAGTCGATGGTACGACGATCGCCGCGGGAGATTCGGTCATCGCCGTGGCATCTAACGGACTGCACACCAACGGATACACGCTGGTGCGGGCCCTACTTGACGCTCAGTCTGATCTGGCCGACGCAGACGTGGACGGCGAGTCCTTCTTGGACGCAATTTTACGCCCGCACAAATGCTACTACCGCGCCGTGCGCGACCTCTACGCGAGCGATGCGCTGGGCGGCATGGCCCATATTACCGGCGGCGGCGTGCGAGACAACCTGAGTCGCGTATTGCCCGACCATCTCGATGCGCAGGTCGACTTGGGCGCCATCGACGTACTGCCCGTGTTCAAGACGCTTTACAAACGCGGCCAGCTCGACCCGGCCGACATGGTGCGCACGTTCAATATGGGCGTCGGCCTAGCGCTCGTCGTGGCCGACGAGCACCGAGATTCGGTAATCAACCACTTGAAGCAGCACGACTGCCACGCCTATCCGATAGGCACTATTGTCGAAGGCAGTAAGCAAGTCCAATTCAGCGGAAGCCTGGCCCTTTGAGCGAGCAGGAGGACGTGGGGCTCTGTTTCACCTGTCAGCACGTCCGGCGCGTAGAGTCAGCCCGCGGCTCCACTTTTTACCTGTGCCGTCTGGGCTCGGTAGACGAACGCTTTAGCAAGTATCCGCGCCTGCCTATCCGTCAGTGCATCGGATATAAGACGGTCGAACAAACGTCCCCTTAACCGAGCGCGACGCGCTCCTCTAGCTGTTCGATGCGTCGGGCACATTCTGCACGTGCTTGAGCCAAGCCCGCTACGGTGGGGTCACCCGCTCTCACATAGTCCAGAACCACATCTTCTGCGGCAACATATTCGCTGCACACGTCGGCGAGCTGATCGGCTATATCCGCCGGAACGGTCGTCACTCCGTTGGCGTCTGCGTGCAGTAAGTCTCCCCCGTAGACCGTTATCCCACCGACGTGCACCGGACCCAGCACATCCACGATATGACCGTAGCCATGCGAGCAGATCGCTCCGTTGCTAAAGGCCGCAAAACCCAGAGAGCGCACCTGATCTAGATCGCGCGCGGCGCCGCTAGTTATCAGACCGACGGCCCCGAAGGCTTTGTAGGTAGTGCACATCACCTCGCCAAATGAGGCAGCCACAGCCGGATCGTCTAGATCCTGGAATACGACGATGGGTGGACCGGGCACCTGTGAAAAGGATTCCACCTGCGCATCAATGGTCGAGTAAACGTCGCCTCCCCGCGCCGGCGCAGCCGCTCTGTAAGTAGCCGTTGCCGCGTATCCGGCAATGGGCGGCATCTCGGGAAAGCAGGCGCGAATGCGCGCATCCATATACCCCGCACTGCGCGGGCGCACCTTGAAAACTTCAATCGCATTACAGACGGTTGGCGTATCAAATGCACACAGGCGCTCCAACGCGGCCTCACTCAATCTCGGCGCTGCCATACGTTCTCCTTTTTTAACCTTCTATGGACTGTCTAACGGCAAAGTACCCCACCTGCACAGACCTGTCAAAAGACTTGCCGAGAGGCTCTACCCCGCCTACTATACGGCTGCAATAGCCCCTATCGCAGCGCCCGAGTCTCGGCCGCGGGGTGGAATATAAACGGAGGGAACAAAATCCCATGCAGACCTTTCCACTAATCCGCGTGCGCGGGACGGCACGCCAAATGGGTGTCCAACACGGCGAACAGGCCGCGCCGCTCATCGAACGCTATCTGCGCTGGATAGAGAAGTCAACGGCCGTTGATCGAGATACGCTCGGTCAACGCGCGCGCGCCTTCCTCCCGTTTATAGACGCACTCAACCCCCTTTTACTCGATGAAGTAAGAGGCTTAGCCGAAGGGGCATCCATCCCCTTTGAACACGCGCTGCTCTGTCAGGTGCGCGGCGAAGCGACCCGCGCGCCGCTCAGCGAGGGCTGTACGGCATTTGCGCTCACCCGCTCCGCCACGGTGGACGGTCGTGCGCTAGCGGGCCAAAACCAAGACTTACCGCCTGAATTCTCAGATATAGGGATTGTTCTACATATCGAACCAACGGACGGAAGACCGCGTGCACTCACTTTTACCTTTGCCGGCCAACTGGGCTATATGGGCACCAACGAACACGGCGTGTCGCACTTTGCCAATGGCCTAGCCGACTACGAATGGCGGCTGGGCCTCCCTCACTATCCGCTCAAGCGCACGCTCTTTGAACAGCGCGACGTAGCTGCGTGTTTGCAAATCGTCGAGAGACAGCCCATGTGTTCAGCCGCCAACATGGTCTTTTGCGATGGCGAAGACAATATTGCCGACGTCGAAATTCGGCCGGAGGGCGTAGAGCTCTTTGAAGATGACCACGCCGATAAACGCCTGCACACCAATCACTATATGACGGAGCGTTTTGCCCCCTTTGAGACGCACAGCACGGCCGATTCTGCGCCCCGCATACGGCGTATACGCCAGCTAGTATCGGAGCATTGGGGTCAGCTAGACGTAGAATCGGTCAAAGATATTCTGTCAGATCACGAGGGAGACCCTGGCGCTATATGTAGGCACGGAGCAGGCGGCACGCACTCAATCTGCGGCTATATAGCCGAACCGGCCCGCGGCAGACTACACGTGCGACGAGGGCACGGCTGCACGGGCACTTGGACTGCATACGAAGTGTAGCGTATTCAGAGGGAGATCAGTGGAAATTTACCGCGGGCAGAGCGAAGAGCAGCAGCGGGGTCAGCACGCGCTCAGAGGCAGAGACTGACCAGACCCTTCACCTCATCGCAGATGTCTTCGGCCAACTCAGCGCGCAGTTTAGCGACGTCGGCACTGCTCAGGCCCAGATGGGTCAGCACCCCCGTGTCGTATACTGCCTTATCGCCCTTGAGGTAGCCCATGCCCAAATCCTTACACAGATTGTTGGCCATGTGAATAATGCAAGACAGGCCCGAGGGCTGCTCTCCCGGCCGGTGATGATTGCCAACGGCAAACGCAAGTGGCTCACCCAACTTGGCATTCATAATGAGTAGTTG
>Ga0181567_10000714_pt1 | contig 25155 bp, 20 predicted proteins | sample 101ome_14_FD_133761 | JGI IMG/M metagenome (GOLD analysis project Ga0181567, IMG submission 133761) | Coastal salt marsh microbial communities from the Groves Creek Marsh, Skidaway Island, Georgia - 101403AT metaG (megahit assembly) | ecosystem: Environmental > Aquatic > Marine > Intertidal...
CAGCAAAACGCCGGAGCGGGCGCCGCGCGCAACCGGGCGGTGCGGGAGGCTTCCTCGACATTCGTCGCGTTCCTCGACGCCGACGACGAATGGCTGCCGGGCAAGCTCGAACGCAGTTTCGACATTCTGAATAACGACAAACTGGATTTGGTTTCGCACAACTACGACGCCGTCGCGCCCGATGGATCGGTTTCCCTCGTCAATTGCGCGGCGCGGTTTCGCGAAGGAACCGACCCCTTCGCAATGCTCTACCGCAAAGGATACCTCGCGACATCGACCCTGATCACACGTCGCGACCTCATCGCAGCGGCCGGCGGCTTCGACACTACGCTGGCCAATGCGCAGGATTTCGATCTCTGGCTGGCGATTCTCCAGGACCGGAAATTGGCATTCGAAGTCTTCGACGAAGCGCTTACCCGCTATCACGTGACGGAAGGCAGCATCACCGCACACACGGAACGTCGCATCAGGTGCTGCCTCGCAATCGCCCTGCGGTTTGTACCCGCGCTCTCGTCCGGCAAATATGCCAGCCTGTGGATGCGGACTCTTGCCATTCACCTCGAGGCGTATCGGGCCTACCGCGCCCGCAATCAGAATTTGCCGGCCTTCGGCGCGGCGCTGAGATCCGTTCCGGCTTTAATCGTTATGACGTTGAAAGCGGCCTTTGCGTCTCCTCAACAGCGGCCCAGAAACTTGTAAATCCGCAAAAAGTCTATGGTGGCTTTACCGCCGCACAACCTTGAAGCCGTCGTCCGCCAGCGCCTCGGCAGCCTCCGAATCCCGTTGGGCATTTCCCTCCGCGACCAGGATACCAGCCGACAGACCCGCCGCCTTTCCCGCCGCCAGATCCGACACGCTGTCACCGATGATGATGCTTTGAGCCAGGTCGAGAGACAGGTCTTCGGCGGCCCGGGTCAGCATGCCTGGAGCGGGCTTGCGAAACGGGGAATGATCGGGCCCGCCGGCATCGGGCGGCGGATGGGGACAGGCATAGACCGCATCGATCCTTACGCCGGCCGCCTCCAGCAATGCGAGCAGGCGTACCTGCACGGCCTGGAATGCCCCCCAGTCGTAATATCCCCGTCCGATGCCCGACTGATTGGTGACGATGACCGCCGCATGGCCGTCCTCGTTCGCCCGACGGATATCCGAAACGGCGGACTCGATCAGCACCACCTCCGCCGGGTCCGACAGATAGTCGACAAGCTGAATCAGGGTGCCGTCCCGGTCGAGAAACAGGGCCGGCCGGTTGGAAGGAAATTCCGGCGTCCGGATTTCACACCACAAATTGCCGTTTTCGATGACGGTCATTTCTGAAGCAGGATCAGTTGCCGACGGTCCAGTGCGCCGGCGAACGGATTTTCATCGCCGCCTTTTCCGAACGCGGCGCGGAGTTTTTCCAGATAGGCATCGCTCAGACGTGCCGGCGGCCTGGCGTCGTATCCGAGCAGGGAAGCTGCCTTGTTCTCCCCTCCTCCGGCATCGTACCGGCGGGCGAACACTTCCGCCCGCGCTTTGTCGGAGACGGCCCACGCATTCAGATAGGAGAGGGCGATTTCCAGAAATGCCGGCTGATCCGGTTTCGCGGGGATATCCGCAATTTCAGGCGTTGGCGCGGCCGCTTTACGGGCATACACCGAAACGGCCATCAAAACGCGGACGACGGCTCGGGTTTCCGTCGAGCTGCCGGACCCGGCGGCATGCTTTTCGAGACGTTGCGCGATGCCGCGATGACGTTTGCCAAATCCGGCGGCCCAGTCCGCGAGATTTCCCCGGACGCACCGCCCGGCCCGTGTACAGGCCGGAGAGGCGTGCTGGCGCCCGGTCGCGGCGGCATAGGCCGCGTAAATCAGCGGATCGTCGCGGTGATCGCGGGCGGCCCGCGCGAAGGCGACCGCCGCCGACCAGTCGTCGCCGGCCAGTGCCCGGCGAACGCCGTGCTTGTAATACGGATTGCCCAGGAACATGGCCGCAAGCTGTCCCTGGTAAACCCCGCCCAGATAGGCCGCCGCGTCCCGAAACGCAGGGTCGCCCGCGGCCCGCACTGCACGGGCGATGAACGGTCCCAGCACCGCTTGCCAGCTATCGCCCGGAGCGGAAAGGGCATCGCGAACAAGCTCGAAACGCCTGTCCTGCGCAACGGATTCTTCTCTATCCCGATTGCCTGATCCTGCCAGGCGGCGACGCAGCACGCCTTCTTCGATACGGCGGATCCGTTCGCGCAGGGCGAGAACCTCGGTCCGCAGCTTCGACGTATCGCGCCGGATTTCGACCTGCCGGAACTGACAGCTGCGGGACATCAGGCCGCCGGCCCGGCGGTCGCCGCATTCGCTGGCGAAGCTTCTCCGCAGATCGATCAGCCGGTCTCGCCGTGCGACCAGCAGATCCACGTCCCGGGCCAGCACCTCCCGCTCCGCGGGATGGTCGATCGCCGGCGGCACGGCCGGTATATCCGGCACCTGCCGGAATGTCATGCTCATGCCGGGAGACGCGCACAGCGCCATCACGGGCATCAATACAGCAAGGCAGGAAATCTTTGTGAGGTTTGCGGATATCATATCGTCGGGCGAACTTTACGCCGCAACCGGGAAAGCGCCAAGCGGGTAAAGAAACCGCGCCCGTCTGCCCTGCCGGTCGTGTATCATCGGCGTATCGATGTCCCCGGGGAGAATACGATGCAGCTGGAAGGTTCCTGTCACTGCGGCGCGGTCCGTTTTTCCGTCCAGTCCGACACGCCCTATCCCTATAACCGGTGCTACTGCACCATCTGCCGCAAGACAGGCGGCGGCGGATACGCGATCAATATCATGGGCCGCGCGGACACGCTGAAAGTCACGGGCGAAGACAACCTCTCCGTCTACCGGTCGGCGAAGAACGACCGCGAGGATTACGAAGAAGACGGCCTGTCCAGGGCGCGGCGCTATTTCTGTGGCAAATGCGGGTCCGCCCTGTGGGTGCACGGCACGGATTATCCGGATTTCGTGTATCCGTTCGCCTCCGCCATCGACACGCCGCTTCCGGAACCGCCGGAAATGACCCATCTGATGCTGGACGAAAAAGCGTCCTGGGTGCGGCTGCACGTAACGGAGCACGATGCGAAATTCGACAAATACCCCGACACGGGCATCGAAGACTGGCATCGCCAGCGCGGGTTGTTCGGCGACAAATAGGGTGTCAGAAAACCTTCACCGACAGGTCACAAATACGTTCGGAAAGAGAATCAAACATCGGGTTCTGAAACATAGACACGACAGGATCTGACCATGCCCGCACGCTTCATCACCCGCGACGTTCTGCTTTCCGAAGATCCCGAAATCCTCGAAGATCTCGGGCATATCGAAGACGACGACGATCTGCCGTCGAACGAGAGCGGCAATACGCCGTTCGCCGAGATCGCGGAGCAGCGGATGTCGCGCCGGGGCGTGCTGGCGGGTCTCGCGGGCGCCGCCGCCGTCGGCGCCCTGTCGCAGAGCATGATCAGCCGCCGCGCCTTCGCCGCCGGATCGGCATCCACCCTCGGATTCAGTGAAATCCCGCATGTCTACGACGAAACACATCATGTCGCGGACGGATATTCGGCGGACGTGCTGCTGCGCTGGGGCGATCCGGTCGAAGCCGGCGCACCGGCGTTCGATCCGGCGAACCAGACTGCCGCCGCCCAGGCCAAACAGTTCGGCTACAACTGCGACTATATCGGATTCATGCCGCTGCCCGCCGGATCGAACGCCGGGACACGCGGCCTGCTTTGCGTCAATCACGAATACACCAACCAGCATTTGATGTTCCCGGGCGTGGAAAAGAAGCAGAAGCTGACCAGGACGCAGACCGAAATCGAAATGGCGGCGCACGGGCACAGCGTCGTCGAAATTTTCAAGGCAGGCGGGAAATGGGTGCCGGTACCTAACAGCCGCTTTAACCGGCGTATTCATGTCTCAACGGAAATGCGTCTGTCCGGACCCGCAGCAGGCCATGACCGGCTGAAAACCAAGGCCGATCCTTCGGGCACCCGCGTGTTCGGCACACTGAACAACTGCGCCGGCGGCGCAACGCCCTGGGGGACGGTGCTGATCGCGGAAGAGAACTTCCACGGCTATTTCGGCGGTGACCCGGCTAAAACCGCCGAGGCGCGAAACTACAAGCGCTACGGTCTGAAAGCCAAGAGCCGCTATTCCTGGGCGGATTACCATGACCGCTTCAACCTCGACAGCGAACCGAACGAGCCCAACCGGTTCGGCTGGATGGTCGAGATCGATCCCTACGATCCGACTTCGACCCCGATCAAGCGCACTGCCCTGGGTCGCTTCAAGCACGAAGGCGCGAATGCGACGGTGAACAAGGACGGCCGGGTCGTTGTCTATACCGGCGACGATCAGCGGTTCGACTACATCTACAAGTTTGTCTCCAATGGCCGTTACGATCCCAACAACCGGGCTGCCAACGCCGACCTGCTGGACGACGGCACGCTGTTCGTCGCGAAATTCTCCGCCGACGGCAAACTGGCCTGGCTGCCGCTGGTCTGGGGAAAGGGGCCGCTGACTCCTGCCAACGGGTTCAGCAGCCAGGCCGACGTGATGATCGAAACCCGCTATGCCGCCGACCTGCTGGGCGCGACACCGATGGATCGGCCGGAAGACGTCGAACCGAATCCGGTGACCGGTCGGATCTATGTCATGCTGACGAACAACACCAAGCGCAAGGCCGACCAGGTCGATGCCGTCAATCCAAGGGCCAACAACAAACACGGCCACATTCTGGAGATGATCCCGCCCGGTTACGGCAAGGACGCCGATCACGCGGCGCTGGAATTCACCTGGGAACTGCCGCTGCTGGCAGGCAACCCGGCCGACCCGAAAGACCGTGCGAAGTATCACCCCGGTGTGACAAAGGCCGGCTGGCTGTCCACGCCCGACAACTGCGCCTTCGATTCCAGGGGCCGGCTGTGGATCGCGACCGACGGCGCGCCCAAATCCGGTCTTGCCGACGGCGTCTGGGCGACCGACTGCGAGGGCGGCGGGCGCATGCTGACCAAACACTTCTTCGCCGCCCCGCGCGGCGCCGAGCTGTGCGGCCCGTGCTTCACGCCGGACGACCGGTCGTTCTTCGGCGCGGTGCAGCATCCGGCGGACGAAAAGAACTCCACCTTCGCCAACCCGTCGACGCGCTGGCCGGATTTCAGGCCGGACATGCCGACGCGGCCGTCAGTGGTGGCGATCACAAAGAACGATGGCGGGGTGATCGGGAGTTAAAGGCCGCTTATTCCGCCCAGCGCGGCGGGCGGCGGTCGAGCAGGGCGCGGATGCCTTCGGCTGAATCCTCGGTCCGGATGATTTCCATCACCCGGTCGAGTTCCGCCTTGTAGTTTTCGGCGGTGCGATTTTCCTGATTGTACATCTGCAACAGTTCCTTGGCGTAACGCACGCCCAGATACGGCAGGCGCGCGATCTGCGACGCCAACGCCATGGCTTCGTCCATCAGATTTTCGGGCGCGACGACGCGATTGACGAGGCCAATCTCCTTCGCCTCTGCTGCGCCGACGAACCTGCCCGTCAGAATCAGTTCATTGGCCAGAGTGAGGCCGATCAGCTTGGGCAGATTTCGAGGGCAGCTCCATTCCGAGACGAAGCCGGCCGGAACCGCAATTTCCGACACCCGTGCCCGGTCGGTCATGATGCGCAGATCGCAGGCGATCGCCATTTCGAACCCGGCGCCGACCGCCGCCCCGTCCATCGCCGCGATTACCGGCTGCGGCAGTTTTTCGAGTTTGTGCAGCGCGCGCTGGGCGATCTCGTGGAAGCGGTCGTTGATCATCCATTGCGCCAGTTCGCCGTATTCGCCGCGAATGCCCAGGTCGTCTTCCGGCCGTTCAAGCGGCAGGGTTTCCTCCTTCAGGTCGCCGCCCGAACAAAACGTCTCCTCTGCCCCGACGATGATCACGGCGCGCGCCGTGGAATGGCGGATCTCGTCGAACACGGTGTCCAGTTCCATCGCCATGCGCGGGCCGAGCGCATTCTTGCGGTCGGGACGGTCGAGAGTCAGCACGCCGACCTGTTCACCATCCCTGGCGCCGATCGCATCGTGAAGAGCCCAGTTAATGTAGCGGTACTGCATGGCTGATTACTCCGCGGTTGAAGGTCTGGATGCCAGCCCGCCGGTCCGCGCGGGCGCGGCGCGATTGCCGGAACCGCGCCGGGGCATCCTGGGCAGTGCGAAGCCCTGCTGATAGCTGGCGCGGACGATAACCGTGTATTTCCACATCACGCCGCCCGCAACTGCGCTGGCGCCGGCGATGGCCAGCAAAGCCTCGCTGAACGCGGTGGCGATGGCGAACAGGATCAGCGGCGTCAGATGTCCGATCAGTCGCAGCGTCGGCGTGATCCGTTCCAGCTCGGCGCGGGCCAGCGGCGGCAGTCCGTTGCGCTTGGCATAGGCGAAATAGCGTTGCCAGATCAGTGCATTCAGCAGCGCCAGCAATGCGCCCCAGAACGAGATGAACGTCATCGAGGCCTCGAACCGCCATGACACCAGCCCGCTGGCGATGCCGAGCAGGCCAACGCCTTCCAGCAGACCGGTCATGATAAGCATCGTCGGTATGAGATCGGCCCGCCACGCCGGAATGCCCTTCGCGGCATGCAAGATTCGCGCCTGACAATACAGGAATACCAGCGCCACCAGCGCGACGACAAGATGGAGCGCCGGGTTCGGCCGGATCAGATCGGCCAACAGCGCCGGGTAGAACACCGCGACCGCGTATGTTTCGCGCGTCATCCATGACGTTTGCGGCCGCAGCAGCACGCGCAGGAAACGTTTCTTGCGGCCGATTTCCAGAAACACGAAAAACAGCCCGACCGCCATGCCGGCGCCGGCCGCGACGTTCAGGTACAGCAGAGCCTCCGTCGACAGACCGGCAAAGAAATGCGCGACCGTCGCCATGATGACGAGGCCGGTCGACATGCCGCCCATGGTAAAATTCATCGCGGCGCGGAAATCCCAGTGCGTCTGGCGCTTGCCAACCAGCGGATTGGCGGGATCGGACATGCGGTCGTCCTCGACGTCTTCTTCCTCCGGTTCGCGTCCCGGCGTCGAATTTGGGATCTCGTACAGGTATTTGATCTGAGGATCGGTGCCGAGGTCTTCGTGCATCTGGAAGAAGTTGTTTTCTTCCGACAGCTTTGAGACGTTGCTTTCCGGGTCGTTGAAATCGCCGAAATGGATCGCGCTGGCGATGCAGGCGGACGAACAGGCGGGCGTGTATTCGAGATCGAAGCCAGGCACCTTTCCTTCTTCCTTCGCCTCGTCGATACGCTCGACGCAGAACGTGCATTTGGTGGCCACGCCCCGGCGTTCGTCGTGAAAGACGTGCGCTTCCTGCGCCGTTTCCTCGCCGTAATACCAGTCCTTGTCATGCCCGATGGTGCGCGCCTGATACGGGCACGACACCGCACAATACCCGCAACCGATACACGTGTCGTAATCCATCGTGACCAGACCGTCGGCGCGCTGCTTCGTCGCGCCGGTCGGACAGACGGGCACGCAGGGCGGTTCCGCGCAATGCTGACAGCCGACGACCATGAACAGGCGTTCGACATCGGGAAACGTCCCGCGCTCGACGTCGAGCACGCGCCGCCACTGCACTTCCGGCGGGGTGTCGTTGGCATGCTTGCACGCGATGGTGCAGGTCTGACAGCCGACGCAGCGGTTCAGGTCGATGACCATCCCGTAGCGGGGATCGGTCGTGCCGCCGTCAGGGATCATGCGGAGGCTCCGCTGGGACGTTTTGTCCCCTCCCCCTTGAGGGGGAGGGTTAGGGAGAGGGTGAAACAAGCGCGCGACAGCGCAAACGAAGGGCGTGTCTGCGCCCCCCTCTCCCTAACCCTCTCCCCCCAGGGGAGAGGGGACTTATTATTGAGATCTGCCGCCATAGAACTCACGCCACACGCCTTTCGCTATCGATTTTCCTGACGCTCACCCGCGCTAGATCGGCGCTGGAACCGGTGGAATCCGTCAGACTCAGCGACAACGACGTCACCGAATTGAGGCTCGGCAGGTTGAGGTCCTTGGCATAGGGCGTCGCCCAGTGGTCGAACTGGCCGATCATCAGGATCGTGTCGGGACGGATGCCTTCGCGCAGCACCGCGTTGCCGCGCGTCATGCCGGTCACGGATTCGATTTCGACCGCGTCGCCTTCGGCGATGCCGAGCTCCATCGCCCGGGTCCGGTTGATGATGACGCCCTTGTGACCGGAAATATTGTTCGCCACTTCGTTGATCAGCGGAATACCGACATTGGCGCCCCAGGAATACTGCATCGACCGCGCGGTCAGGGCGAAGAACGGGTAGTCGTCCGGGTCCTTGCCGGCTTCGCGCACATGGTCGGACCAGATGTCCGGGAAGCGTTCGTAGGACGGCAGGGGCTCGTATTCGTCGAGCTGCTTTTCCCACCAGTCGACGCCGATTTCGTGCAGTCGGTTCGCGAGCTGCGCGCCATGCCGCTTGATGCGTTCCTGATAGGGCATTTCGAAGCGCAGTTTCTGTTCCTTCATGGCCGGATACAGATACCACTGCGTCTGCGGGAACGGCTTCAGCATGAATCCGTTTTCGCGGAACCAGTCGAGATCGCGGATTTCCTCGCCGTCGGTCAGCGTATGGCTGGCCGCCTTGCAGACCGCGTCCCAGATTTCCTCCCGCTGGTGCGGAACGGATGGATCGATGCCGTAATCGTAGGCGCCATCTCGATCCTGAAGGCGGGCGCCGGCGGCGCCCCTGTTTATGGCGGAATTGTATTCTTCGATGATCCCGACCCGGTCGGCCAGAGCAGTCGCGATATCGGTCATATCCATCGCATCGACCTGCGGCAGCACCGCCGGCTGGCGGATCGCCCATCCCTGATGTTTCCAGAACTGCTCGGTGAATTTCGTCGAACCGACCTGGATCAGCTGCAGGCTTTCCAGATCCGTGCAGTCCGGCAGGATGATATCCGCCATGTGATTGGTTTCGTCCCGGGTATAGGCAAACGAGACCGTAAACGGGAATTCGGCGATCCGTTCGGCCACTTCCGGCGCATTCCAGGACGAGATCGCCGGATTGGTGCGGTAATTGATCCACATCTCCGGCCTCGTCTGCTTCGGCCAGTGTTCCGGCTGTTTCTTCTGGAACAGCCACGGCAGATGCGCCGGGCCGAGCGCCGGCGACCAGGCGGAATCCGCCGCCAGCGGCACCAGCGTTTTATACGCATTGCGGATATGGGGTTTCGCCAGCCATTCCTCTTTGGCCGTCGCATTGAACGGGTAGTCCATGACGCCGTCCACCGTGGGGCGCACGGTCTTGAGGCGGTTGTCCGCCGGCCGGTTGAGCTTGACCGCCGTGCCCAGTGTCCCGCCGGGCACTTCCAGCGCGCCGACCAGCGAGGCCAGCATCGTTCGCGCCCAGCAGGTCTGATAGCCGCCCCAGCCGTTATTGACGCCCTTGCCGAGCATCACCGCCACGGGACGGAACGGCATCTTGACGCCTTCGATTTCGATGGTCTCGCCGATGCAGGCATGGGCGACGTATTCGTCCGCGACCTGGCGGATCTTGTCTGCCGGCACGTCGCATTCGTCCTCGGCCCAGTCAGGGTCGAACTGCGCCATGTGATCGAGCAGCATCTGGAACGCGGTCTTAGCTGCGACGCCGTCGTGCTCCCAGACCTGGCCGTCGGGCCCTTCTTCCACCCCGGCGACCGTGTAGATGCCGTCCAGCGCCGCGTCGCCAATATCCTCGTCCCATGCCTTGATGGTGCCGTCGGACAGATCGCCGATCAGCGGTTTGCGCGTTTCGGGGTCGCGCAGGTAATAGCCGTTCGGACCGATCAGATAGGGCGATGTCGTGTCTTCCTTCAAGAAGGCGACGTCGCAGGTTTCCCGCCAGTCGCGCTCGACGATCATGCGGTGGATCAACGCGAACAGAAACGCCGCGTCGGTTTTGGGCTTAATTGGAATCCATTCGGCCGACAGCGCGCCGGTGATCGACAGATGCGGCTCCACCTGTACCCGTTTCAGGCCGCGTACGCGCGCATCCGCCTGGCGCCACACGCCCGCAACCCCGCCCGACGCCTCGACGTTGTTGCCGCAATTGATGACGTAGTTGCAGTACGGCGTGTCGGGCGAAACGATGAACGCCCGGTGCCACAGCTCGCCGTAAAGATGTTCGGAGTGATAGCACTTCACCCCCTGCCCGCCGCCGAACCCCATGTCGATCGGCCCCCAGGCTGACAGGAAGGCGGGGAACGAGCCCATATACTGGGTCGGCGTGCCGCCGCCACCGAACGAGACAGCCAGGCGCGGAAAGCCGCTATCGTCGTTAAGTCCGCGGTCGCGGATATCGCGCATCTTCGCCGCAACCGTATCGAGCGCCTCTTCCCAGGAAATCGGCACGAAACCTGGATCCTGGCTGCGGCCTTTCTTCGGGTTGGTCCGCTTCATCGGCGACTTCACCCGGTTGGGATTGTAGGTCTTCTGGATCAGACCGTAGGCCTTGACGCAAACACGCCCGCCACCGGGATGATTGTCAGTGATGTTATAGTTGGATTCGATGCGGGTCGCGACGCCGTCCTCGACCTCCACCCGCATCAGATCGGGCCCGGCGACGCACTGATAGCAGTACACCGGCACCTTTTTCCTGTCTTTGATTTTCGGGGCCATCGGACCTTCTGCAACGGAATTCCCGAAGGGAGGTTATCCGCGTGCCGCGGACGGTTCAAGCACGGCGCAAAAAGGTCACGTAGCTAGAGGATATCAGCCGGTGCTGCTCATCATGTCGAGCGCATCGGCTTTTCGCGCAGAGTGCCGCCGGATTGAGTCAGGGTGCCGGCGATATCGCGTTCGGACAAAATGCCGCCAACCGCGTCCGATTGATCGGCCACCCCGATGGCGCCGAAATAGTTTTCGCGAAGCATTTCTGACGCTTCGTCGATGGTGGCGTTCGACACGGTCGTCAGCGCCATGTCGCCCTTCATGTCGAGGATTTTTCTTACGTCCATGTCTCTAAAATCCCGCTGTAATCCCGAGGTCGGGGGAGTTAGCGAACTCTGGTCGCAGTTGATTAAAACACCCTTGAATATGATCCGCGACACACGACCGAGCGTGGCGCCGGTTAACGTTTTAACCGTGGGCTCGATCAAACCGAGCTGGTCGCCTATAATGGCCCAAAAGGAGAATATTTGATGAACTTGATCGCCGACCCCGACAAGAACGTTGTGCGGCCGACTCAACAAGAAGCGGAGGACGCCGTCAGAACCCTGATCCGATGGGCGGGCGACGATCCCGGCCGCGAAGGCCTGCGCGAAACGCCGGCACGCGTGGCGCGGTCATATGCGGAGTTCTATTCGGGATACGAACTCGACCCCGAAGAAGTGTTGATGAAGACCTTCGAGGAAACCGGCGGCTACGACGAAATGGTGCTGATCCGCGATATCGACGTCGAGTCCCACTGCGAACATCATATGGTTCCGATCAACGGCAAGGCGCATGTCGCCTATATCCCCAACAGCCGGGTGGTCGGCATCAGCAAGCTGGCGCGGGTCGTCGAGATATTCGCCAAGCGCTTGCAGATCCAGGAAAAGATGACGGTCGACATCGCCGAGACGATTAACAGAGTGCTGAAACCGCAGGGCGTCGCGGTTGTGATAGAGGCGAGCCACCAGTGCATGACAACACGCGGCATCCATAAACAGGGAGCGGACACAGTAACCAGCCACATGCTGGGCGCGTTCCGTGACGATCCGACGACACGACGGGAGTTCCTGTCGATGATCCGGAACAGCTGACCATGTCTGACCGCCTGCCGGGCCTTTCGTTCGCCACCGACGTTGCTGGGGACGTGCTGGAAGAAGGCGACGTCTTTGCCCCCCGTTTCGACGCCAACGGCCTGATCCCCGCCATCGCCGCCCATGCCGACACAGGTGATGTCCTGATGTTCGCCTGGATGAACGCGGACGCCCTGGCCAGCACCCTGCGGACGGGCGAGGCCTGGTACTGGAGCCGCAGCCGCAGCGAACTGTGGCACAAGGGCGCGAGCAGCGGGCAGATACAGACCGTGACCGAAATACGCACCGACTGCGATCAGGACGTGATCCTGCTGAAAGTCATTCCTCAGCGCGACGGCGCCTGCCATGTCGGCTACAATTCGTGCTTCTACCGCTCCGTGCACATGGACGAGGACGACAAAGCCAGTCTCAGATTTGAAGAAACCGAAAAGTTGTCCAAATGACGAACGAACTCCTGCCCACCACCGTCGTTGGTAGCTACGTCCAGCCCGAATGGCTGGTCGACCGTGACAACCTGAAAGGCCGCCTGCCGCCGCGGGTGCGGGCGCTGGAAATGTGGCGCATCGATCCCGAATTCCTGGGGGATGCCCAGAACGACGCCACGCTGCTCGCCATCCGCGACATGGAACGCGCCGGCATCGACATCCTCACCGACGGCGAGGTCCGCCGCGAAAGCTATTCCAACCGGGTCGCTACCGCGCTAGGCGGGGTCGATATCGACAATCCCGGCACCGCCATCGACCGCACCGGCCACCCGAACCCGGTGCCGCGCATCGCCGGGCCGATCGTCCGCGACCGCCCGATCGAGGTCGACGACGTCAAATTCCTGCGCGCCGCGACCGACCGCAAGATCAAGATCACCCTGCCCGGCCCGTTCACCATGACCCAGCAGGCGCAGAACGATTACTACGACACCGACGAGGACGCGGCGATGGCCTATGCCGCCGCCGTTAACGAAGAAATCCGCGACCTGTTCGCCGCCGGCGCCGACGTCGTGCAGCTGGACGAGCCCTATATGCAGGCGCGGCCGGACATCGCGAAACAATACGCGGTGAAGTCAATCAACCGCGCGCTCGACGGCATCGAGGGCGAAACCGCCGTCCATATCTGCTTCGGCTACGCGCATGTCGTGCACGAACGCCCGGAAGGCTATTCCTTCCTGCCGGAACTGGAAGACTGCGCCGCCGACGAGATATCCATCGAGACCGCGCAGTCGGGCCTCGACCTCAGGGCGCTGGACGACCTGCCGTCGAAGAAGATCATCCTCGGCGTGATCGACCTCAGCACCGACGAGATCGAAACCCCGGAGACCGTCGCCGCGCGCATCCGCCCGGCGGTGGACCGCATCGGCGCCGAGCGCATCATCGTCGCTCCCGACTGCGGCATGAAATACATGCGCCGCGAGGTGGCGTTCGGCAAGCTGAAGGCGATGTGCGACGGCGCGGCGATCGTGCGCGGAGAGCTATAGGGCAAAATCCCTGAACGTCATCCCGGCGAAAGCCGGGATCTCAGTCAGAGGTCGCATTTCCCGTAAGGAGAGTCCCGCCTTCGCGGGAATGACGGGCCTCAAATTTCCATGGGCGTAACATTATCGGGCTCCGAACATCACCGAAAAAACCGTCCGGTAATCGGCGATTCCGGTGTATACTCCACGGTTTACGTGTTCGACGACCGGAGACCGGCAATTTCCGAAGGAATGACAGAGGCGGAGCGGGAACGCTTCCACAATCTTTTGCTGATGGCGAAGGAAAGCCCTTTCGAGGGCGAACGCACCAATGCGCTGGAAGCGGCCGAACGCATGGCCAAACGCCACGGGCTGACGCTGGAGGAAGCGGCGCGGTCCGGCGGCGAGGCGATGCAGCAGGCGCCGTCGGCACGGCAGTCGCGCTCGACCTTCGAGGAAGCGGAAGCCGAGTCCGCGGCCCGCGAACGCGCCTTCGCCGAGATGACGCAGTTCATGCGCAACGCCGAGATGCGCGCCCGCAGCGACAAGGCGCGCTACGACGAGGCGCTGAAGGCCGCCTACGAACGCGGGCTGGACGCCGCGGAACGGCGGCGCGAGGAAAAGAAGGCAACGCGCGATTTCCAGATCCGCAAAAACAGCCGGCGGCGCAACCCGCTGGTCCATGCGCGGGTGCTGCTGCGCGAAACCCGGCTGTCTCTGAAGGAGATCGCCTCAATCTGCGACCTCGACGTCTACACGGTCGCGGGGCTGAAACTGAAAATGCGCGAGGACGCGTAGGATAACGTATGATCTGCTGACGCAGATTCGCACCAGCCCCACAAAAAGGAAACACCTCATGCTTGAAGACAAAGTCGTCATCGTCACCGGCGCGGGGCGGGGGCTAGGCCAGGCCTATGCCGTGGAGGCCGCCCGCCTGGGCGCGAAGATCGTCGCCGGCGACGTGCTCGACTGCGGCGATACCGTGCGCCGGATCGAGGCCGACGGCGGCACCGCGATCGGCGTCGAGCTCGACGTCACCAAGATGGGCACGGTCTCGGCGATGGCGGAAAGCGCGGTCGATGCGTTCGGCGGCATCAACGTTCTGGTCAACAACGCGGCGCTCTACGGCGGGCTGACCGGCGGGCGCTTCGACCAGCTGGACGAAGACGAATGGGACCGCTGCATGAATGTGAACGTCAAGGGCATCTGGAACTGTTGCAAGGCAGTGGTGCCGCACATGCAGAACGCGGGCGGCGGCTCCATCGTCAACGTCGCGTCGCTGGCCGCGACCTACGGCCTACCTTTCGTGCTGCATTACACCACGTCGAAGGCCGCCGTCATCGGCCTGACCCGCGGCCTCGCCCGCGAACTGGGGCGCAGTGATATCCGCGTCAACGCCATCGCGCCGACCGCGGTGGTGACCGAGGGTACCGCCGAATTCTTTGGCGACAAGATGGACGGCGCCATGGACGTCATCAAGAACGACCAAAGCCTGAAGCGCAATCCGCACCCCGAAGACATGATCGGTACCGTCATGTGGCTCGCCTCCGACGCCAGCGCCTTCGTCACCGGCCAGACCATCGCCATCGACGGCGGCACGGTGATGTCGTAGAGACTGCCGATTTGATTTCGTTTGGTTGCGAACGGTAAGATCGCGCACTGCTCCGGAACAGGGAGAACCCGAATGTTTCTTCAGAACGCCTGGTACATCGCCGCCTGGGATACGGAAATCAGCGACGGCCCGTTTTCGCGCACCATCCTGAACAAGCCCGTCGTCATATTTCGCACCCCGGACGGCATCGTGGCGCTGGAAGACCGCTGCTGCCACCGGGCGCTGCCCCTGTCGATGGGCAAGGTTGTCGGCGACAACATCCAGTGCGGCTATCACGGGCTGGAATTCGATGCGGCGGGCGATTGCGTGAAGGTGCCGGGCCAGTCGAAGATTCCGCCGGGCGCCGCGGTGCGGTCCTACCCGGTGATCGAACGCTGGGGCATGGTCTGGATATGGACGGGCGATCCCGCCAAGGCCGATGCGGATCTGCTGCCCGACTGGTGGTGGCTCGACAGTCCGGAATGGAAAACGATCCCGGGCCGGGGCGGCACGCCCATGCCGGTGGAAGCGAATTACCTGCTGATATCCGACAATCTGTTCGACATCACGCATCTGTCCTACGTCCATGTCACGTCGATCGGCAACGACGCGATCGTGGATTTCCCGCCGAAGACCGAACGCTTCGAGCGCGGCGTGAAGATGACCCGCCTGGTCACCGACCGGCCCCCGGCGCCGTTCTACAAGAAAGCCGGCGGGTTCGAAGGCAATGTCGACCGCTTCCTGGTCACGACGTCGGACATGCCGGGTTACATCGTCAACCATGCGGGAACGTACCAGGTCGGCCTCAACGCCCAGCCGGGCGAAGTGACGGAGGATATCGGCGTCGAGATGAAGGTCATGAACCTGCCGACGCCGGAAACCGAAACCTCGACGCATTACTTCTATGCGCATGCCAGGCACTTCAAGGTGGATGATCCCGAATGGGACGAGATTTACCGCACCCAGTTCACCCAGGTGTTCGAGGAAGACCAGATCATCCTGAACGAGCAGCAGAAACGCATGTCGGCCATGCCGGACGCGCCGGAGATCGACATCAACGGCGATGCGCCCAACATTCAGGTGCGCCGCCTGATGGACGGACTGATCGCCGACGAACAGGCGGAAGCGGCGGGGCTGCGCGAAACCGCGTAACGATGCCCGATACCATTGAAATCAACCGGCTCAGCGCCGCGATGGGCGCCGAGGTTATCGGCGTCGACCTGAACCGGCTGGACGACGCCACCTTCGGTCTGATCAACGATGCCTATCTGGAACATCAGATGCTGTGCTTCCGCGACCAGAAACTGGAACCGCATGCGATGGTGTCGTTTTCGGAACGCTTCGGTGTGGTGTATCCGCACGACAATCTCAAATTCACACTGAAGGAACAGCCCAAGATCCTCGTCCTGTCCAACGACGTGGACGAAGACGGCAATCAGATCGGCGTCATCGACGCGGGCGACGCCTGGCACAGCGACCACAGCTTCAAGACCCACCCGGCGAACTGTACGATCCTCCATTCCCTGAAAAATCCGTCGCAGGGCGGGCACACGGATTTCGCCAACATGTACGCCGCCTACGACGCGCTGTCCGACGATATGAAAGCCCAAATCGCGGGCCTGCGCGGGGTTCATTCCATCAGCAAGCTGAAGAACAAGCGGGTGGAAATATCAGGCGCGCGGGAAGACGCGGTCGAATTCTACAAACGCCAGGAACGGGAGATCCCGGATGTCGAACATCCGCTTGTGCGGGTGCATCCGGTCACGGGGCGCAAAAGTCTCTATTGCTCGCCCCGTTTCACCATCGCGATAAAAGGCGAGGGGCTGGACGAAGACGAAGCCGACGCCCTGCTGGACGAACTGATCGCGCATTCCGTCAAGACGGAGTTCAGGTACAGACACACATGGGAAGACGGCGACGTGGTGATGTGGGACAACCGCTGCGTCAATCACCGCGCGACCGGCGGATACACCTATCCCGACATCCGGCATCTGTACCGGACCACGGTCGAGGGCGAAGCGACCGCCTGACCGTCACCTTCAGGGCGGGAGCCGGGCGCCTCGGCGACTGTCGGAAAATTTGACAACTTCAGTCAAAAACATCGCCGCTTGCCTACTAAGATACTGATATTATGGGCAAAAATATTCTGGCACGAAAATTGCTCTATTTCGGACAAGGCCATTTTGTTCGGTAGGAGAGTAAATATGTCGGTCGCCCTCAAGTTTCCCCGCTTTGATCCCAAATCATTCAGCCGGGTCGCCGTCATCGGCGTCGCAGCCCTGTTTCTGCAGGCCGAAGCCGCCAGCGCCGCCAGCATCACCGTCACTGCGACGATCCGCGATTTTTCGAGCAGTCATGCCGATTTCGAGCAGGGCTTCGCCGCTTCGGAGACGGGTATCGTGCTCAGCGCATTGGGCCCGGACGGCAAACCGGTCTATAATGAAGCTGTGAAAGGCATCACGGGCGCCGCGTCGACGACGACGAACGGCACCGCGAACTTCAACCAGTGGTACAATGACACCCCCGGCGTCAACACCACGTTCACCACGACGCTGACCGCGACGGAAACGAGCCCGGGGTCGGGCCTGTACGAATACATCAACGGGTCGTATTTCCCCGCAGGCGCCGGCAATTTCCACTTCACCACAGAGATCAACACCGAATTCACCTTCGTGGGCGACGAGACGTTTTCCTTCACCGGCGACGACGACGTGTGGGTGTTCATCAACGGCATCCTGGCTATTGACCTGGGCGGCGTTCACGGACCGGCATCCGACAGCATCACGCTGAATGCGGGCACGGCCGCGTTCCTTGGCATGACCATCGGCGAGACCTACGACCTCGACATCTTCCATGCGGAACGCCAGACCACGGGCTCGAACTTCAACTTCACGACGTCGATCGTGCTGGTGGATGCCCCGGTCGTCCCCGAACCAGGCGCGATTGCGTTGTTGGGTCTCGGAATGGGCGGGCTTGTGTATCTGCGCCGCAGAAAGAACGTCTAGCGCACCCCCGCTTCCGCCAGCCTCGGCAATACCTCGTCCCTGAAATACGGCAAATGATCGACGTAGTTCGCGAACCCCATCGCGAAGGCGTCAATTCCGGCTTCGTGCAGACGTAGGAACTGCGCGGCCACCTGATCCGGGTCGCCGACGATGGGATAGGCGCCGTTGCCGCCGCCGGCGCGCTGGCGCAGGTTGCGTTTCATTTCTTCCGGCAGATCGTCGAACCGGCCCCGCCGGGCGCGGCGGGCGACCAGCGCATCCACCGCGCCCTGGTCCGCCATCTCGACCGCGTAGTAATGATGATACTCCTCGGCCTCCTTCGCGGTCGGGCGGCAGACGACGTAGCAGTTGGTGAACATCCCGATGTCGCGGCCATAACCGGCGGCGAGCGCTTTCAGCGACGCGATATTGTCGCTGATCTCGTCCTCCACGGTGCGGATCCCGGTAAACATCATGTCGGAATTGCGCGCCGCGAATTCCCGCCCCCGGTCGGAATTGCCGGCGCTGACGATCATCGGCCGCTCCGCCGAAGCCGGTTTCGGCTTCAACAGCGCGCCTGTCACCGAATAATGCTCGCCGGCGTAATCGAACGCTTCGTCGGACGTCCATGCGCGCGTGACGATATCGACCCATTCCTGGCCCTGTTCGTAGCGCGCTTCATGGGCGTTCATCTCCACCCCCGCCATGGCGAATTCATCCGTGTTCCAGCCGCACACGATGTTGAGCCCGAACCGCCCACCGCCGATCAGGTCGGCGGTCACCATCTGCTTGGCCGCGACGACGGGATTGAACAGCGGCACATGGACGGTGCCGAACGCCATGATGCTCTCGGTCGCCGCTAGAATGCCGGCGGCCCAGGTCAGCGTCTCGAGGCTGCCGCCGTTGTGATCGGTCTCGCCGCCATAGCCCTTCCAGCGCCCCAGCGGCAGCAGGAAATCGAGCCCCGCGCGATCCGCCAGCCCGGCGGCGGCAAGGTTTTCCTCCCACGTCCCTTCCCACCGTTCCGGCGCCAGCGTCGCCGACAGCCCGCCAGAACAGTTCAGCCCGAATAGGCCGAGTTTCAGTTTGTGGCGGTCGAAGTGGCGCATCGCACCTGTCTCGATTTCAACCCGCTCTATCCGACCGCCCGCAAGGCCGCCCACACGCGCTCCGGCGAGGCCGGCATGTCGATCTTTTCCACGCCGGCGCTGCGCAGCGCGTGCTCGACGGCGTTCATCACCGCCGGCAACGCGCCAACCGTGCCCGCCTCGCCCGCGCCCTTGACGCCGAGCGGGTTCTGCCCGGTCGGCACCGGGTTGGATTTCACATCGAACAGGGTGAAATCCTGGGCGCGCGGCATGGCGTAATCCATGTAGGAGCCGGTCACATTCTGTCCGCCGTCGTCGAACACGGCGCGTTCCATCACCGCCTGGCCGACACCCTGGGCGACGCCGCCGTGAATCTGGCCCTTCAGAAGCAGCGGGTTCAGCACGGTGCCGACGTCGTCGACGATGACATAGGCCTGAATCTCGACTTCGCCGGTGTCGGGATCGATCTCCACCTCGCAGGCATGTGCGCCGTTGGGGTAATTCGCCGTTTGCGGCGAGAACGTCGCGCGCTCGTCAATGCCGGCGTCGACGCCGTCGGGCTGCTTGCCGGGCGCGTAGGAGATTTTCGCGACCTCGTCCAGCGTCATCGACCGGTCGGTGCCGGCGATGGTGAAGCTGCCGCTGGCGAATTCCACATCCTCGACGCTGGCTTCCATCTGGTGCGCGGCCAGCTTCTTCGCCTTCTCGATGGCCGCTTCCGCCGCCCGGTAGATGGCCGAACCGCCGCAGGTCGCCGAACGCGAACCGCCCGTACCGCCGCCGATGCCCTGCATGTCGGTATCGCCTTCGCGGACGCGAATGCGGCTGACCGGGATATCCAGCGCCTCGGAGACGATCTGCTTATAGACCGTGTCGTGCCCCTGCCCCTGGTTGATGGTGCCGACCATGACCATGACATTGCCGGTCTTGTCGATGCGGACAGTGGCTTCTTCCATCGACGGCGCACCGGCGCGTTCGATGGTGTTGGAAATGCCGATGCCGCGCAGCCTGCCGCGCGCTTCGGAGTCCCTCCGCCGGCCTTCGAACCCGCCATAATCGATCATGTCGAGCGCGTCGGTCAGGTTCTTTTCGAACTCGCCGCAATCGTAGGTAAAGACCAGCCCGGTCTTGAACGGCATGGCGTCCGGCGGAATCGTGTTCTGGCGCCGCAGATCGGCGGGGTCGCGGCTCAGTTTCTGCGCCGCCGCCTCGACCAGGGTTTCGATGATATAGGCGGCTTCCGGCCGTCCCGCGCCGCGATAGGGGCAGGTCGGCGTGGTGTTGGTGAACACGCCGGAGACCTCGACATGGATGGCCGGCGTCTTGTAGGTGCCGGCCAGCGTGCCGAGATTGTTGATCGGCGGGCCGTTGCCGCCCGTCGTCACGAAGGCGCCCAGCGCCGCCAGCGTGCGCACATGCATGCCGAGGAAATTACCGTCCTTGTCGAGTGCCAGCTTCGCCACCGAATGATTGTCGCGCCCCTGGTAGTCGCAGAGATGCGCCTCGGACCGCTCCGCCGTCCATTTGACCGGCCGCCCGACTTTGTACGAGGCCCACAACACCAGCACCTGTTCGGGATAGACGCTGCCGCGCAGCCCGAAACTGCCCCCGATATCGCCGGCGATGACCCGCACGTCCTGCTCGGCGACATGAAAGACCTGGGTCGCCAGCTGTTCGCGGACCTTGTGCGGATAATGGCAGCCCGTATAGAGCGTGTACCGCTGATCGGTTGCGTTGTACTCGCCGAGATACGCGCGCGGCTCGATGGTATTGGTGATGGTGCGCGTAATTGGAAAGGTGCGTTCGACCACGATGTCGGCCGCCTCAAACGCAGCCCTGGTTTCTTCCGGGTAACCGCGCTGTTCGTAAAAGCATTCGTTGTTGGGCCGTTCTTCCCAGACCGCCGGGGTATCGTCGTCCATCGCCACGGCAGTGACCGTGTTGGCCGGCAGTTCGGCGTAGTCCACCAGAATGGATTCGGCGGCGTCCTTTGCCTGGTCGACCGTATCGGCGACGACGAACGCCACCGCTTCGCCGACATGGCGGACACGGCCGAGCGCCAGCGGCGGGTTGGGCGGCTGATACTGATCTTCGTTCCAGCGCGAAGCGCATTGCAGGTCGCCATGCCCGTCGGCGCGGTAATCCTCGGCGGTAAGAATCGCGTGTACGCCCGGCATCCCGGATGCGGCGGCGGAATCGATCGACAGGATATCCGCATGCGCATGCGGCGAGCGCAGCACATAGCCGCGCAGCTGGTGCGGCAGATTGTAATCGTCCGAATAGCGCCCGCCGCCTGTCAGCAGACGCGGGTCTTCGGTGCGCGGAACCGGTTGCCCGACGTCGAATTCACCCATCCTTGATTTTCCTTCGAATTCTAAGTTTATTGTGCCGTTATAGATCAAACCCGATAGCGGGAAAACAGGGAGAGAAACGGGATGAAACTGGCAGGCAAAGCAGCCATCGTGACCGGCGCGGGCCGGAACATCGGTGAAGAAATCGCGGTTCTGTTCGCGCAGGAAGGCGCCAAAGTCGCCGTCGTCGACATGGACGAAGGCCGCGCCAATGCCGTCACCCAACGCATCACGGATGCGGGCGGCGACGCCATCGCCGTCGTCTGCGACGTGTCCGACACGGACGACATCGCCAAGATGGTGTCGGCAACGGCGGACGCATTCGGCGCCATCGACATCCTGGTCAACAACGTTGCCATTTCCGACAACAAGGACATCTTCGAAATTACCGAGGACGAATGGCGCAAAACCATCGACGTCACCCTGTCGACGCCGTTCTACGTCACCAAGCAGGTCGCCAAGTGGATGGTCGACAACGACCGCGGCGGCAAGGTCATCAATATCGGCTCGACCTCGGGCTTCAAGGGCCGGCCTAAGGCGCTGGCCTACACGGCCGCCAAGGGCGGCGTGTTCAACCTGACGCAGTCGATGGCGGTGCAGCTCGCCCCCTACGGCATTATCGTCAATCAGGTGTCGCCCAACATGACGGGATCGCCGGTCGGACAGGAAGTGTTCGACCGCAACCGCAAGGTCAACAATCTGGTCGGCCGTCCCGGCGAACCGGACGAGCAGGCCAAGGCCGTGCTGTTCCTGGCGTCCGACGACGCCTCGTTCATCGCCGGCGCGAACCTGTTCGTCGACGGCGGCACGATGGCGATGGCGCCGTTTGCCAGCCCGGCGAAGCGCGCGGACGGTAAGTGAGCGGCCCTTACCGCCTCGGCGTCGATGTCGGGGGCACCCATACCGATCTAGTCCTGCTGAACGTCGCCGACGGCTCCATCGAGATCGAGAAAGTTTCCTCGACGCCGGCCAACCCGGCACTCGGCGTGCTGAACGGCGTCAACCGGTTCATCGCGCAGGGGAAAAAACCGGACGCGATCGAATTTTTCGCCCACGGCACCACCATCACGACCAACGCGCTGCTCGAAGGGCGCGGCGCAACCGTCGGGATGATGATCACCAAAGGCTACCGCGCGATCCAGGAGATCCAGCAGCAGGCGCGTGACGGCAACCCCTTCGACTACTTTTTCCAGCGCCCGCCCCATCTGGCGCCGCAGAGCCTCACCTTCGAGGCGGCGGGCCGGTTCGATTACGAAGGCAACGAACTGGAACCGCTGGACGAGGACGCGGTGCGGCACGCGGCGAAGACGCTGAAGGATAAAGGGGTCGCCTCCATCGCCGTGGTCTATCTGTTCTCCTACATGAACCCGAGCCACGAGCAACGCACGCGCGACATCATTCTGGAAGAATGGCCGGACGCGCATGTGTCGCTGTCCTCCGACGTGCTGCCCCGCATCCGCGAATGGCCGCGCATGTCAACGACATTGCTCAACGCCTACCTGGAGCCGGTGCTGGTGCATTACATCGGCGACCTGTCCGACGGGCTGGACGAAGGCGGCGTCGAAACCCAGCAACGGTTCCTGATGCAGTCGAATGGCGGCGTGATGCCGTTCGAGGCAGCAGTCGCCGGCGCCAAGACCGTCCACACGCTTTTCTCCGGCCCTGCGGCCGGCGCGCAGGCCGCTGCCTATCTGGCGGCCGAGGACGCGAAGAAAGGGCTTGTGACGCTCGACATGGGCGGAACCTCCTGCGACATCGCGTTTATCGAAGGGGGCACACCGCTGGAAGTGACCGAGGGAGAAGTCGCGCGCCGACGGCTCGACGTACCTGCGCTCGATCTCACCACCATCTCCGCCGGCGGCGGATCCATCGCCTGGGTGGACGGCGGCGGCCTGCTGGCCGTGGGGCCGCAAAGCGCCGGCGCCGACCCGGGACCGGTCTGTTACGGCAAGGGCGGCGAAAACCCGACCGTCACCGACGCGGATATCGCTTGCGGTTTCCTGAACCCGGACTATTTCCTCGGCGGCGCGCAATCGCTGGACGTCGATGCATCTCTGAAAGCGCTGGAAGACAAGGTCGGAAAGCCGCTCGGCATGTCGGCGCTGGAAGCCGCGGCCGGCATCCGCCGCATCGTCGATATGCGGATGGCTGACGAAGTGCGCATTTTCGGCGCCAAACGCGGCGTCGATCCGCAGGAATTCACGCTGCTCCCATTCGGCGGCGCAGGTGCGGTACACGCCGCACCGGTAGCGGAAGAACTGGCGATGACCCGCATCCTGGTGCCGCCGCGCCCCGGAGCGTTTTCCGCCCTCGGCCTGCTTTGCACGGATGTGGTGCACGATTACATCCGCTCCGAACTGCGCCCGCTCGACCAGGTGCCGCCGGACCACGCCGAAGCGATTTTCCGCGAACTCGAAGACCGCGGCCGGGCCGAGCTGGAAAGCGAAGGTATGGACCCCGCGGCGGCCACCTTCGCCCGCGAACTGGATATGCGCTACACCGGCCAGGGCTACGAGCTCCGCGTGCCGCTCGACGGTATCGGCGGCGCGGGCGGGCTGGACGATAAGGCACTGGCCGAAGCGCGGGAGCGTTTCGACGGCATTCATGCCCGCATTCACGGCCATGCGGCGAAGGAGAAACCGGCCGAGGTCGTTAGCTATCGCGTCCGCGCCCGGGTCGCGGTGCCGAAATACGAACCGGTGGTGGCAGCCGACGTTTCGGAAACGCCCGCGCCGGAAGACGCCCGCAAGGGCACCCGCGACGTCTGGTTCACGTTCGACGCATCGACCGAAACGGCAATCTGGGATCGCAACGCCCTCCCCGCCGGGGCGACGCTGGCAGGACCGGCAATCGTCGAACAGCTCGACAGCACCATCGTCGTGCCCGATGGCTGGTCCGCCCATGTCGACGGGTACATGAACCTTATCCTGACGCGGGAGGTGTGAGGATGGCTCTCGATCCCGTCACCGTTCAGATTCTGAAGAACAAGGTCGCCAGCCTGGTCGACGAAATGCACTACCATTTCTACCGGTCCGGCTACTCAACCATCATCCGCGAAAGCCGGGACTTTTCCTGCGTTATCCTTGATAAGGGCGGCCGGCTGATCGTGCCGCCGCCGATGTTCTTTCACGCGCCATTCTACAAGCACTTCGTCGACCGGACGATCGAGCTTTACGGCGAAGACGGCCTGAAGGACGGCGACGTGGTGGTGTCCAACCACCCCTACGAAGCCGGTGTGCCGCACGTATCGGACATGGCGTTCATCGCGCCGATCTTTGCGGACGGGAAACTGATCGGGTTTTCCGGAAGCTGCGCGCACAAGGCGGATATCGGCGGGATGAACCCGGGCTCGACCTCGGCCAATTCGACGGAAATCTATCACGAAGGTCTGGTGCTGCCGCCGGTGAAAATTTCGGACCGAGGCACCTATGACGAAGACCTCGAACGCCTGATCCTGACCAACAGCCGCCAGCCCGAACTGGTCCGGGGCGACGTGCGCGCACAGATCGCCGCCACCGAGATGGGCGTGACGCGGATGAAGGATCACTGCGCCCGCTTCGGCACGGATACCGTGATGGGCTCCTTTGCCGCCATCCTGAAAAGCGCCGCCGACGAAATGCAGGCCGCGATATCGGCCCTGCCCGACGGCGAGGCTTCCGCCGACGGCTACATGGACGACGACGGCGTCGAGATGGACAAGGGCGTCTATTTCGCCGTCACCATCACCAAGAAGGGCGACGACATCACGTTCGATTTTTCGAACTCGCAGCCCCAGGCCAAGGGACCGATCAACCTGCGCCCTTCGATGGTCGAGGCCTGCGTATTCTATTCGCTGATCGGCTGTCTCGGCCACGATATGCAGTTCAACGACGGCATGCGCGATGTGGTGAAATTCGTC
>Ga0181567_10000715_pt1 | contig 25102 bp, 17 predicted proteins | sample 101ome_14_FD_133761 | JGI IMG/M metagenome (GOLD analysis project Ga0181567, IMG submission 133761) | Coastal salt marsh microbial communities from the Groves Creek Marsh, Skidaway Island, Georgia - 101403AT metaG (megahit assembly) | ecosystem: Environmental > Aquatic > Marine > Intertidal...
AAGTATATCGTATTGCTTGATCCGCTCGATGGCTCCTCGAATATCGAAGTCAACGTTTCTGTCGGGACCATTTTCAGTATCTATCATGTGCCTGAGGACCATGCCGAAGCCACGCTTGCATCGGCGCTGCAGCCGGGCGTGAACCAGGTGGGTGCGGGGTATGTCCTTTATGGGAGTTCCACCATGCTGGTGTATACCACCGGACAGGGCGTGAACGGCTTTACACTGGATCCTTCCATCGGTGAATTCCTGCTCACGCACCCCGACATCCGCACTCCGACCGAAGGAGACATGTACTCCATCAATGAAGGAAACTATGAGAGTTTCGAGGATGGTCTGAAGACGTACATCAAGTGGATGCAGCAGGAGCGTCCAGCGGCATCGAGACCCTTGAGTACCCGATATATCGGTTCATTCGTGGCTGATTTCCACCGCAACCTCATGAAAGGCGGTCTCTATATGTATCCTGCCACACGTAAGAACCCGGAGGGTAAGCTGAGGCTGATGTACGAGGCCAACCCGCTGGCGTTCATTGTGGAACAGGCTGGGGGCTTGGCCTCCACCGGGCAGGGACGGGTGCTTGAGGTGGTGCCGGACCGGTTGCACCAGCGTATACCGCTCTTCATCGGAAGTCGCACGATGGTCGAGACGGCCGAGGCCTTTCTTCGCGGCACCATGGATCTGGACTCATGACAGGAAATCGTTCAGCCACAGCGTGGGCGCCTGCCTCGCTTTCCAATCTGGGTCCAGGCTTCGATGCGCTCGGCGCCGCTATCGATGGGTTGGGAGATACGGTACGAGCGGAGGAGACCCCCGGGGAGGCGATCACGGTTTCGTTCGATCCGGAAGGCGCATGGGTGGGACCTGTCGATCCGAAAAGCAACACGGCAGCTGTGGCTGCGGGCCATGTGGCTGCTTCACTGGGATATAGAGGTGGGTTGCATCTGACCATCCGGAAAGGACTTGCGGCCGGCACCGGGCTGGGTAGCTCAGCGGCCAGCTCGGTGGCAGCTGCCGTAGCAACGGAACAACTTCTTGGTGGAGCGCTCAGCCAGGAAGACATGATGGCAGCGGTCGTGGCGGGAGAGGCCGCTACCTCGGGCCAGGCCCATGCTGACAACGTCCTGCCGAGCCTGCTCGGCGGGTTCGTGTTGATGCGATCCATCCATCCGGCTGACCACGTGCGCATGGAGGGCTGGGACGATCTTGGACTCATCATCGTGCTCCCCAAGGCAGAAGTGATGACGCGCGAGGCGCGCAAGGCCCTGCCCGCCATGGTCCCCCTTTCCCGGGCTGTCGATCACGCTGCGCGCCTCGCCATGCTGGCTAATGCCTTGCAGAGGCGTGATGTCCGGAGCCTGGGCACATGGATGATGAGTGATGACATCGTCATTCCTGCCCGGCATCACCTGTGGCCTTACCTGGACGAGGTGACGGACGCGGCACTGGAAAGCGGCGCAGCCGGTTGTACCATCTCCGGCTCGGGACCGGCGATTGTGGCGTGTTATGACCGAACAAAAGCGGGCTTGCGGGAATCCCTGCAAGCGGCCCTCAGTGCAGCACTCCGCTCGGCTGGCCTGGAGGGCGGGGTTTCGATTCACCGGATCCATAATCACGGCGCGCTGATCCTTGAGGATGAGCGCGCCGTTTCTTGGCGTAATGGTGATCCAGTCCCGCTCCCGAATCGATAGTTCTGCAATGGTCACCATGAACGACTTCACGACGGTTTACGATAGTACCCGCGGGATCGATACGGGTCGCACGCTGGGTGAGGCCATTGAGACGGGCCTCGCTACAGACGGGGGCCTGTTCTTGCCGAAGCAGATTCCAGCGGTCGATCCCGAATCTGTATCCACAGCGTCGTTCCTGGATATGTCCCTGGACGTCTTGGCACATTGGCTGGATGGCGCTGAGTTCACGGACACGTGGCGGGAACTTGTCATGGATGCCTTGTCCTTTCCCGTACCGATCATTCCTTTGGACGACGGCCTGTTCATCTGTGAGCTGTTTCACGGACCCACTCTTTCCTTCAAGGATTTCGGCGCTCGCACGATGGCTCGGCTATTGGGAGACCGGTTGTCCAGGACAGGGGAAGAGCGTGTCATCCTGGTGGCTACCTCGGGGGACACCGGCAGTGCGGTGGCTGACGGTTTTACCGGTATCGGAGGCATCCAGGTGGTTCTTCTCTTTCCTGGTGGTGGGGTAAGCGAGGTCCAGGAACGGCAACTCATTGCCAAGCGCCCTGGCGTGCATCCCTTTCGTGTAGAAGGATCCTTCGATGATTGCCAGCGCCTGGTCAAATCGGCTTTTCAGCATCCTTCGTGGTCATCCGTGCCTCTGTCTACGGCAAATTCCATCAATATCGCCCGGCTGTTACCCCAGATGCTGTATTACTGGTGGGCGGTCCTGAATGTGACCAAAGGTCTGGGGGTGAAGGACGATCCGTTGGTTTGCGTTCCGAGTGGCAATCTGGGCAACCTGACCGCGGGAGTAATGGCCCATTTTTCGGGAATGCCAGCAGGAGGATTCCGGGCCGCCCACAATGTCAATGACTTCTTTGTCCGCTTCCTCAACGATCCTGGCGCCGTAACGGGATCCACCATCCGGACGCTTTCCAACGCCATGGATGTGGGGGCTCCATCCAATTTCGAGCGACTCACCAAGCTGTTTCCCGGCTTCGCGATGAGGGGAATGCTATCTGCTGATGCGACAACGGATGAGCAGACGCTCGCTACTATGTCTGCCATTCATGAAAGGACGGGCTACCTGCCGGATCCACACACGGCTGTTGGTATACACTCAGTGGAGCAAGGCAGGAGGAGGGGTGACCTTTCGGGACCAGCCATCATCATGGCAACTGCGCATCCTGCAAAATTCCCGGAAACCTGCGAGCGCTCAATCGGCCGTAAACCCGAGGAACCGGAGCGGCTTTCCCGCTTGCGGGAGGCCCCCAAAGCGGTGACAGACATTGCCGCAGATATTCACCAGCTTGCTGAAGAGGTACGCCTGCGGACGGGCGCGTGATGCCTGCTACCCAAGTTCCTGTAGTCGCTCAGGATGTCAGAGGCGGAACGGGATGACAACATCCGAGACATTGCCCTTGTTGTCGCTTACTTCCAAGCGTACCTCGTGTGACCCCGGAGCCAACCTGCCGTCAAAGCGATGCCTCAGTAGCGCATACTTGGCATCGTACTCGAAAAGCACCCAGTCACCGTTGATGGATCCCCTGAAGCGTCCTATGCCGCTGAAATCATCTCGTATCCTGAATCGGATTTCTCCACTTCGGGACATGTCCTTTCCAGAGGAGAGGTTCAGGGGGCGAATGGAGGGTGGTTCGGTATCCGTGGTTACGACAAAATCGCCAAAGCTGCGTAGGCGGGATGTCACACCCCATCCATCCCATTCACCCCCCGCCCAGGAAAGGGTACCACGGGAACCGACCATGCCGAGCGTTGCTTTTTCTCGGAGGTCTGCGGGCAGGGAGTCGGCACGTATGGTAAGCTGATATCGGTTGTGCACGGGCTCATCGGCCTGATGGATCCGCACCATCTCGGAATAGATCGGGCGGGACGACGCCGGAGACGGTACCGACACGGGATCCAGCGTGATTTGGTCGTAGACGGTACCCTCCGGTGCACGCAGCGTGAATGAGCTGCCCCGCCAGGTAAAGGGCTCATCATGCCGCATGATATGAACCTCCGGTGGATCGGACAGGGCCGGGTCGGGGGATGCAATGCCATGCACCTCAAAAGAGAATCCGGAGGTATTGCCGAAGACATCCTCGATGATATACCGAAGGTCGTAGGATTGGCCCTCCATTACATCGAGTAGACCACCATTCCTGCTTTCGTAAATCGGGAACTCGTTGCCGGGTAGGACATGGCTGCGTTGTACCCACCGGCCACTGGACCTGCGTTCGGCGTAGTCAACATGTGCATTCAGGAAACGCGTCTGATTGAAGGAAAACCGCTCCAATTCTGAATGGAACAGGGTTTCCCCATCAACCTCGAGGTCGATACGGTACTGTCCGAGCAGGTTGTTGGACCCCTCATGGAAATCATGGGTCTGTACACCAAACGCTACGGTTCCGCTTGCTTCGATACGATCTACACGCTGCAGTACAATTGACCCATTCTGCCGGATCAACTCTATAAAGGCGTCTTCACCCGGCCCCAGGGTGCGCCATCCGCCACTGACTTTGTCACGCAGCCGGATGATTGAGTCAGGTCCCTTGGCATACACCTTGAATCGATAGATCCGTGGTGGTGTTGTATCAGTTATATCAAATCCCCACAAGGCTGGATTTACCGGTTCGGAGGTTTGTTCATCCCTGACTTCAAAATGCAGATGGGGTCCCGCAGAACTGCCCGAATTACCTGACCAGGCTATTTGTTGCCCTTTGGCAACCGGAAATTGGTCCTTCCCAGGGAAGCTTTGGACCTCGAATGTTTCCTGCTCGTATTGGAGCGCCTTGATGTAGGAGGCGATCGGTTCGGCGAAACGATCAAGATGCGCATAAACCGTCATGTACCCGTTGGGATGACTGACGTAGAGTGCGTTACCATACCCACCCGATGCAACGGCTATTCGCGATATCCAGCCCTCGGCAGCCGCATGCACACCATACCCGGCGTGGCCCTGGGTTTTGATGTCCAATCCGCCATGGAAATGATTGGAACGCATCTCGGCAAAGCTCCCAGATAGCAGCAGGGGAATGCGCAGTGGCGAATCGAAATAATCGTCCGGGTACGGATCCGGATTGGCACTGCCAAATAGAAAGAGGGCGACAAAGGCCAGTACTGCCTGCTTCCACATGGTATCGTGTGACTCCATCCTCCAATGGTTCAAGACGCAAGAAATAGCAATCTGCCAGCCGTGTTCCTCGGTATAATAGCCGTTTTTGTCCTGGGAGTCATCCTGGTACAATTAAAGACCGTATTGCTCCCTTTCGTCGTGTCGATCCTGCTTTCAATCATCTTCAAACCGGCCATCCTGGGTCTTCGCGAGAGACGTGTTCCGATGAGCATCGCGTTGCTGGGTGTGCTGATCCTGTTTTCGTTGGTCCTCTTTCTGGTGGGTTGGCTACTGTACGCCAGCACGGCCAGTTTCGTCGACGAATTGCCCAAATACGAAGCCAAAATGTCCGTCATGGTCGACGATCTCGAACTGGCACTGACAGGGTGGGCGAAACGATTCGGCTTGATGATCGGAGAGGTCCAATGGAGCGACGCCATTGAATTGACCAACGTGACGGCTGCCATAACCAGTGGCGTTGGTTCGTTCATTTCATTTCTTACGACGACGTTCCTGATCATCCTGTTCATGCTCTTCATCCTTGCCTCCAGTGGCTCGCTGGCGAACAAGGTGCGTCATGCTTTCCCTGAGCAGTATGCGGACTGGATGGCTTCTGTCCTCAAGACAGTGGACTCCCACGTACGTCAATACTTGGTAACGAAGACCCTTATTTCGCTCGGAACGGGATTCCTGACGTGGCTGATACTTTTCCTCTTGGGCGTTGACTTCGCACTGGTGTTCGGATTCATTGCATTTGTGCTCAATTACATCCCAAATATCGGCAGCTCTGTTGCCGTCCTTTTTCCTTTTATCCTGACCCTGCTTCAGTTTGAGACCTTGGCAGTACCTCTTGGCGTGCTGATCGGTCTGGGTGGAATTCAGATGACGATGGGTAATGTTCTTGAGCCTCGTTTCATGGGCTATAGCCTCAATCTCTCGCCCCTTCTCATACTGGTCTCCCTCATATTCTGGGGTTGGCTCTGGGGCGTTTGGGGGATGGTTCTGGCCGTTCCGCTCATGGCAACTGTCAAGATCGTGTTCGAGAATCTTGAGGCCATGAAACCAATCGGAAAGCTCATGAACGGGCCCGATCGCAAGCGCCCCCAGTAGGAAGGGGTCAGGTAGTCCGATCCTCAGCATGTCGGCCGCTACCCAAGTTGGTGAACCCACCACAGGGACGTTCAGGACAGCGGGCGGGTATCGATGTGCTCCTGTCCCTGTATCCACCTACGGCCAAGAAACGAGGAGTCACCAGAATATATCCAGGCAGCTAGCGTCTCATCCGGCGACAGCCCATTGGACAGGGATATATCCTGGCGAAGTTCTATCACATCCGCCTGAAAACCGGGTTCAATACGTCCGACGGGCAGTGCAGCGGCTTGTCTGCCGCCCTCGAGAGCCTTGAGGTACAGGCGGGTACTGGCAGACAAGGTGCTGTCGAACTGGAAGGCATTCCGCTTGCGTAGTCGCAAGCGCTGTTGCCAATCAAGCATGCGCAACTCCTCACTTGGATCCAGGCAGATATTTGCATCAGATCCGATGCACCAAAGTCCGCCATCGCGCATGTACTTTTTTTGCAGCAAGAGTCGGCATACGAGATCGCCCTCGGTCGTAGGGCACAGACAGACGGGGATCTTTCGCTCGGCCAAGACCGCACGTTCTTTGTCGGTGGCATGGGTAGCATGGACGAGACACCAGCTGGTGTCCAGTGCTACCGTATCCATGAGGTACTCAACAGGGCGCTTTCGTGTTGAGAGAACACACTCGTTTACTTCCCGCACCTGCTCGGCGATATGGATGTGGATGGGAGCGTCAGGATCGTGACGATTCCGATGATCCAGTATGGCCATCAGGGCATCCCGGCCAACAGCCCTGAGTGAATGTGGAGCATATCCAATGGATTGCAGCGACGTTCGCTCCGATTCAGTGGCAAGGTGATGAACCAAGCTCAGATATACGTTGGTAGTCAGGCCGAAGGATCGCTGTCGTGGTAAGAGGGATGGTTGGCCGAAGCCAGCCCGTTGATAACAGACAGGCAGAAGCCTGATCCGTATGCCAGCCCTCTGGGCCCCTCGCAAGACGGCTTCCGCCATCAGAAGGGGCATTTCTCCATGATCCATTTGGGTCGCACCATGCGTGTAGTGAAACTCGCATACGGTGGTATACCCCTTGCTGATCATGTCCCGGAAGGTGTGATAGGCCACGCTTTCCTGACGCTCAGGTGTCAACGTATCAGCGGCACGATACATTTCCGATCGCCACGACCAGAAGTCATCTTCGGGCCGTTGGAATCGTTGCGTGCGCCCGAGGAGACCGCGCTGAAAGACATGGGAGTGCGCATTGATCATCCCGGGAATCATGATCTGACAATCCTCCGGGCCTGCCGCAGAAGCGATACGGGTAATCATCCCCTCAGCATTGATGGACAGAGCGACACGCTGATGCCAGCCGTCTGGCAAAAGGGCCCATCCCGCCGTTATCGTCCTGACTGCGTCCGTGTCTGACGCTTCTCGATGGAGGTGTGAAGGGTATGGTTCCATGGTACGCCCCGTTCATCCCTCACGGTACGGTCAGACGGACGTCTCCAACATGCGCGTAATGATCTCAACACCCGTCACGCCGTCTGCCTCAGCATTGAAGTTTGGAACAATGCGGTGACGCAGGACAGGAACGGCAATCTGATTGACGTCTTCGATTGAAGGTGTCAACCGACCGTCCAGCGCAGCCGAAGCCTTGGCGCCAAGAATCATGTATTGGGATGCGCGTGGCCCCGCTCCGTAGCTCAGGTAGTCCTTTACAAACCCCGGAGCCATCTCTCCCGCGGGGCGGGTCTTGTTGACCAGGCGAACAGCATATTCTATGACATTGTCTGCAACCGGAATGTGCCGTACCAACGATTGGAATCGTTGAATATCGGTGCCGGTCATGACGTGCTTTTTATCGGGGCGTGCTGCGCTCGTCGTCTTGCGGACGATATCTACTTCCTGGTCAAACGTAGGGTAGTCAAGCCACAGGTTGAACATGAAGCGGTCCAGCTGCGCCTCTGGGAGGGGATAAGTGCCTTCCTGTTCGATAGGGTTCTGCGTGGCCAATACGAAAAAGGGCTCGGGCAGCGGGAAGGTCTGGCCGGCAGCGGTAACCCGGTGCTCCTGCATGGCTTCCAGCAGGGCGGCCTGGGTCTTCGGCGGCGTACGGTTGATTTCGTCAGCCAGAACCACGCTGGCGAAGACCGGTCCCTTCACGAAGCGGAATTGCCGGCGTCCCGTAGCGGCGTCCTCCTCAATGATCTCGGTTCCCGTTATATCACTCGGCATCAGGTCCGGTGTGAACTGTATCCGGGAAAAGGGCAGTTCGATAGCGTCTGAAACGGTCTGGATGAGCAGGGTCTTTGCCAGCCCAGGAACCCCCACGAGCAAAACATGGCCGCGGCATATCATGGACACGAACAGGTGCCGGATGATGTCGTCCTGGCCAACGATGACTTTACCAACCTCGTCCCGCAGGTTCTGGAATCCAGCGTGCAACTCTTCGACGGTTTCTGGCGAGGGTGTTGTTTCCATTATCTGGTATGGGTTGGGCAGTCGATCGGAGAAGGCTGCGAACATTGTCGCTGACAAGATCAGGAAGTCGTATCGGTCCGGTCAGGAGGCTCGGCATCACCACGGTAGTCCAAGTAAACCGACTGCCGGAGCTCTTGCATCCATTCTTCCATGACCCGGGCCTGTTTATCCTGCAGCGCCCGTTGTTCGATCAATTCATAATCATTTTCGATATCGACCCGGTGGGATGCAATCCGCTCATCAAGGCGAACAACATGCCAGGCGCGTCTACCGTCGAGCAGGACAACCTCGGAGGGTTGCGAAATATCACCGGGGTCAAGAGTTGCCAAGGTACGTTGCCATAGTCCACCGAGTGCCTCCAGATACAGATTCCGCTCCCCGGAAGCAGGGTCTGTCACACGGCCACCCTGCGCTTTGCTCAGATCTTCCTCGGATTCTTCCCGAGCCAGAGCCTCGAATGAGGCACCGCCGGTCATGATGGAGTCCCGCAAGACCTCAAGGCGGGCTACGGCCGGCGCATCATCTACTTTTCTATCGTCAAACGATATCAGAATGTGGTTGTAGTCAATGCGATCTCCACGGCGAGCATTGACCCGGAGGAAATGCAGACCGAACTGCGTTTCGAAGATCCGGGAATACATACCGAAGGGTGACCTGGAGGCTACGGCGGCAAACTCAGGCACAACCTCATCAAGCCCCATGTCCTCGTAGAGCCCCCCGTTAGCGGCAGAACCCGGATCATCGGAGAAGGCTCGGGCCATGTCTTCAATTGTAGATACGCCGGCCACGACAGAGTCCCTGATGGTCGATATGATTTCCATGGCCTCGTCGCGTGCTTCCTGCGTCACTTCGGGCAACTTGACGATATGTGAAACCCGGACGAGATCCGGGATGGTTGGTAAGGAGTCCGTCGGGATCTCATCAAACCACGCTCTGACATCCGACGGGGTCGCCTTGATGCCGCCAATTTTCTGTCGTCGTAACTCATCGGCCAGAAGCTGATCCCTGTAATCCTCCTTCAAGTCGGCCTTGAACTCGAGGAGTGACTTGCCATAGAGCTCCTCGAGACGCGCCTGTCCGCCTACCTGTTGTTGAATCTGGTCGAGCCTGGCATCAAGCATCTGGTCGACCTGCTGGTCCGTCACGACGATGTTGGTGTCCCTCTTCGCATGAACGACGAGCACCTTCTCGTTGATCAACTGCTCCAGGGCCTCGGACCACAGATCTTCAGACCACGGGAGCTGCTGCTGATTCATGACCCCGAGCACCATTCCATCCACATCCGACTGGAGAATGATGTAATCGCCTACGACCGCCACAATCTCATCGAGGACCTGGCCATCCTGTGCCTGTGCCTTGCCAGGCTGAAGCAGCGCTGCTGTCAGCAGGATGGTGGTCAACAGCAAATGGGGTTTCAGCATGTGATTACGAATGGGTAGGGCGGTTGTCAGCACGTTGGGGACGCTTGTCTACTCGGCTACTCGTGGGGGGATTCAGAGGTACGGACAATTTGGTGAACCCGCCGATTGGGAATGTGCCGTTTCGCCTGGATTGGTCAGGGGCATACGGTGGCCTTTCAGGGAGCGGGGCGCAGACGCCGGTCGCGCGGGTCAACAGCTGGGCCTACTTGATGACCAGTTCTTCGCGCGCCACAGCTCTAGTCCGGAGCCGTTCAACCTGCCGTGAATACAACTGTTTCCTCATATCAATCATCACGCGTTCCCGGATATCATCCCTGACCATCTCACGGGAGGGGATGGATCCTTGGGGAAGGCGTTCCAGAAGATGCACGACATGAACCATCGAGTCAGAGGTTACCACGAGCCGAACATCGTCGACTGATGCCCCGATCAGCAGTCCTCCAAGCTCCGGCGTAGCTGCGAAAACGTGGCGTTCTGGATAGAACGAATCCTGATTGATATTGCTGCGCGCACCCGTCGAAGGGACGGGCAACCGCGCCGTCGATGATTCTTCCAGCAATCGAAGCGCAACCTGGGCCGTATCAGGATGGTCGTAGATCAGATGACGAACACGCACGTAGGGCTCACGAAGAGCCAATTGCTCCCGGTGCTGCTCGTAGTAGGTTTGTATGGCAGCTTCGTCGGGTCCCTCCCCAATCTCCGTATCCATTACACGCGTAACCAGCGCATTGATCAGAACGGAGCGTTCATTATCGGAAAGTAGCCTCCGCACGTCAGGATCGCCACGCAGCCCTCGTGCCAAGGCTTCCTGGTAGAGCAGCTCGTTGGTAACCCATTGCTCAATGATCTGGGAGACAGCATCCGCGGAATCCAAAAAAGCAGGACGATTCTGGAGCAGCTGAGCAATATCGGCCTCCGTCAAGGTGGCATTACCAACCCGTGCCACGAACGATTGAGGTTGGGGCGGGGTGCCGCATCCGCTTCCCGAGACCAGCACCCACCCGAGAACCGGGAGTACGACGCAACGTGCAAGCCTTTGCAAGCGGGGTAGATCCTTCCCCGATCCGCCTCGTATGGTGCTCATCGTTCGAGCTGTTTCAGAACCTCTGGATAGACCGAAACATTGTACTGCTCACGCAATCGAGCGGTCAACTGCGCCTCCATCTGGGTCTGCACCTGATTGACGACCTCGGATCGGGCCTCCTCGAACGTCATGGGTCTGGCCGGGTCCGTACCGTCGTGATACAGCGCAATCCATCCTCCATCGTACGCCTGAGCTTCGGTTATCTCGCCGGCACTCCGCTCCAGGATGGCGTCAAACATGGAACCTGTCGCCTCACTCAGGAACGTGGTGTCTGCTCGCAGCACGAACGTACTGTCATTCTGGCTCGAGCGCAGGGCCTGTTCGATACCTGCGTTGTCGACAGCCTCGACAAAGGCATTCAATTTCTCCTGCGAAGGACTGGAGTAGCTGACGACACGGACCCTGTCAGGATAGCTGTAGGACGCTGCATTGGCATCGAAATAGCGCCGCTGTGCGGTTGTGTCCTCTGAGGCCTTTTCCCACACTTCCGTCTCCATGAAACGGAACAACAGCAGCCCGTCCCTGAAGTCCTGCATGGTTGCAGCGAAGTCCGTGTCTCTCTTCTCAAGCTGGTTCACTTCGTAGTCAACCGCCCGTTCTGCCAGCCACTCGTCCACCACCCCGTAAATACGATCTTCGATATTCTGTGCGGCGGGCGTTACAATTCTCCGGAAGTACTGGCGGTAGGCTGAGAGGGTCAGGACGGAATCGGCAAATTCCACGAAGATGGGATCCTCTTCATCGGCAGTAAAATCGGTCGTGGTGATCCATTTCACCAGAGAGTCCGGCCGCATCGATGCCACCCAGCCTGCCACGAGGGTCGAGTCCACACGCGGCCCTACTTCCTCAATTACCCGCTGAGCAAATGCATCCTGGGCCGCTTGTGTTCGCGGCATTTGGCTGATACGACTCTTCATGGATTCATACTCCTCCTCGTAGGAACCGAGAGTATGCTCCTCGACCATCCGGATGAAGTGGTATCCGAATTGGGTACGGACCGGGCCCGTCCAGTCACCTTCGTTTTCGATGGAGAACGCTGCATCCCGAAACGCGAAAGGCAATCCTGCGTCGTAGGCAAGTCGTCCGATGGAGCCCCCTTGACCGGATGAATTCTGATCGTCTGAATGCGTTCTGGCAAGGGCTGCAAAGGATTCACCCGCCTCGAGACGAACCCGGATAGAGTCAACTTTGGATTGTGCGGCAGCCTCATCGGCTGGGCCGGAACCCTGTACTCGAACCATGATGTGCGCCAGCTCACGATCTCCGGGCATGGCCAAACGATCCGTCACCTGCAGGATATGATAGCCGAATCGGGTGCGAAAGATGGAGCTCGTGGCGCCTACGGGCGTGTTGTAGGCCATGTCTTCGAAGGCTTCAACCATTCGGCCCCCTCCGAAGTAACCCAGCTGCCCCTGATAGCCGGGCGAACCGGGTATCCCTTTGGCGGAAGGGTCCTGGGAGTAGCGCGCTGCCAACTGGCCAAAGTCAGTTCCGGCCAGCACGGAGTCGCGAATGGCGTCCAAGCGGTTCCAGACGGCTAGAGTATCTGTCGGCGATGCTCCCGCCTCCAGCGTAAGCAGGATGTGTCGTGCTTCGACCATCTCCTTGCGTCGGTCGTACATCTCTCTGACCAATGGGTCGTAGACCCGCCGCTCCATGATGTAGGGACGCGCCAACTGCAGCCGGTACTGGAGAACCTCAGCCTGCAAGGCAGGATCCTGATCAAGGCCCAGTCTTTTTGCCTCTCTGACCTTCAGGCGGAAGTCGACATAACGAGTCAGAAAATCTTCGTAAGCTTCGAGCGATACCGAGTCACCGGGTGAAATACGTCCGTTTCGCTCGAAACTCGTTTCGAAATCGGGGAGGGTGATCTCCGTGCCGTCGATAAGGGCTACAACATCGGGGCTCGGCGTAGCCTCGACTGGTTCCATGGGCGAACTGGCGGATTGACATCCTGCCAACACAGGAATGAGCAGTAGCACCCAGGCAAATGATCGAAGTGGATTATGCGACATCGGCTTTCGGTCAGGGACGTTTGGAGGATGACTGATCAACGGGAAACAACTTCGGGAGGGTGTCTCGAAGCAGGGCGGTCCACGCGTCAGCCCAATCAATGGTTCCGCTCTTTGGGCAACGCCATGGGATTCCCGTCTGTCGTCAGGATGCGTATTACACACGATTTCATCTCCCGATGAGCGGAATCCCTACTGGTCTGGAACCCTCAGTGGTACGCAACGAGTTTGATACCCAATCGCGTCCCGTTTCCTGTTCCTCAAACACCGTTTCTTCCCATGCGTGTCCGTTTTGCTCCCAGCCCCACGGGTTTCCTGCACGTTGGAGGCCTGCGAACGGCTCTCTACAATTATCTCCTGGCCAAACAACACGGCGGGGCCTTTATCCTTCGGATTGAGGATACCGACCGCAAGCGCTTCGTAGAGGGGGCAGAGCAAGATATCTTGGACATGATGGCCTGGGCAGGTCTTGCCTTTGACGAGGGCCCGGGCAAGGGCGGCTCGTATGGGCCGTACAGACAATCAGAGCGCACCGAACGTTATCATGAGGTAGCGTCCTTGTTGGTCGATGCGGGTAAGGCATACATCGCCTTTGATGATGATGACGCCTTGGATGCCATGCGTGAGCGCCATCGCACGAATGAAAATCCGACACCACGCTACGATCATTCCACGCGTCTGGAGATGCTCAACGGCTTGACCCTCTCGGCAAGCGAAGTCCAGGAACGACTGGACCGGAATGAACCGCATGTCATTCGTCTCAAGGTCGACCCGGGGCACACAATTGAGTTTACGGATGCCGTCCGCGGCCAGGTGGTGTTTGAGAGCGAGACGATCGATGATCAGGTGCTTATGAAATCCGATGGGCTGCCTACCTACCACCTGGCCAACATTGTAGACGACCACGACATGTGCATTACGCATGTCATCCGTGGCGAAGAGTGGCTTCCATCCACACCGAAACACGTACTGCTCTACGAGGCCATGGGTTGGGAGGTACCTACCATGGCCCACTTGCCACTGATCATGAGCCCAACGGGTGGTAAGCTGTCCAAGAGGAACGCCGAAAAACAGGGTATACCTGTTTCTGTCTCGAGTTATGTCGAGCAGGGCTTTGAACCGGATGCACTCGTCAATTTCCTCGCCCTTCTGGGGTGGAATCCAGGGGATGAACAAGAGATGTTCTCCATGGAAGAGCTGACCGCATCCTTCTCTCTGGACCGCGTAGGGCAGTCGGGCGTGCAGTTCGACATGAAGAAGCTGCTCTGGTTCAACGAGCAATGGGTCAGAACCCGGGCGGACGCTGACCTGGCAGATCAGTTGGCAACAGAGGCCAGCGAGCGGTTCGGCTGTACCGATCGTGACTACCTTGTACGCGCCATCGGCCTCATGAAGGAACGTATGGTTTTTGCACGAGACCTGTTCAGCGCGCCGTACCTGTTCCAGTCGCCCGATTCGTATGACGAAGCAGCTGTTGCCAAGCGCTGGAAGGCAGCATCCGCGGAGCATCTGCATCGCTTCCGGGAGTACCTGGCATCATGCAGCGACTGGACTGTAGAGGCGCTTGAGGAGACGCTTAAAGCCTATGTTGAGAAGGAGGAGGTCGGCATGGGAGCCATCATGTTCCCGCTTCGAATGGCATTATCCGGTACAGGCGGCGGACCAAGCCTCTATGCGCTCATGGCGCTGATTGGCAAACAGGAAACATTGGATCGTATCGATACGTGTCTGACCGCCCTACCGTAGGGCTACAGCGGATCGGTTGGCTGATCAGAGAGCCAATCGTTCGAGGAGTTCGCGGGCGGCTGCATACGGCGTCTTGGTGCCATCGGTGACCTCGTCCTTCAGACGTGCATGATGCGTCTTCCACTCAGGGAGGTCACGTATCCTGCGTTGCAGCAGGGCATTCAGGGCCATCTCAAACCATTGGATGCGCTGGTTCTGGCGTTGTTCATCGAGGCTTCCATTATCCACGAGTTCCGACAGGAGTCTATCGATCAGGTTGGATAATTTATCGACACCCAAGCCGGATATGGCAGACGTCGGTATGCATGCCGGTGCTGGGGCGCCCCGCAGGAGCTTCAGGGCACTTCCCAGCTCCCTCGCATGATTCAGGGCTGCCTGGTGTCCGTCGTCCTCAGCCTTGTTTACCGCCACCAGATCGACCATTTCAAGGATACCGCGTTTGATTCCCTGCAGACCATCACCCGATCGTGCCATCGTGACGAAAACGACCAGGTCCACAACCTGACTTACGTCGTGCTCCGATTGACCGACGCCAACCGTTTCAACAAGGATCCGATCATATCCTGCTGCCTCACATACCAGGATCGCTTCCCGCGTGGTTTCAGCTGTTCCTCCAAGATGGCCTGACGTGGCCGATGGACGAATGAATGCGTTCTCATGGCGAGACAAATCAGCCATTCGTGTCTTGTCGCCCAGAATACTTCCGCCGGTCCGCTTGCTGGTAGGGTCGATTGCCAGCACGGCCACGCGATGGCCATCACGTATCAGACGCAAGCCATACCGGTTGATGAGCGAACTTTTGCCAACGCCGGGAGGCCCTGTGAACGCGACGCGTTGACTGATGCCCGGGCGGGTTGCGATGATGTCGTCACAGGCCTGCAGCAAGGAGATCTGATCGGCTTCGTCAATGGGTCGTCTGCTTTCGAGCAGGGTGATGCAGCGTGCAAGGCCGCCCCTGTCTCCCTTGACTAACAGGTCCAACAACTCTTTGACGCGGTCAGTCATGGGGCGTTCGAAAGCAGAGGGGGAGAGGAAGCGCTGTAATGGGGCCTGGCAGCTGCATCATGACGAGGTAGTTCCCAGCAATGTGTCCAAAAGAGCATCTGCAGCTTCTGGAATGACTGTTCCGGGACCAAAAACCGCGTGGACTCCAGCAGACTGAAGGGCCGCAATATCCTGTTCGGGGATGACTCCGCCAGCTATGACGAGAATATCCTCCCGTCCCGATGCCTTCAGTGCACGAACCAGTTCAGGGACGAGTGTCCGGTGCGCACCGGCAAGTGTGGAGACGCCCACGATGTGTACATCATTTTCAATGGCCTGACGCACCGTTTCCTCCGGCACCTGGAAGAGCGGACCGATATCCACATCGAAACCCATGTCCGCGAAGGCGGTAGCGATGACACGGGCTCCCCGATCATGCCCATCTTGTCCTAGCTTGGCAATCAGGATACGGGGTCTGCGACCGGTCCTGCGTTCGAATATGTCTGATTTCCGTTGCACCGCTGCCAATGTACTCTGATCTGGGTATTCGGATGCATAGACACCGGAATACAGCGCTGCGTCGGGTTGGTGCCTGCCAAAGACGTTCTCCAGGGCGAGTGAGATTTCGCCGAGAGTAGCGCGTGCACGTGCTGCTTCGAGGCACGGCTCAAGCAGCGGTGCCTCGGGGTCACGCGCTGCGGACTCCAGCGCTTCGAGGGCATGCCTTACCGCTTCCTCGTCACGGGTGGCCTTCAGCGTGTCCAGCTGACGGATTTGTGCCGCACGAACGGCGGTGTTGTCAATCGAGCGAACCTCCATTCCGGCCTCTTCATCGTGTTCAAAGCGATTCACTCCTACGATCACGTCGCGACCGGAGTCGATGCGCGCTTGCCGCCGAGCCGCTGATTCTTCGATGCGCCGTTTCGGTAGTCCCCTTTCAATGGCACGGGACATGCCACCAGCCTCCCTGATTTCCCGCAGATGGGAACGGGCCTTGTTCAAGAGTTCCTGCGTGCTCTTCTCTACCATCTCCGAGCCGCCGAAGGGGTCGATGACGTCACACAAGTCTGTTTCCGCCTGCAGAATACGCTGGGTATCCCGGGCAATACGCGCCGAGAAATCTGTTGGAAGCGCAAGGGCCTCATCAAGCGCATTGGTGTGCAGCGACTGCGTGTGCCCGGCTACTGCTGCAACGGCTTCAATACAGGTTCTCGCAACATTGTTGAACGGGTCCTTCGCCGAGAGGGACCACCCGGACGTTTGGCAGTGGGTGCGGAGCATCCGGGATTTGGGGTTCTTGGGCGAAAACGTACCCATGAGCTCCGCCCACAGAACGCGGGCTGCCCGCAGCTTCGCTATTTCCAAGATGGGCTCCATCCCGATTCCGAAGAAAAAGGAAATGCGGGGAGCAAAGGTATCCACATCACGTCCCATGGCCAGTGCCTGCTCGACGTATTCGAGGCCATCGGCCAGCGTGTAGGCCAGCTCCAGGTCAGCAGACGCTCCTGCTTCGAGCATATGATATCCGGAAACAGAGATGGGATTGAAGCGCGGCATCTTTTCCGAGGCGTACCGCATGACATCCCGCACGATTCGCATACTGGACGCAGGAGGATAGATGAACGTGTTGCGCACCATGAACTCCTTCAGGATGTCGTTCTGTATGGTGCCCGTAAGCTGCTGAGGAGCCACCGAAGTCTCCTCCGCAGCAACGATGTAAAAGGCCATGATGGGCAGTACGGCCCCGTTCATGGTCATCGATACACTCATACGGTCCAAGGGGATGCCGTCGAAGAGAACCTTCATGTCGTCAACGGTATCGATGGCCACGCCGGCCATCCCAACATCCCCACTCACACGGGGGTGATCTGAATCGTAACCCCGGTGTGTAGCCAGATCAAAAGCAACCGAAAGTCCCTTCTGACCCGCCCTCAGATTCTGCCGATAAAACGCATTGGACTCCTGTGCTGTCGAAAAACCGGCATACTGCCGGATGGTCCAGGGGCGGCCGAGGTACATGCTCTCGTAGGGACCACGCAGATAGGGGGGGTGTCCAGCCGGAGCGGGATTCGCACGGGTATCCGGCTTGAACCACGAAGCGATAGTGCTCGGCGGGGTGAGAACTGCATGGGATGGGGGCGCCTGGGTTGGTTTCCCCACCGGTTCACTATCGGTGGCTTGACGCCGTGATGCCAGATGGATGTCGGCTTCGATCCATGCTTGAAACCTTCCATCTTCGGGCCACTCGTTCAGTGGAAGTGTGTTCATCTCTTCCAGGCGAGCCATAGCCTGCTCCACCATCTGGCACGCTGCTTCCTCAATGACCCAGGCGCCCCGCATAGGGTCCAGCCGAGCGTCCAACAGAGACTCGTGTTCAAGCAACCTGTGGATGTTATGGGCCAGGCGCTGCGACTCAGGGTCGCCTGACCCATCATGGGGGCTGAGGCTCCAGGCGTCGACCCCAGCAAGCGTGGCTGCCAGGCCCTGGAGGGTTGATCGCACCAGGTTGGTCGGGCTGAAGGTGTTGTCGAATCCTGCGCTGGTTCCGAAAGCGTCGAGGGTAATGTCGATGGCGTGATTATCGGGCACCAGTTTGTCCAGAAGGCTCCGCGCTGCCCGCAGACCGGCAATATCAGACATGATGCGTGTGGAGACGGGCAGCAGGATGCCGATCGAACCGTGCGAGTCGGACGTCACGACGGGCGACTTCACGGCGGCCGCAAGTATCGTGAGAAGAGAGGTCCATCCCAGGGGGAGCCACGCCCCCGGGCTCAGATCGATTTGGATGGTATGACCACCAAAGGCTGTTATGACCCCCGACTCAAGATCGGGCTTTGATTGGGCAGACGGAGTGGAGGCAGCTAGGACAGACCAAAATTCCAACAGCGGACCGTTACCCGTCCCGATGGAGTCCGATCCGGCATAGGCGCCTGCGCCGGTACGGATCGGGGGTAGGCGGCGGTGCGGGAAGCTCTGAGCCGGCACTGCCACTGCATTATCTGCGTGCCAAAGAAGATCATCGTACGAAAGGCTTGTCCCCGGGAAACCAAGGATCCGCTTCATCCAGTCTGGATACTTCTCCGTCATGATCGCTTATCGTATGCTGGAAAGAGGGGCATCGTATTCAGGGCACGGTAATGGCGAATGACATCGTAACAGAGGATGCCAGCCGACACCGCTACGTTCAGAGACTGTTTGGCTCCATACTGGGGCAATTCCAGTGCCAGATCACACAGGGCGAGGACATCGGGCGAAACCCCGCTCACCTCATTCCCCGCGACGATGACCAGCGGGAAGAGGTCGATCGTGAGTTGCTCACACAAGGTAGGCTCATCGGTAATTTCCAACGCGGCAATAGTCCAGCCGTCTGCTTTCATGGCTAGAAGGACGTCGCATGTGTTCTCTGCTGTACGCCACGGCACGAAATCCTGGGCTCCGAGCGCTGCCTTGTGGACTCCGCGATGCGAGCCATCCGGGGTAAAGCCAGCCATGACGACTTGATCAATGAGCAGACCATCCGCCGTACGGAGGATGGATCCGACGTTGTGGGCAGAACGGATATTGTCCAACACGATTCGCACGGGGTGACGACCGGTGGAATCCATGTCTTCCGGTTGCAGGCGGGGTATGGCGAGATGTGGGAGTTGCTGCACGTGATGCGGAGCGGATAGGCACAGATAGTGCCTCCGGACGAACGTCATCATGTCCGGAGTTGGGCAGGGATTCCGTATCCCGTTAGATGGCATAAAGATCCACCGTTCGGATCCAACAGGAAGATGACTGCCAGAAACCATGATACCAACAGGCAAGGTAGTCGCAAATTCACCCAATACCATTTTGAGCTACGGCGTACACCGAGGGATGGCAACGCTTTCATCCAGTATCTTGGAGAACCTGTGTCCCTAAACGTATCCGGGGAGAATGGAACGGTGATCATAGCTATTGACGGGCCTGCTGGCTCTGGAAAAAGTTCGACGGCCCGAGAGGTGGCCCGGCGCCTTGGCGCGCTGTTCATCGACACCGGGGCCATGTACCGGGCGGTGGCGCTGAAGTCCATTGCGTCCGGAATCGATCCGGATTCACCGGCGTTCGGAGCGCTTCTCGAGGGCACAGAGGTCGGTCTCATCACGCACAATGGCGGTACCTTGGTTATCCTGGATGGCGAAGATGTCACGAGCCGCATTCGAACGGAAGAGGTCTCCCGCATGGCCTCCAGGGTCAGTCGACGGTCGGACGTCCGGGATCGAATGGTTGCGTTGCAGCGGCGCGTAGCCCACGATCATGTCACGCAGGGTGGTACGGTCGTGATGGAAGGTCGGGACATTGGATCGGTGGTGTTTCCCAACGCGGACTTCAAGTTTTTTGTCACGGCTAGCCCGGAGATTCGGGCAGAACGCCGAGCCAGGGAACTCAGGCAGCGAGGAGAGGCGGTTGATTTGGAGATTCTGCTGCGCGAACTCACACAACGGGATGCCAGAGATTCGGAGAGGGCCGTGGCGCCCCTTGTACAGGCCGAAGATGCCATTCGTATCGACACCTCGGAGCGCTCGTTTGAAGATCAGGTGGAAACCATCTTGCATGTCATAGCCGGGAACGCGGCTGGCTGACGGTCGTTGGTCCATGTCCGGCCCTAGGTGGGTCGGTCCGATCGGGTTCGGGAGCCCCGTTGGATTCAATGAACTAGACCAGAGCGACCAGCCTTCCCAACGTGTCATGGCTGGATGGCGCTCATATGTGGACCCCCATGGCTGAAGATCAGCACAAGGAAGGTCAGGAGCAGGAAGAGACCAGCGCCCAGGAGGCGGCTGAGGAAACCCAGACTCCAGAAACGACCTCGACCGAAGCGGGCGATGAGGCTACTGCCAAGAAGGCAGAAGAACCTGCAGATGCAGTAGAAGCCGAAAGCGCAGCCCAGGATACTCCTGCCGAGGCTACCTCCGAAGAGGAACCCGCCGCAGAAAAAGAGCAAGCACCAGAAGAAGACGCCAGCGTAGCGTCGGACGATGCAGCCGAGGCCCAATCGGCATCGGAAGACGCTGCAGCCGACAGCGAAGAAGAGCAGTCAACCGAAGAGGAAGCAGCGCCTGCAGAGCCGGTAGCTGAAGAATCGTCATCGAACGAGCCAGCAATCTCCAAGGAAGATGCCCTCGTTCAGGCTACCGGTATGATTGGTTACACCGGAGAAATTTCCGGAGAGGTGTTCAAACTCGAGGACCTCGAGAACATCACAGACGAAGAAGACCCCAATGTTGGTCTCGACGATCTGAGAAAGCTGGTAGAAAACACGCTCACCGACGTAACCGAAAACGAGATCGTTGCCGGTAAGGTGATCTCCATCGGTGAAAAGGACGTTGTCATCGACATCGGCTTCAAATCAGACGGGATCGTTTCGCGCAGCGAATTCGGAGCCGAGCTGGCAGCCGGTGAGGAGGTCGAGGTATTCCTCGAGCGCATCGAGGACTATCACGGGCAGCTGGTCCTGTCCAAGACGAAGGCCGACACGGTCCGTCGCTGGCGTCGTATCGAGGATGCCTTCGACAATGAAGAAGTCCTTGAGGGCACGATTGTACGACGCATCAAAGGCGGTATGATCGTCGAGTTGCTCGATGGCATGGAGGCGTTCCTCCCCGGTTCGCAAATCGACGTACGTCCGGTGCGTGATTTCGATGCCTACCTCGAGAAGCGCATGGAATTCAAGATCGTCAAGCTGAATCCTGCCAACGAGAACATTGTCGTCTCCCACAAGGCACTCATCGAGAAGGACCTGGTCGCCCAGCGCGAGAAGATCCTGGCCACGATGGAGCCCGGACAGATCCTCGAGGGAATTGTCAAGAACATCACCGATTTCGGTGTGTTCATCGACCTCGGTGGCGTGGACGGCCTGCTCCACATCACAGACCTTTCATGGGGTCGTGTTTCCCACCCATCGGAGCTGGTCAATCTCGACGAGAGGATGAATGTGGTCGTTCTGGACTACGACAAGGAGCGCCAGCGTATCTCTCTTGGCCTCAAGCAGCTCCAGAAACATCCATGGGATGATATCCAAGAGAAACTGGCCAAAGGTCAGGTAGTCGAGGGTAAGGTCGTTTCCATTACCGATTATGGCGCCTTCGTGGAGCTTGAAAAAGGCATCGAAGGCCTGGTCCACATCTCCGAGATGAGCTGGACGGAGCACATCCGCCACCCATCCCAAACGGTTTCTCTCGGGCAGGTTGTGAATGTCAAGATCCTCAATGTGGATTCCGAAGGCAAGAAGATTTCCCTCGGCATGAAGCAGCTGGAGCCGGATCCATGGGAGAACATCGCGGAGCGGTATCCCCCCGGAACGGTCATGCGTGGCAAGGTCCGCAATATCACCAACTTCGGTGTTTTTGTTGAGATTGAGCCGGGCATCGACGGCCTGGTCCATATTTCCGATCTCTCATGGACGAAGCGGATCAAGCATCCGTCGGACATGGTCAAGAAGGGCCAGGAGCTTGACGTTGTAGTCCTGAACATCGACACCAGCGAGCGTCGGATTTCGCTGGGCCACAAACAGGTCGACACCAACCCCTGGAATCAGTTCGGGCAGGTGTACGCTGAAGGCTCTATATCCAGCGCGAAAGTTGTCAGGGCCGAAGACAAGGGTCTCGTGGTCGAACTGCCCCTCGAAGTGGAAGCGTTCTTGCCGGAAGGCGAGATCGAACAGGGCAAGACCATGGCTGATTACAAAGTTGGAGAGGAGATTCAGGATCTCTTCGTTATCCGCTTTGATGCCAATCAGAAGGAGATCATCCTCAGTGCAACCGAGCAGGCTCGTTCCCAGGAACGTGCAGAGCGTGCCGCCGAAAAGCGGCAGCGCGACGCAGAGCGGCGTGAGGAGCAGGCTTCGGTGCAGCAGTTCATCGAACGTGAAGGTGCCTCTGGCCCTACAACGCTTGGTGAGCTGAGTGGATTGGCGGAACTCAAGGCCCAGATGGAGCAGACGGAGGCCGATGCATCGGCTGAAGACGCTTCAGAGGAGGCTGAGGAGCCCAAGAAGAAGGCTTCGAAGTCAAAAGCCAAAGCCAAGAAGGCAGAATCCGAGAGCCCAAGCGATGAAGCAGCCCAGGAGGCCACCTCTGATGGCGACGACGATGCTTCGGACGCGGCGGACGAGGAAACGTCTGACAACTGATCCGAAAGGGCGTTGCCTGGTTGGAATCGTAAGGGGGGCGGCACAATGTGCCGCCCCCCTTCGTATATACTCGCACAGCGCGATGGTAGAACAGGGACGCAAGCCGTATATGGAAAAGGACATCACATCATCGATTCCCGACTGGAGGGAGTCGACGCCCAAAGAGGCCAGTCTGAATGCGACGCTTCTTCGACGTACTTCTGGCAAGGTTGCCACGCTGATGGAGCGGTTGTTAACAGACAAAGAGATCAATCTCTACCATAGTTATGGCAACGTCGTATCCGTCAGGCGTTTGGGTTACAATGATCACGGCCCGGTGCATGCACGTATCACCACGATGAACGCCTTGCGCATGCTGGATTTGTTGCGTGCGGGCGGCATACCGACCAGTCTGGAGGCGGAACAGGTGGCCTCCTTCGAGGAATCGCAGGTTGCTGTGGCATTAGGATGCTTCCTTCACGACATAGGAATGGGAGTAACACGTCATGACCATGAATGGCATGGGATCAACCTGGTCGATCCCATCATCAGGGAGTATCTGGCGTGGCTGTACCCCGACCAATTGGACAAGCAGGTGGTCGTGCGCGCCATGATCCACGAGGTAATCGTCGGGCACATGGCAAAGGTACCTATACATTCAATTGAGGCCGGAACGGTGCTCGTGGCCGATGGTACGGACATGACCAAGGGCCGCTCCGTCATTGCCTTCAACATGCAGTTTGAACCTGAAGTAGGTGACATGCATCGCTTCTCGGCCAATACGATAACACGGGTCGAGATCAAGAAGGGGACCATCAAGCCGATACGCATTTCCATACAGATGGATAATGCCACGGGTCTTTTTCAGATCGAAGAGGTGTTGATGACCAAGGTGAAGGCATCACCTGTGATGAAGCATCTGGAGATAGAAGCGCTTATATCGGGACAAGCCCCGCGGATGTACCTGAAATAGGAAGAAACCGCTGCGGGGCTTCCTTTCCTCAGTGTCGTGCTTGGTAACGCTCCCAGACCAATGCCGCGGCTGCAAGGTCCTCGAGTGACGCTCCAACAGATTTGAACAAGGTCACATCGTCATAATCCTGACGCCCGGCATGAGCGCCTCGGCACAGCCCTGCCAGGTCTGATTCTATGCACTCCATGGACCAATCACCCTCGCGCGAGGCTTGGATCAAATCCCCGGCTTCATCGCGTGCGCCGGCATATGTATCCACGAAAACACGAGAGCGCTCGACGAGGTGGGCATCGCATTCCCTCATATCGGGACGATAAGCGCCAACCAGGTCAATATGCGTCCCCGGGGGTACGTCCGACGTCTCGAAAAGCGGGGTCTGTGATAGGGTCGCACATGAGATGATGTCCGCTTCTGAAACGGCTGTTCTCATATCGGAGACCCGTTCGAAGGGAACGTCCAGCACGCTCTCCAAAGCGTCCAAGCGCTCCGTACTACGGTTCCACACCAACACCCTGTGGATCGGACGGACCGCTTTGTGGGCGTGAATCAGTGGAGCGGCAAGACTCCCGGCCCCGATCATCAGCAGCGTAGTGGCATCGGGACGGGACAAATAGGTCGAGGCAAGTGCGGAGGAAGCTGCGGTACGCAATCGTGTCAAGGCAGCGCCGTCCATGTAGGCCAGATCCCGTCCGGTGTCCGCCTCCTTGAGCAGATACGACGCATGCACCGCAGGTAACGATAAGGCATTGTTCGAGGGATGGATGGTTGCCACCTTCAAACCCAGATAATGCCGATTCCATGCCGGCATCACCAACATGGTGGCCGGTGTCTTGCCAGTGGTGCCCTGCATGGTATAGTGGGCTCTGGGCGGCGCTTCTATCCCACCTTCAAATCCTGCACGCAGCGCATCGACGAGCGAAACAGGATCGAGCAGGCTGGATACGTCGTTGTCGGTCAGGTAAGGAACAGGGTGCATCAGAATGTTGCGTAGATGGTCACTCGTGCAGTGAGATCGGCATGCTCCTGCCGTTCATCGTCCTCGATTCCGATGTTCGGGATGATCTCGATCGTGTTTTCGGGTCGAAAACTGATGCCTGCAAGGGCGAAGGTTTTACCCACGGTCATCGCGCCTGATTCGAGATGGGTTCGATCAACCCGGAGAATGAGGCGTGCGTGGTCGGACAGATGATACCAGCCGAACAAGGAGGCGCCCACCATAAACGCATCGTCATGGCCTTCGTCCCCCTGTGTCTTCATATAGATCAGCTCAGTGGCAATTCGTTTCCTGGATGCATGCTTCCAACCCAGGAATAGACTGCTATTCACGGATTGCCCACTAGCAGAGGGCCGGTAGTCGAGGCCGAACGCTCCTGTCCATTGGTCTGACAGATCG
>Ga0181567_10000720_pt1 | contig 25033 bp, 16 predicted proteins | sample 101ome_14_FD_133761 | JGI IMG/M metagenome (GOLD analysis project Ga0181567, IMG submission 133761) | Coastal salt marsh microbial communities from the Groves Creek Marsh, Skidaway Island, Georgia - 101403AT metaG (megahit assembly) | ecosystem: Environmental > Aquatic > Marine > Intertidal...
CGTACGCCTCAACCACCGGTTCGAGACGACTGAGCTCCTTGTTCGCCGCGATGACGTCGTCCACGGCGACGCCTTCGGATGAAATCAACGCCACGAGTTCGTCTCGACGCGCCGTCGCCGCCTCGCCTCGAGCGTCCAACGCCGAGACGGAGGCCGAAGACGACGTCGAGTACGACGCTCGAGACGCGAACAAACGTCGCTCGAGATGCGCGCCGATTCGAACGAGCGACGCCTCGCGAAACCTCGGCGCGATCAATTGCGCGCCTATGGGTAACCGGGTGACGCGCGATCGTCCGACAGGCAGCGACATCGCCGGCACGCCCGCGAGCGACGCCGGCGTCGTCATGACGTCGGCGGCGTACGTCGTCGCCGGACTCAACGACTCTATGTCCTCCAATCTCGGCGCCGTCGACGTGCTCGTGGGCGTGAGCAAGACGTCCACGGCGTTCGGTCCGCGAAACGTGCGCTCGAAATCGTTGGCGATCAAACGTCGAACAATTTGCGCTTTTTCAAAGTACTCGGCGGCGCGTCGACTGCTCAGCGCGAAGGCGCCGACGGCGACGCGTCGACGCGTCTCGAGTCCGAACCCGAGCGTTCGCGCCTTGGCGATGGCGGTTTGGAAATCACCCGCGTTTAAAAATTCCTCGCGCGACACGACTGAGGTGAGATCCCCGTACCGAACGCCGTCGTATCGCGCGAGATTACTTGACGCCTCGGCGGGCGCCAAGACGTAATAACACGGCAACGCGTCTCTCGCGCGAGGCGTCGAGACGCGGATAATGTCCGCCCCGAGCGATTCCATGAGACGCGCGGTGGCGTCCCACGCGTCGTACACCTCTTGGGTCAACTCAGCCACGGCGTATTCCTCGGGAACGCCCACGCGAACGCCCCTGAGCGGGGCGTCGGGGTCGACGTCGGCGTCGAAGGCGTTCGACGACGCGTCAAAGGCGTCGCGCTCGAACGCCGTCGCGAGGGCGTCCAACGCCTCGCATCGAGGCACCGTCGTCGCGTCCAGCGCGTCTTCCCCTTGCATTCCCGCCAACACCACCCCAGCGTCGCGAACCGTTCGCGCCAACACGCCCACGGTGTCCAGAGAACTGCAATACGCCACCAATCCGAATCGACTCACGCGCCCGTACGTCGGTTTCAATCCCACCGTCCCGCAATACGCCGCGGGTAAACGTACCGATCCACCGGTATCGCTCCCGAGCGCGTAAAACACGCTCCCGTTCGCGACGCACGCGGCGGATCCCCCGCTCGACCCTCCGCTCGATCTCGCGCCGTTCGCGGACGTCGGATTCGTCGTCGTCCCGCCGAGCGACTCGACGCCGCGCGTGTGACTGCCCATGCCGAACTCGTCCATGTTTGTTTTCCCGAGCAACACCGCCCCTCGTTCGCGCAATCGCGCGATCGCGCTCGCTTCTATGGGTGATTTATACCCTCTGAGCATCGCCGATCCCGCCGTCGTCGTCCCCACGGACGCGCACAGGTTATCCTTCGCCGCGAACGGGACGCCGTCCAACGCCGACGGCGGCCCTCTCTCCGCCGATGATGATGATGACGCCGCCGCCGAAGCGCGCCTCGCGTCCGACGCGCGCGCGTCCGCCAACGCGCGCCTCGCGTGCGCGTCCACGCTCGCGGCGTCACCGATGAAGGCGCGCGAGACGAGCGCGTCGACGTCGGCGCGTCGTTTACACTGCGCAAACAAATCAACCGCGGTGAGTTCGTTCGCTCTGAGCGCGCGCGCGGCGTCGAGCGCCGTCCTCGGCCACGACGCGGTGGCGCCGGACGTCGACGCGCGCGCGGCGGACGTCGACGCGCGACGCATCGCGGGCGACGGGTGACGCTGCGACGCGTCGGGGACTGGCGGTTGCGTCGGGACGGTCGAAAAAGTTGCACCACACCATGACGCGCGGTGTCGTCGCGGTGCGCGCGGTGACGCGTCCGACGCGCGGCGTCGAGCGTCGAGCGTCGAGCGCGTCGCGCGGCATCGAGCGTGTCACCTCCTCGTCCTCGTCGTCGTGCGCCGCCGCCGCGTTCGCGATGACGATGATGATGACGGTGACGCTGACGGGCGCGCCGTGCGTCGTCGCGTCGACGGACGAGGACCCGATCGAACCGTTCTCGGTGTACGGCGCGGTGGAGAAATCCTTCTCGGTGAACGTCATGGACGAGGGCGGGACGAAGATTGTCGGGCGGAAGCGTGGGATGAGCGCCGAGGCGTGCGTGAACGTCATCGCGGCGTCGAGAGAAAACGGGAAAGGGTTACCGCCGAGCGCGACGCGACCGTCGGCGTGTGAACGCGCGGTGACGTTGGGGGAGATTAAGGATTCGAAGGATATTCTGCGCGCGTGCGCGCCGGCGTGTCGAGCGGCGTGTGAGAAGGGATTGGATGAATACGAGGAGGAGCAGCGGCGGGCGACGGGATTCGGCATCGCTCGCGTGAGGGAAAAGGTTCGAAAGGCGTGCGTGGTGACGTGTGGAAAGGATTGCGCCAAGGCGGGGAAATCGTACGATTTCATCATCCCGTTTCGGTTCGACTAGACGTGTTGTAATTTACAAGTTTTTTCAACGTTGGGCGCACGAAGCGTCGTCGTCACTCTTCGTCTTCGCCTTCGCTCGGCGACGACAATTCCAGCGTCGTCAAGTGTTCGGCCAACGCGATGGCGTACGCCTCTTTCGCCTCCTTGGCGTTGCGTTCGTACGCGGACTTGCGATCTGCGTCGAGGGCCGCCCACCGTTCGCCGAGCGCCTTGGCGACTTCGCCGACGGTGAATGACGGATTCTCGGCCTTGACGGCGGCGCGTTCGTCGGCGGAAAATGCGAAGAACGCAGTCAGAGGTTTCTTCATCCCTGGAACCTCTGGTTTCTTTGCCTTTTTGGTCTTCTTCTTCGCCTTTGGCTCCTTGGTCGCCTTTGGTTCCTTCTTTGCCTTTGGTTCCTTCTTCTTCGTCGTCTTTTTCGCAAATCGTCCCCTCGTTCGCGGCGGACGCTCTGCCTTTTTACGCAATAATTCGACAGCCTCGTCGAGATTGACGTTTTCCACCGAACCGACGCGTTTTAACACGCTCTTACCGATCGACGCGTTCACGCCGTCGCACGCGACGTAATACCCAAACGGCCCGATGTTGATGGAGACGGGCGACGCCGTCGTCGGGTGCGCGCCGATTTCCTTCGGGTACTCAAACATACCGAGCGCGTCCTCGAGCGTGAGCTCGGCGACGTCCTTGTCGAGATTCGCGACGCCCACACGTCGAGGCGCGGGTGGCTTTTTCGGCTTTTTCGGTTTCTTCCCATCCTCCATCGGCGTCGGTTCGGGCGTCGGCTCTTGAACGCCGAGCTGCACGTACGGACCGTACGGACCGAGTCTGAGGGTCACCTCTTTGCCCGTCTCTGGATCGACGCCGAGCGTTTTCGGGTACATGACGCCGTCATCGCTCGACGCCGACACGAAATCGGGATCGTCGGTGTCGTTCACGATGGCGCCTCGAATGGGGTGAAGCGGGTGCGTGAAACCGCACTCGGGATACCGACTGCATCCGATGAATCCGCCCACCTTGGATGGTTTCAATCCCAATCGTCCAGTCTTACAGCTCGGACACCGTCGCGCTTCCGTCACGACTTCCTCGTCGTCCGAGTCGCTCGCCGAGGACGTCGAAGACAGTTGATCGGGATTGACGTGCACGTGACCGTCGTACGTCGCCTCGCCGAATAAATGCTGTCCGAGCTTTTCGTCGAGCGCGTCTATGACCTCGCTCACGCGAAGGTTGGAGAGCGAGGAAATCTTATCCTTGAACGGTACCCACCACTCCTCGAGCAGAGGTTTCCACTGCACCTGTTCGCTCGTGATTTCGTCGAGCTTTTCCTCTAAATTGGCGGTGAAGCCGTAATCGACGTACGTCTCGAAATAATTGGTGAGAAACGCCGACACCAATCGACCTCGCGTCGTCGGTACAAGCGCCGCGCCTTGCTTCACCACGTACTCGCGCTGCGCCAACACTTTGAGAATCGGCGCGTACGTGCTCGGTCTCCCGATGCCTCGCTCCTCGAGCGCTTTGACGATGGAGCCTTCCGTGTACCGCGGCGGCGGCGACGTCTTGTGCTCCGTCGCCTCGCACCCCGTGGATTCGTCGTCGTCTCGAGCCGGGACGACCCGCAACGCCTCACCCCCGTTCAAGATGGGTAACCACGCGTCGTCAGACGGCGGCGGCGAGTCCGGTCTGGACGCGCGATACGCTGCAAGGTAGCCCGGAAATTTCAATCGGTGTCCGTTCGCCTTGAGCTTCAAATCGCCCGCGGCGGATTCAATCTCCACCGCGATTCGATCGGTGAGCGCCGGGGACATCTGCGACGCCATCGTTCGCGCCCAGATGAGTCCATACAATCGCGCCTCGTCGCTTCCGGGTCCCAATTGACGCGCAACCTGCGCGGGAAGACGACCCGCGTTCGTCGGTCGAATCGCCTCGTGCGCCTCTTGCGCGTTTTTCTGCTTCTTTTTGAAATACCTCGGAGACTCCGGAACGTACTCCTCCCCGAAGACCTCCGTCGCCGTCGTTCGGAGCGTTTCGATGGCGTGCGGGGCGACGTACGTGCCGTCGGTGCGCATGTACGTGATCAACCCTTCACCCGTGCCCGCGCCTTCGTAAAGTCGCTGCGCCGCCGACATGGTTCTCGACGCCCCGAACCCGAGCTGTTTGTTCGCCTCTTGTTGCATCGTGGACGTCGTGAACGGTGGTCCACTCGTGCGTTTCGCTTCGCTCTGTTTCACCTCGGACACGCGCAGACTGTCGCACTCTCGAACGCGGCGCGCGTACGCATCCGCCTCTTCGCTCGAGGCGATGGTGAACTTTCCGAGCTTGGCTCCGTCGACGTGCGTCAACGCAGCGTCGAACGCAGATCTGTCCTCGGCCGCCAACGACGCCTTCACCGTCCAGTACGGTTCACTCACGAACGATTCGACCTCTTCCTCGCGCTCGCTCACCAATCGCAGCGCCACGCTCTGCACGCGTCCTGCCGACAGACTCACGCTCGACGGCAATTTTCGCCACAACAATCCCGAAAGCGTAAACCCGAACAAATAATCCAACGCCCGTCTCGCCATGTACGCATCCACCATCGGCGCGTTGATCTCTCTCGGCGATTCCACCGCGCTCAGCACCGCGCTCTTCGTGATCTCCCCGAACGTCACTCGTTTCACGTCCAAATCGTCTCGCAGTAACTTTTTCTCGCGCAGCACCTCCAACATGTGCCACGAGATCGCCTCACCCTCCCTGTCCGGATCCGTCGCCAGCAACAGCACGTCCGTCGTCTTCAACGCCGAGATGATGTCTCGCATCGCCGCCTTTTGCCTCGTCGTCGACGTCCACGTCATCGCGAACGACTCGTCCGGTCGCACGCTCCCTTGTTTATTCACCAAGTCTCGCACGTGTCCGTAACTCGCCAGCACCTTGGCGTTCGCTCCCAGGTACCGCTCGATCGTCTTCGCCTTGGCGGGCGATTCCACAATCATCAGCGTCCTCGCCTTGGTCGCGAACGACGCCGCCGCGTTCGAAGACGACCCGCCAGCGCGCGAGCGCGTCCCGTCCCGTCGCGCCGTCGACGCCGCCGCAGCGACGAACGTCTCACCGCCTCGACGTCCTCCGTCGCCGTTCGCGAGGGCGACTCGCGCGAACGCGCGCGCGCGAGACGACATCCATCCTCGCGCCGCGCGCGTCGACATCTCCGTCGAGGCGCGCGCGCGCGTCGTCGTCCAGGTCGAGGTCGAGGTCGCGCGCGACGACGACGACGACGATGCGCTCGGCGTTCGCGCGCGCATGCACGCGACGCGCGGACGCGGACCCGCGAACGAGACGGACGATGCGACGGTCGAGGTCGCGCGCGACGCGCCGAGCGTCGACGCGCGGTGCGTGCGCGCGCCGAGCGTCGACGACGACCGCGGGGTCGTTAAGTGGCGAATTCCCTCAGAGAGAGACTCGACGCGACGCCGCCATGTTCGCCGCGAAACCGCCGAAAGCGCGAAAGTACGGGCAGCCCATCTACGCCGGCGCGTGGTTGGACGACCGAACCGCGCTCGTCGCCGGCGGGGGTGGGAAGAAGTCGAGCGGGATTCCCAATCGAATCTTGATCGCGGCGCTGGAATCGACGGACGGACGGCGCGGATCGACGTGTTTGGGCGACCCCGAGGCGTGGACGCACACGGATGAAGACGCGCCGCAGCGACTGGCGGTGCATCCGAGTCGAGAGCACGTCGTGTGCGCGTTCGGAGGGACGCTTGGTGTGTTTCGCGCGAGGCGCGAACGACGCGCCGGAGGCGCCGGAGGACGCGCGGATTCGAGCGGTGCGTCCACGTCGGCGTCGGCGAACGAGTCGACGTGGGTTATTGAACCGAGCACGGATTTGGGATTGCCGGCGAGGGTGAGCGTGACGCCGGACGAGAGAGAGATTAAGTGCGCCGCGTTTAACGCCGACGGCGCGAGGCTGGCGCTCGGTTTGGAGAGCGGCGAGGTGAAGATTTTATCGTGGCCTTCGTTGGAGGTGGAGAAAGAGCTCGGCGCGCACGAAATGGGGGCGGTGACAGACATCGTGTGGGCGCCCGACGGCGACGGATTGTTGACGACATCGGCGGAGAACGCGACGACGAGTAACATCGGTCGCGGTGCGGCGGTGTGGAGTCTCGAGCGAGGCGAGCGCGTGCGCACGCTCTTCGACGAGTCCATAGCGAAGAGCGGGGCAAGAAACGTCGTATTTCGAGGCGCGGCGTACGGACCGGGCACGAACGTGTCCACGAACGTGGCGTGGACGGGCGTCAACCTCGACGGCGAGGGTTGGGTCGTCAAATGGGACTGCGCGACATGGAAAGTGGTGAGCAAGGCGCGAATCTTCAAGAATGAACCAATCTCCGGATTCGCGGTGAACGCCCAGGGCACATTGATCGCCGCCGGTAGCTCCGAGGGCGAGGTCAAGGTGGTGGACGCCCAAAAATTCACCCTCATCAAGCCCGTGAAGAAGGCGCACATGATTTTCGTCACCACAATGGCGTGGAATCCCAAAGGAAACGTCGTCCTCTCGGGATCCGCCGACGCGAGCGGACTGGCGACGAAAATCGACAAGCAATCGTGGACCTTGCGTCTCATCCTATGGTTCACCGTGCTCGTCATTCTCATCCTCGCCTGGGTGACGCTCCTCTCGGCGCTCTTCCCGGACCCGCTCGCCAAGGCGCTCGAATCCGGCGATTACGCCAAGGCGGCTCAGGCGGTTGCCGATTACTTTAGCGAGGGTAAAAATCCAGCGTCTGCCGTCGAGACGATCGAAGAGGTCGTCGAGGACGTCGCGCAGCGCTTGGCGTCGCGAGACGAGTTATGAACGACGCGTTATTTCTCTTCGCATCATAATCTTCTTTTACAACAATCACGCTACGCACGTACATCCACTCACACCCAACACCCAACACCCGCCTATTTGTTCCCCTCGCTCGCCCCTTTCCCCGCCTCGCTCGCGATCTCGTTCACGCTTCGCTCCAACTCGTCGATCTTCGCCTGCATGTCGTCGATCTTCGTGATGATCGCGTCGCTCATCGTCTGAAACCGTCCCTGCATCTGTTCCAACAAATTCTTCGTGAACGCCGACAACTCCTCCGCGGTGACGTCCTCGCCCGGTTTTCGCGCCGTCGACGCCATCGCGTCCGCCCGTTCGTCCGTCGTCGTCGTCTGCGGCGTCGCGGCCTGGCGGACGCGCGTGAAGGGCGCACCCGACCCCCTCGCCTTGACGATTCACACACCTCCAAAAATCCACCGTTCACGACTCGCGCTCGAGTCCCGACTGGCGCTCGACGCATCCGTCCCTGGAAATCCCCGATCGCCTCGGCGGCGACACTTTCCGTCGAACGAGCGAGCCGTCCGTTATGTTCGCCTCCGCGCTCAAGCGATGCGCGTCGTCGACGCTCGCGCGTCAACAACAGATCCGTGGGTACAAGGTGGCCGTCCTCGGCGCCGCGGGAGGGATCGGGCAACCGTGCGGGTTGCTCATGAAGATGAACCCGCTCGTCACCGAGTTGTCGCTGTATGACATCGCGGGCACGCCGGGTGTCGCGGCGGACGTCAGTCACGTGAACACGGCGGCGCAGACGAAGGGGTACGCCGGTGAGGGTGAGTTGGCGGCGGCGTTGAAGGATGCGGACGTCGTCATCATTCCGGCTGGCGTCCCGCGCAAGCCGGGGATGACGCGGGACGATTTGTTCGCCATCAACGGCGGTATCGTCAAGGGATTGGTGGAAGCGATCGCGGATAACTGCCCGAACGCGATGATTAACATGATCTCTAACCCGGTGAACTCGACGGTGCCGATCGCGGCGGAGGTGTTGAAGTCGAAGGGTAAGTACGACGCGAAGAAGCTCTTCGGCGTGACGACGTTGGACGTCGTGCGCGCCAAGACGTTTTACGCGGAAAAGGCGGGTCTCGAGACGGCTCGCGTCGACGTGCCGGTCGTCGGTGGTCACGCCGGTATCACGATTTTGCCGCTGTTCTCTCAAGCGACGCCCAAGGCGAACAACTTGTCCGCGGACGACATCGACGCGTTGACCAAGCGCACGCAAGACGGCGGCACGGAGGTCGTCGCCGCCAAGGCTGGTAAGGGTTCCGCCACGCTCTCCATGGCGTATGCGGGTGCTCTCTTCGCCGATGCGTGCTTGCGCGCCAAGAACGGTGAGGCGAACATCGTCGAGTGCACGTACGTCGAGTCCAAGGTGACCGAGGCGCCGTTCTTCTCCTCCAAGGTTACGCTCGGCCGCGATGGCATCGACACCATTCACGGTCTCGGCGCTCTCAGCGACTACGAGCAAGCCGCGCTCGACGCCATGATCCCGCAACTCCAAGGCGAGATCAAGAAGGGTATCGACTTCGTCAAGGGCGCGTAAGCGCTCGAATCGCACGGCGTTCGCTCGGTGTAGTGCGCGCTAAAAGTCACACTTAATAATTCCACACACCGACAGCTTCCCACGTTCTTCTTACACGCGTTCGCGACGCGATTCTCGCTACTACTCTACTACACTACGTATAAATACAAGCGGTTATACGCCGACGTGTCCACGCCGCTCGACCGCGCGCGCGAACTCTCGAAACTCTCCGTCCGCACGAGTCTCTCGCCCCACGTCTCCTCGGGCATTTTAAAAATATACGTCACCACGCGCGCGCCCGATTTTAATTCGCGCAACAGTTTCTCGCCTAATTTCGCGTTCCCCTTGGGTAATAAATACGCAAACACCACCGTGGCGTCGCTGACGTCGACGTCGAACGCGGAGGCGAGCTCGATGCGCACGAGTTCCTCCTTCGCCTCGGCGTTGGCTGCGTTCGCGCGCGCGACGCGTCAGTCTCCTCGTCGCGCGCCGAACGCGTCGATCGATCTCGACGCACCTTTCGCCGCGCGCTCTCGCGCCACCGTGCACGAGCGCGCGTTAATCTCCACGCCGACCGACCGCGCGCCGCGCTCGAGCGCCGCGGCGACGCACACGCGTCCGTCGTTACATCCCAAGTCGTAGACGACATCATCGGGCGTCACGTCGGCGAACTCGAGCGCGCGGGTCACCATGAGCTCGGGCGTGCTGCTCACGGGGCCGAGATCTTGGGGGTCGTCGGCCTCGACGCGGCGCGCGGCGGCGCGCGGTTGCTCGTGCGGCAGCATCGCGAGCGATGTTCTGGAGACGGTTGACGAGACGTCCCGGACGCGCGAATGGATACGGGAATGGCGAACGACGCGCGTTGAAGACACGTGCGTGCATCACAACAAACAACTATACTTTTTATCGTTCTCACCATTGGAATCGAAGCTCGTGCGCGGCCTCGGTGGCGCCGAGTTCGACGGCGAGTTCGCGCGTTCGCGCGTCGAACCGAGTCGGGACACTTCGTCCGTCGACGACGACGGACGACGGCTCGGACGATGCGTAACACACAAACTCACCGAGGCCGTACGCGCTAACGCTCGCGGTGTTCTGACCGCCGTCGACGCGTAACACGGCACCGCCGCCGTTGTACATGGCGCTCAGACCGATCGCGGCAAATTCGACGTCACCGCAGCGAAGCACCTCGGCGACGGTGAAAATGTCCCACTCCTTGTGCGCGAGCATGATGGACGTGTACTCCTTCAGTCCGAGCACCCGCACGTGCCCTCGACGGAACGAGCGCACGACGAAGGAGGCGCCGCTCGCGCTTCGCGCCGCGATGCCCTCGACGTCTCGCGGGCACACGTCCGCCGTCGTCGGCGCCACGTTTTTGGTGTGCGTGGCGAATTGGTTCAACGCGCGAGACCACGACGCACCCTGAATGTTAAACACGGCGACGACCGAATTGACGAAATTGCGATTCCACACCTTGAGCGCCGTGCGACCGTCTCGCGTGACGTCTCGGAACAGGCAATCGCGCGTCGGACGACCGTGTTGTCGACATCGAAGCACGCGTCCCGACGGAAAGACGAGTCGGCGCAAGACGTCAAAGTCGTGCTTGCCCGGGTGGTCGCTCACGTACACGGGACACCCACCGATCGCGCGCGCGGCGGCGTGGAGACCGCCCGCGATGTGTTTACTCTGAAACATGTCCCAATCTGGGACGACGATCTCGCCCATGAAGATGGAATTGTACACGACGTTGGCGATGTGCACGGTGTGGCTCGCCTCGTTTGCGGGATAAAAATCATCGCTCGCGCGAGCCAAAGCGCTCGATTTGAAGTTATAAATGTTCTCCGTGGAGTGACACATGCAGTTGATGATGCCGTTTTCGGGGAAATGCGCCCGAACAGACTCCTCGAGCGCCATGTGCACGCGCCGGGCAAACGCGGGTCCGCCGCCGTTTTTGTACCCGAGCGCGCCGATGACGGCTTGCGCGTCCACCTTGACCCCATCGACGTTCGACGCCGACAAGTAATCGTGCGTGACGACGTAGAAATGCGCTAGTGTCTCTGGACTCGGCACGCCGACCCCGCCCACCGTGAGCGGATCCCACGCCTGCGATGGTTCAACCGTCAACACGCCCGGCGTGTGCCGAGGATACTTCATCACCGATCCGTACTTGGCGACGTTGTCCTCGTCGGGGTGAATGCCACCCCAGTACCCGAGCAACGCGTGCCAGCAGTAGACGTATTCGACGCCGAATTCATTCTTAATCTTGTGCACAACCTTGGCTAACCCATCCACGGACTCCGCCTCCGGTAATAGGTTCAACTGCGACGCGCGCGGACTCGCGGCGCCAAACTTTCTTCTAAAAAACTGCGGCAACACTCTCGTCGAGAGCGACTTTTTCATCCCTTGACCGATGACGTGAAGCTTTTGGAACTTGTGATTCGCCTTGACGGCGTACACGCGGTGATTAAAGTGACTCATGCTGGACACCACCACCTTCATCGTGTGGAAAAACACGTAATTCACCAACCATCTGAACACGTGCCACGTCACGGATCGAAACCGACTGGCGTGCAAGCGACTCCAGTAAAACGACATGACGAGCGCGGCGAAAAATCCGGGAGGCGGCGACGCCGACGTCGTGGGCGGCGGCACGATGACCGCGTTCGGATCCGGAATCGACGTCTCCTTCGAACTCACCTTTCGATAACTCTTATCCGGCAACACGCTTTGCCAGCCGTCGTCGATGATGACGAATCTCGCCGGCGTCCCTCCCTCTTGCAACGCCTTCACCCCGAGCTCTATTCCATCCGGCGTCACGTCCGTATAAAACGCATCCCACGTGCACCATCCAAACACATCCACCGTCTCCGGCACCTTTTTATTCTCCAACAACTCAAACGTCCCCAACACGCGCCGCGTCTCCGCCATCGCCTCGCGAATCGCCTCGTACGGCGACGCCGCTCTCGCCACCACCACCACGTTATCCACCTCGATCGCGCACTCCTCGTCGCAGTTACTCTCGACCACCATCCACACCTCACCCTTCGCCCCTCCCTCGAGCGTCGTTCGAAAGATGTTCCCGCTCGTGGGCAACACGCACGCGTACCCGTCGCCGTCCCCCAACTCGAGCACCGCGAACTGCGTCTCCGCCGGAACGTCCCCCCCATTCGTGCCCCACGCCGGGGTCATCCACCACAGCTTACACCTCGCGCTCGCGACGAACGCGGTGGCGCACAGCTCCTCACACAACACCACGCGGTGTCTCGCCCGCGCGCGGTCCGCTCGAAGGTGCAAGCGCACCACGTCCTCCTCCTCCTCCGCGTCATCCGTCCCATCGCGTCGTCGTCCGTCGTCGTCGTCGACGCGGCCGAGCTCGACCGCGATCGCCGGTCCGAGACGACGGAACACATCGCGCGCGCCGTCCACGACGCTCGCGCGGTCGCCTCGCACGCACACCCGCATCGCGACCTCCGTCGTCGGCCGATGACGGGCGTCGAACGTCCGACGTCCGACGTCGGTTTCATCGATCGATCGATCGGTGTCATCGATCGATCGATCGGTTTCATCGATCGGTTTCATCGATCGATCGATCGGTTTCATCGATCGATCGGTTTCATCGATCGGTGTCATCGATCGATCGGTGTCATCGATCGCGCGACTCGACCCGAGTGACGGACGGACGGACGGACGGGGGGGTGCGTGACCGATCGTGACCGGTGGACGTGTGCGTACGCCCCGGCGCACTCGCGAGGCGGAAGAGGAAGAGACGGGGCGAGCGATGAGACGGAGTCGATTCGCACACGAAGGAGGAGCGAAGGACGAGCGAGCGAAAGACGAGCGAGCGAGCGAGCGAACGACGGAGGGTGAAAGATGCGTGAGGACGCGGTGAACGCGTGTGAACGATTGGAGCATCAATTGCGACAGCTCGAGACGCGCGTTTTGAGCGAAAAACGCGCGGTGGAGGCGTCCGAGGAGGCGATTCGAGTTGCGACGGTGGAGCTCGAGGAGGGGCGGGGGCGACTGGAGGGGAATAAGAGACGTCTGCGCGCGCTGGAGACGGAACTCGCGACGGCGGAGGAGGTGTTGCGCGCGGGAGAGCGACGAGCGAGGGCGGGTGAGGAGGTGGAGAGAGAGGCGATGGAGGCGTTGGAGACGGCGCGGAAAAATCAAGCCGCCGCGCGCGAGAGACGATTGGACGCGGCGAGACGCGCCATCGCGGAGGAGGAGGCGATGAGACGGGCGATGCTCGATGAACTGGCCGTGTCGAGGCTCTCGGATGAGATTCGAGAGCACAGCGCGCGGTTCGGTGGTCCGTGGGTGGAGCCGGATCTGAGCGACGCGCCGAAGGAGCTCATCGACGCCGTCGTCGAGTTGGTGCGCGCCCGACGAGAGAACGAGGCGATGCGCGAGGCTCTGCTCGCGCGCGCGGCGGAAAAGGAAACGGATGAGTGAGCGTTCGGTGTGATGCGCGCGCGGTCGACGAGACGACACCGACGTGAGGTGTGCGGAACGACGTCAGCTCGACGTCCGACGCGGAGCTGACGTCGCGCGCCGAGGCGACCTCTGAGGCGTGTTTCAACAATTTTCAACAATTTCACACGTTCTTACATGGTACAGTACTAGATTTTTGTCGGTGGAAAATGACCGATTAGTCAAAAGAATCAAAAAATAGACTCTGTTAGAGATGTGAATGAAAGTTACGGAAAAAATAGGTAGCAGTCGTCGCCAGAGCGAGTCTCGAGACGTCACGCCTCCAATTTATAGTCGTCAGATCCGTCAGATCCGTCAGAATTATCAGTGGATGGACCCTTTTTACCGCCAAGTTTCGATAGCGTCGCATCATTAGCGACGTGAGCGTTCGAGTTCGCCACGAAACCACTCATGCCCACGATGGGAGAGGTGTTTGGAGCGCCCATGTATCCCAGCGCCGCCGCTTGCATGATGGACGCAAAGTACGGACTCAACTGCTCTGGCGCGAATGGGACGCCGTATGGCGAAACTTTGGCGGTCGGAATGTACGGCATGACCGATGCGCTCGTGCCGTCCATTTGTCCTAATTGTGCGAACGCGCTCTTCTTCGCCGCGTTCCCGTCGGCTATTTCTTTACTAGCTCCTAACTTTTCTCCCGCGGCGCCCTCGGCGGCGCCTTGAGTTCTCGCCGTATTACTCGGTATGTTTGCAGGCACGTGCGGAGGCATTCCCGTCGGGTTCACCGTCGTGCCCATCGCTGCCGCGTTGTGTTGCCATATATTGTTGAGGAAGTTGATGTAGTTGACGAACTGTTGCGGATTGCTCATCTGCGGCGGGTTCTGAGCCCCCGCCGCGGGATTCGCCATTCCAAGATACGGATTCATCATGTGATACATAGGAAACAATCCGGGCTGTGGAAACATACCCGTCATCGGACCGGCCGGCATACCAAAGTAACTCATGCGCATGTCCTGCTGCAGGTTGCTCTGCATCTTATCGGACGCCACGGAGAGCACCGCGGCGACGGCGGCGGACGACGACGCATTGGCGATGGCTTCGGCGTTATCGCCCGATTCCATCATCTTTTGCTCCGTCTGAGAGCTCTTGCCGGTACCACCGGAGTTCCTATCGCCGCTTCCTCGGCTCGGTTGGTTTGAGGTGGCCTTTTTCGGATACGGGTGCGCTGGTTTGCGCTTGGGCCGCGCCGGCGGGATTTCAATCTCCAACTCGCGCTTATCCAAACCAGTCTTCGTCTTCTTGTTGCTCCCGGCGGTGGCATCGGCGCTCGCGGTGCGCTTTTTACCATCACTCTGCGCGTTCCCATCGCCGCTCCCGCTCACCGCTCGCGCGCTTTGTTCCTTTTGCAACTTGGAAAAAAACTTTTGCGCGTGCGATCGAATCTGCACCGCCGTCTTCGTTCCGATGTGCGCCTCAATCTTCCTCCACGCCCGTCCATACTTTTTCAACGACTCCACGAACAACGCGTGTTCTTCATCGCTCCACTTCTCGCGCTTCTTCGTGATCGTGTACGGTTTCCTCACCTTGACCGGCGCCGCGGCGTCTCTCGCCGCGTCCTCGCCGCGCGTCTCCGTCTCCGTCTCCGTCGTCGTCGTCGTCTCCGTCGCCGCCGTCGTCGTCGTCGTCGTCCCCTCCACCGTCGGGTCTCTCGCGCCTTCACCCTCACCGCTCGCTCGCACCGCTCGCGCGCTCGGCGACCCACTCATCGCGCCACTCGACGTCTCGCGCGTTCGCCCTCCGCCTCGCCCTCGTCGCCGACGCCGCGCAAAAAATCAAAAAGCGTCGCTAAAAGTGCACTTTTTGTCGCGATCGCCGCGATCGCGCGCGCCGGCGCGTGACGGTGCCGTGACGTCGACGCGTGCCCTCGCGGCGAGCGGCGCGACGACGTCCGCGACGACGCGCTCGACGCGCTCGACAAGCGAAACGGTGTCTCGTATATTCGCGCGCGCGTTTTTCTCGCGCGTCGACGCTCGACGCTCGACGCGCGCGCGTTCGAGGGTGAGATCCGCGACTCGCGCTGGCCTCGGGATTCTCGCCGAAAAGCCCGCGCTCGGAGTGAAATGCTCGACGATCGACCTCTCGGTGTCGGTCTCGACGACGGACGACGCGCGACGATGAACGGCGCGATCGATCGACTCGATCGATCGATACCCTTCGCACCGTCTCGCGCGTTCGTCCCTCGCGCGTCGTCGCGCGCACCGACCGACCCGGCGCGCCCTCGCGCCCTGGCGCGGCGCGCGCTGACGTCTCGTCGCTCGCGCGAGTGTCGCCGGACGGGCGATCTAACCCCTCGGAACGACCGGTCGTGACCGGTCGATCGTCACCGAAGAGGTCCTCCCCACGACGCGATCGCCCGCTCGCGGCACCCGGCGGCGCCGACGATCGAGTCGGCGTGGGGGTGGTCACATCGACCGGTCACGACTCGTTCGGGAGTGGGGGGTGGGGTGAATGGGGCGAACGTACCCCGAACCGTTACTGGAACGCATAGAAAAATCCCAGATCGAGGCGATCCGTTCGCGATCCGTTCGCGATCCGTTCGCGATCCGTTCGCGATCGATCGATCGATCGATCGATCGAGACGAGGGGTGACGAGAGTGAGGGGTGGGACTCGTCGGTGACGATCGACCGGTCGTGACCCGTGCGGGGGGGGGTCGGGGTCGGGATCGGGATCGGCCCGCCGACGGGCGCGCGCGCGCGTCGTCGCTCGCGCGCGAACGATCGACGCGTCGAACGATCGATGCGTCGCGCGCGGTGGTCGTGTTTGCGTCCGACGTGGTCGGCGTCGACGGTCGGTGGTGACGCGTCGGTGGACGATGTGGACGACGACGACGAGGACGACGATGACGATTGGGCGCGACGCGCATTGGGCGCGCGTGATGTGGGCACGCGCGAGGTTCGACAGGAGGCGGTGACGGCGTGTTCGACGTTCGGTGGGACGTCATCGACGCGCGATGGGTCGACGGTGGAGACGCGGAAGGCGGTGCGTCGCGCGGTGCGCGCGCTGGGGGATGGGAACGCGGCGCGCGCGGATGAGAGATTGGCGACGCTGACGCGCGGGTGCGCCGAGTGCGCGACGCGCGCGGTGTTGCCGAAGCGACGAGACGAGGTCGTGGACGCGTGGCGGCGCGTGGCGATGTGTGGTGGAGCGTTCGAGCGCGCGGTGCGTGCGGAGTGCGTGGAGGCGCTGTTGGAGATGACGGAGGACGGCGCGCGCGCGGTGGAGACGGCGAGGCGAAACGCCGACGCGGCGACGGCGTACTTCGAGGCGGTGGCGTGCGTGTACGGCGTCGAGAACGCGCGAGCGATGCGGGCGTACGAACGATTGGCGAGCGTGAACGCGTTCGAGTGCGCGGATAAAGCGTTGGTGTTCGGCGTCATGGATGTGTTTCAGGGGTTGGCGACGAGCGCGCGAGGCGAAGAGACGCGCGCGAGCCTCGAGGCGAGCGGGGCGCTTAGAGATTTTATCGCGAGATCGCTCATCACCGCCACGGCGCAGGAGAGCGACGCATCGCTCGATAAGCCGATGGCGAAACGGTTTTTCGCGTTTTTGCTCGAGGCGTTGCGCGCAAAGGATGAACGTTTCGCCGCGCTCGCCTTTGAAGGCGTGGTCGCCGCGTCGGCGCCCGTCGTGAGTCGACTGTGCCTCTCGCTCGCGGGATCCGAGCCGAGCGCGGCGGCGGTGTATCAGGAAATTAAACGATTAGAGAACGGTAGAGTAGCTTAGCGTGTTCGTAGCGTAGTGCCGCCATAGACATTAAAAAAATTTAAATACACGAGAATTCATCGGCGGCGAGCGAGACGTTGGTGTCTCTACCAAAAATAGCGAGCGTCGCCTCGACGGACCCGTCGTCATTTCTGGCGACGATGTAGCCCTTGAATCCCTTGAACGGACCGGTGTGCACTTCGACGCGTTCGGAATCGTCGACGCTCGCCTCGCGCGAGGACGTCGGACGCATGTCCACCGCGTCGGCGAAATCCTCGACGAGGTCGCCGCGTTCGGCGGCGGCGACGTCTCGCGCCTGCGCTCTCGCCTCGTCGCGTTCGATGTCTGCCTGCGTCTTCACCTTGGGCAAACACTTAGCGATCATGCGCGGGATTTGATCGTCCATGGTCAACGGTTGATTCAACTTTTCGTACTTTTTCTTGCCGAATCTCGAGCTTCCGCCCGTGGCGAACCCTCGAACGCACCGCAACTCGTCGAAGGCGTCCATGAGTTCCTGCGTCAGCGTGCACCGCACCAATACGTATCCAGGCTGAAGCATCTCGAGCATATTTTCATCGTCCACCATCTGGCACAGTTCCAGATCGCTCTTCCCCTCGGCGTCCTCCTCTTTGATGTAAAACTCCTCGCTCGGCACGCGCGGCACCCACACGACGACGTCGTCTTGCCCTCGCGTCAATCTCGTCCCATTCAACAGCTCGATCGCCTCTCTCGCCTGTTCCTCGCGGGACTCCGGAGTCTCCAACATGAACCACCCCTGACCGCTCACGGAATCCGACATGGCGCGCTGCACGACGTATTCTCTCGCCACCGTGCTCGCGCCCGCGTCCTTCATGCGCTCCACCTCTCGCGTCGTCTCCATGATGCTCTTTTTCACGCCTCGTCCCGCGCTCGCCTCGCTCGCTCGACCACCTCCCCGCCTCTCTCGACGCATCGCCCGTCGCTCGCTCAGCGCGTCAGCCGCCGCTCGTTCCGCCAGCATCGCCGCCTCCGCCTCCGCCGCGTACGCCGCGCTCGGCGACGTCCCCGCGTCCTCCGCCTCCCATCCCTTTCGCACGCGCTCGACGAGCTCCGCCTTCTTCCCGCTCACCGGCAGCGACATCTCGCGCAAGACATCGCGAAGTTCCGTCGCCTTGAGCGCGTCGACGTCCGGTCGCTCGCTCGTCGCGCGCGCGCTCGTCGCGCGCCCGCCCGCGCGTCCCGGCGGCGCGCGCCCCTTCACCGTCGCGCGTCGACGCACCGCGGGCGTCGAACGCGTCGCGCTCGCGCGGACATCGCGCGCGGATATCGCGCGCATCGCTCTCGTCCGCGCGCACCGATCGCGACGACGCGGGTCGACGTGTGACGCGCGCGCGGGTCGGTGGCTCGTCGGGGCGCAAAAACAATGTTTTTGCGCTCAGCCGGCCCGATCGATCCGTCTTCCATCACATCGCGACGTCGTCCGTCGTCTCGCGCGCCATGTCGCGTCGCGTGGATGCCGACGACGATAAGTACGCCAAGGCGTCCGCGCGCGCGTTCGCGAGTCCGCCGGCGACGCGCGCGCATCGAGAGACGATGTACGACGCGCGGGACGTCGAACCGAGGAGCGTCTCCGCGCGCGCGACGCCCGCGAGAGACGCCGCCGCCGCGAGAGACGCTGGACGACCGAATCGATTAAACTTTGATGAGGACGACGTGCGAGGCGCGCTGGATCGATTGGCGTTCTCGAACGCGGTGAATCAGGTGACGGGGGCGTTCTCCGAGGTGCTTGACGACGCGAGCGAGGAAATCGGGACGTACGCGTCCAAGGCGTCCGAGGCGCTCGTGAGGTTTCAGGCGGCGCAGCACGCGAGTCAGTGGAATCCGATCGAGAGTGGGGTGTCGATGCGGCCGACGTACGTCAAGGTGCCGGTGCAGACGGTGGATCAGTTGAAGTTTTGGGAAAACGACGACGTGCGCGCGATGAAGATGGCGCACCTGCAGGAGAAGCAGCAGATATTGAGTGAAAACGCCGGTTTGCGAGCGTTGATGGGGGAGGAGGCGAGCGATACCGTGCAAGAGGTGCGAGAGACGGAGGATGGTGTGAATCGAGCGCTGTTGTTGGCGGCAGTGGAGGAGATCACGACGCTGAAGACGCGCGTCGCCGTGTTGGAGAGCGAGGCGGCGAGACACAAGGTGAACCAGAGCGGGTACGGCGGGATCGCGTCCATGCTCGGCGGTGGGGGCACGGGGGTCGACGCGGCGCAGATGCAAAAGCTCACGCGCGAGTTGGCGCGTTTGGAGGAGGATAACTCGCGCATGACGTGGATGTTGGGGGAAAAGGAGAAGCAAATCAAAGAGGTGCGCGCCAAGTACACGGAGAGCGCGGCGTACGCGCTGAGAGAGCAATTGCAAGAGTGCATGGAAGCGCTCGAGGTGGCGTCCAACTTGCAGGGTGAACAGTTGCAGTACCTCGAGCGTCACGCGTTGAGTAAATTAGAAGAGTTGGATGATCAGATGTGTGACGTTCAGCTCATAGCGGAGAGCAAGACGGAGCACCTGGCGCAGTTGCGAACCGTCATGAAACGATTCTTCGTCGATGGTGACGAGAGTTCGGTCAACGTGTTGACGTCACTCACGGGTTTCGCAGCGAACGAGGGACGTCAACTCGTCGAAGCGCGTCAATCGAGAAGCATCAGCGGTTTTTTGAGCATGATCGGTTCCAGACTCTCGCCGGCGGTGAACGCGGCGTCGTCCATGATTGTCGCGTGCGCGCCACCGGCGACGACGAGTTCCGAGGACGCGCTCAAGACGCTCGGTGTGGAAGACGACGGCGAGACCGCAAACGAATCGAAGGACGAGGACGACGAACCGACCACGCCACCGGCGAAGGAGGAGGCGACGAAGGAATCCGAGGACGTCGAGGACGCGGCGAAGAAACCCGTCGAGGAAAGCGCGCCGCCGGCAAAGAGCGACGACGCGGCGAAGGAGAAGAAACTCGACCCACCGGTCCCCGAACGACGTCGCGCGACGCGCGCGGCGAAGAAGAAAACGGCGGGTTTTGCCGGCTTCGAAGACCCCTCTCTGCTCGAGAAGGAGCAAGCCGAGCGCGCCAAGAAGCGCCAACCGCTTCCCCAACCCAAACTCAAAGGGAAAGCCGCCGAACGCGAACGGGCGCAGCGCGCGCAACCGCACGTCTCGGAAGGCTTTGCCGGGTTCGGCGACGATCCCGACGCATCCTCTGACGACGAATAATTTTGATGTCGTCGACATCGATTCTCCGCGGCGCGTGCGTACATTATTAGACGTGTTAAATTAATTCGCTACAACTTCACCGCTACGCCGTCTTCGCCTCCGCGACTTCGGTCGATTCATCGCTCTCTTTCTCCACTTTCCCTTCCTCCTCCGCCGTCTCTTCGTCCCCGACCATCGGGCCGTAATAGTCGGGATCGAGCAACATACAATCGCGCAGCGCCGACGTCGTCTCAAAGCAGACATCCACGAAATCCTCCCCTCGCTCCTTCGCCGCGTCCACGCACGCCTCCCACGCGACGAACGCCTCCTTACACGAGCCACCCTTCATGTATTTACAAAACCCACACTCCTCCTCCTCCTCCTCCTCCTCCTCGGCGTCGCCGTCGCGCGTCGCCTTTTCGTCATCCACGCGCGTCGTCGGCTCGGTCGCGCTCTCACCCTCCCTCTCGCGCCCGTCCGCCGCCTCCGCCTCGCGCGCGGTCGACGGCGTCGACGACGTCGCCATCACGACTCCACCCGCGCGTCCTCGCGTCGTCCTCGTCCTCGCGCGCGTCGACGAGGTGTGACGCGCTCGATCGCCATTCCCTCACATGATGGCGGACGCGCCGTCGCGCGCCTCGCGATGCGCTGACGCGCTCGCCGCCGCGCGCGCCGCGACGCGCGATGACGACGCCGCGCGCGCGATCGACGCGTGCGCGGCGATCGCGATCGAGCGCGGCGACGCGAACGAGAGCGAACTCCTCGCCGAGGTCGCGCGCGAGGCGTTGGAATTTCGTGGGGACGCGTCGACGTCGACGCGTCTGGCGGTGGCGCGCGCGTGCGAGACGCTCGGACGCGGACGAGAGGAGTTTCTGGCGCTCGCGCTCGAGACTGCGCGCGAGATGACGAGAGACGACCGAGGGGTGGTGGCGAAGAGGGCGTGCGCGAGCGCGGGCGCGTTGTTTCGCGAGGCGTTGATCGTGAGCGCGGTGAAAGGGAACGCGGTTCGCGTCGTCAAGGCGGTGAGTAACGCGTGGAGCGAAGCGAAGGTGACGATGGAGGCGGTGCGGGCGCTGGGTGTGGTGGAAGGGGTGAACGAGGGGACGCGGATGGCGTGCGCAAAGACGATGGAGTCGGCGATCCTCGCCTTGGCGGGCGAAGGGTGGGGCTCGAACGTCGTGCAACCAGGGCACAAGACGCTGAATCTGGAGACGATGATGACGGAGAGCGTCGCGCTGAGCGAAGGGTTGCAAGAGATGCTGCGAAACGTGGGTGAAAGGGCGAAACCCACCGGGCCGTTGGCGCTCGTGCTCATCGCCGCGTTGGGAAACCTGAGCGTGAAGAAGGCTGAGCTCGCCACGGGATGCATGCCGGTGTTGATGGCGTACGCGAAGGCGCACGTCGCGCGAGAGAAGGCGGAAATAGAGGCGAACGAACGCTCGTCGTCGTCCACGGCGAGCGTGAGCAAGGAGTTGCAGAGCGTGTTGCTCGACGTGTTGAGAAACGGTCCGAGACAAGCCGTCGAGGGTGGTATGATGAATGAAATCTCCACCGTGTGTCGAGAGTTGGGCGCGGGTGAGGCTGTGGATAGCGCCCTTCGCCATCGCGAGCGCACGGCGCACGCGTCGGGGGAAAAGCGTTCAAACTTTTTGACGCCGACGGGTGGAGGATTCAAACGCGCGCGCTTGCGAGAGCAAGTCCCGCCGCCTCCGCCGCCAATCGTGACGGCGCCGATGACGGAACCGGGCATCTTGCACCAGATTCTCGTCACGCTCGCGACTCTGGTCAGTCGCGCCGATCGATCCATGCTCGACGCGTTTGTGACGCAGCTCGCGCCACCCGCGTTGGCGGACGCGATTTTAGCCAACCTCTCGCACTTGCCCCCGGCGAGTCAATACTACCTCGCCGGTCGCGGGGCGAACGCGCCGCGTCCGCCGCCGCCGCCGCCCATCTCTACCATGGTTAACGTCCCAGAGGCACCGGAAGAGCCCGCGGAGCCGTTATCCGTCGTCGTCAAGGTTGAGGAGCTCGACGCCGAAGTCGCCGAGGCGTTTAGACTCGAGGCGATTCAGCGCATGCTCGCCGTCGGAAGCGCCGCGGAGGAATATGGCGGTGGCGAGAAACTCACGCTCGCCGGATCGCTTCGAAGCTCTCTCCTCGCGCGTTTAGCCGCCTCGGGCGCCGCAAAGTCCGCCGGCGCGTCTTTAGAGGAAGAAACGAACGCCATCGCGTCGGCGCTTCTCTTCACCGCCGAGGGCGGCGGCGTGTACGAGACAGAGGGCGTAAACATGCTCATGAAATGGCTCACGACGCTCTACGCGCAAGAGGTCGCGTACGAGTTCAGCTACGTACCGTACGACCAAGCCATCTCCGCGGCGATCGATTGTCTCACGCGCGGGGTGGCTGGCGCGACGTCGACGACGGCGATGGCGAGCGGCGCCAAGAAGCCGTTGTCGCAACTGCTGTGCGACGTCCCATCGTTACCGGGCGTGGTGTGGCGCGCGATTCGCGTGATGTGTAGATTAGAAGAAGGCGACGAGACGACGCAGTATCCCACGAACGAGGAAACCGTCGTTTTGGTACTCGGCGTGTTGCAAGACTTGATTCTCGAACGTCCTCCGGCGAGAGACGAGGCGTTGGAGGTGTGCTTAGCGTGCGCCACGCACGAGGACGAAGACGTCCGAGGGAAGGCGATTCGACTCATCGCGAATCGTTTACATCCGGTCAAGCACCTCACCGAACGTATCGAGGCGTACGCGAGAGATGGGCTCGGTCGCGGTCGAGAGTTGGGCGATAAGGTGCTCGAGGAGGCCAAGGCGCTCGCCGAACACGAGGCGAGCGTCAAGGAGGAGCGAGACGCCGAAAACATGGACGCGGACGCCGAGGAACCGAAAGAGGACGAATCCCGCGTCGAAGACGAGGTGGAAGAAGAACCGGTCGATCACATCGCGAGAGCGGGTGACGTCGCCGTCGGATCGATGCTTCTCTATTGCGCACTGTGCGCGAGAAATCTCAAACTCTTGCCTGGCTTGTTTGAGGCGTACGCGCGACTGCAACCCGAGTTGCAAGTCGCGCTGCATCGTCCGGTGAACGGTCTCGCGCGCGCGGTTGGACCGAATTGTCTCGAACTGTGTGAAATCATCGCGTCACCGCCGGAGGGGTCGCTGACGCTCGCGGTCCAGTGTTTGAACACGCTCGCCTCCATCGCCGCCGTGCCGGCGCCGGCGACGCTGCTCAATGCCGCCGAGGCGTTGTCCTCGTCTCAGAACGGCGACGTGCGATACCTCGCGCCTTTGGTGTGTTCGTTCGACGAGGAGCGCGTTCGAGATTTACTCCCGCAGTTCATTCACGCGTCGAGCGATGTCTTCGCCTCCTTCTTGGACACGCTGCTCTCCGTTCCGGAGGAGGAGGCGACGCTCACGCCGGCAGCCATCTTCGTCGCAGTGCACGAGGTCCAAGTCGGTCAAGCGGGAGTCACGCTCAAACAACTCGTCGACGCGTGCTCTGTGTGTTTCGATCGTCCGGATGTCTTCACGCCGCAAGTGCTCGCCACCGCGCTTCAGCAAATGGTAGAGTTCACCCCGCTGCCGCTCCTCTTCATGCGCACCGTCATTCAGGCGGAAACCGTCGCGCCGCAGTTGCGAGAGTTCACGCTCGGATTATTGCGCACGCTGGTCAATCGCCAGGTGTGGAAGATGGATCAAAAGATTTGGGAGGGTTACCTTCGCTGTCTCAAGCGCGCCGCGCCGCAATCGTACCCGCTCATGGTGGAGCTCCCCGCGCCCGTCTTTGGTGAAGTCTTGGACAAATTTCCGGCGCTCAGGGACGGTTTGAAAACCTTTGCGACTCGATCGTCCGTGCCCAAGGCGATCGCCGCGATATTAAACGCATCGAATTAGTCCGTCCGCGCCTCCGCGCGCGACGGTAGTTGTAACGAACACGAAGATGTTCTAGCTCGTCCATCCATCCGTCCGTTCGCCCGCCCGCCCGCGCGAGACTCAGCCCTAAACCACGATCGTCCCCATTCGACGCCTCTCGCGCGAGAATCACCGCCGTTCGCCATGGCCTCCGCCGCCGATCGGCTCAACATCACCTCCCAGCTCGAGCACTTACAGTCTCGACACGTCGGTACCGGACACGCCGACGCCACGCGTCACGAATGGGCCGTGAACATTCACCGAGATTCCTACGCGAGTTACGTCAGTCATCACCCCATGGCGTCGTATTTCGCCGTCGCGAACGGTGAATCGGTGGGGAGGATGAAGTACGAGTTCACGCAGAAGATGCTTCTGCCGTGTGGGTTACCGCCGGAGCTCGAGGAGGAGTGATGCGGGTGATTCTTTAGGGTTGTAGTAACAGTAGGATTGGGAGAGACTGCGCGCGACGTGACGAAACCGAAGCGAGCGTAGCGATTGTAAAGAAAAAACGGCGATGTCGTGGATTTAAGTGTAGTGAACTCGATCGTATCATAAATTTGATTATTCGTCGCGCGCGATGACCGCGACGGCGTGCGAAGTGATGCACGAGCGGCGTCGAGCGGAGACGCGTTTACGCGTTTTCTTCGCCGTACGCGGTGGGCGATGGGAGCGCACCGACGGCCGGCGAAGCGACCGGGCCCGCGCTGTACGACATCGGGGCCGGGGAGCTCACGGGCGCCGGTTCGGTGTACGCGGTCGGCGTGACGGTGACGCGTCGGGCGTCGTACGACGGCGTCGGAGCGACGCTCGCGGCGTAGGACGCGCCGC
>Ga0181567_10000725_pt1 | contig 24964 bp, 15 predicted proteins | sample 101ome_14_FD_133761 | JGI IMG/M metagenome (GOLD analysis project Ga0181567, IMG submission 133761) | Coastal salt marsh microbial communities from the Groves Creek Marsh, Skidaway Island, Georgia - 101403AT metaG (megahit assembly) | ecosystem: Environmental > Aquatic > Marine > Intertidal...
CGAAATACACTAAAGCGATCCTGTACTTCTAAAGGGCCTTGCAACACCCCCATATCCTTATCATTGCTATCGCCGAAGAAAGTTCGGTATGGAGATTGAAAAAGCGATGCAATTTCAACCCGTCCACTATCTGTAAAGGCGTGTCCTCCCAACGCCTCCATGCCTGGCCGTATAGAGTGACGTACTGCAAGCTCTCGCAGCGATTCTCCCTCTCTTGCCAACTGAAGAATCTGCTCTGCTTCTGCTTCTGTCTCAACTAAAACCTCAGTCATATAAATAATACCGGGCAGTTTTTTATAGGTATCAAAGTACTTCTCATAATACGCCTCTACACGCTCGTCCGGTATTGTCACTTTTCCCGTAATCTGATCCAAACGAAGTTGGTTAACCATGAGCGCGATCTGCCGCTGCGCTCTAAATGATACGATGTCCGAGTCGCGCTCTTTCTCTTGATCACGTGCTTCCAGCACGAAAAGAGAGTCGGGTAAAATCCATCGTTCAATTTCACCTAGGACTTCCGTGCTATCCGGCGGCAATGCCCCTTTTTTCAAATCGCGAATCCCTCTAACTGCATCCCCTACGAGAATACGCCCACCTTGGTACCGTATAAACTCCTCACTAGCAGCTTCTGCAGTCAGGCCTTTGCGAAAGAGTCCATTTAGGACATCGTGTACCCTATCATACTCAAAGCTTAAGTTACGCCTTTCACTCAACGAATCGACTACGGCTTTTCGCCGCTCTGCCCACTTAACCTTGGTCATTCTCTCGGCGATATAGCCCCGCAAAGAAGCAAAGCCTTTTCGCCGCTTCTTTAAGATTTTTACAATTTCCCAACCGTCTTTTGTACGTATTGGCTCGCTGAACTCGCCTTCATCAAGCAAGAACGACGCTTCTCTAAGAGCAGGAACAACATCGCCTTGTCCAAAGAAAGATCCTAAATTGCCTCCTTTTACCGCATCATCTGCTTTAGAATATAGCTTAGCAGCCTCTGAAAAAGAGGTTCCCTTACGCAGCTCTTTAATCACTTTCTGCGCATCTGCTTCCGTTTTCGACAGGATATGAGCAGGCCAAACTTCCCACCCTAAATCAAACTCCTCATAGGCATCAAGCAGTTCGGACTCTTCTACCCGTAGTTCACTGTCGACTAGTAAACGAGATATTTTCTGTGCGAGCCGCTTGTTCGTCTCCTTATCAAGGACAAACTTTAATTCGGGAAGCTCGTCGATCCCTCTTTTTTCTGCCTCAATCAGCATGATTTCCCTGTCGACCAAACCCTGTGCATAGCTGCGATATGCACTCAAGTCTTCATCTTCAGCTCGTAGGAAATCGGGTAAATCAGCTATGTAGGCAGAGAGATTCTCGTCTGTGATGGATACATCTGCGACCTTCACGATGCTAGAATTCTGGACGGGCATCTCCCCGTTTTGAGCACAGGCTCCCAAAATGACAAAAGTGGCCATGCACGCCCAAGCGGAACGGACTATCAAGCTAATTCCTCCCCCGTATTTTTCTTTTAACGCAAAGCGACGCGGCTCCGCCAAGGCGGTGCCGCGTCCGAATTAAAACAATACTACTGTGGCGTCTACCCAATTACTTTACGCTGTTATTAGCGACCCTGCTACCATCAGGGTAAACGCGCCCTATTTCACGCTGAAATAGCACTTCAACATCCGTGGTTTCGACCGGATCTCCCTTATAGTCAAAACGCACAACAATGTCATCAATATGCACTGTCAACAGTTGCACATCATGGGCTAGCGGTTCGAATACGATATACCCCTGACTCTCCTGAGCAGAAAAAATTTGTTCATTCGGGTACATCGTTTTACGCAGTATACCATCACGCTCTTTCCATGTAATAAAGGCGTTCCCTGGAATGCCAGGCCCGTCGCCTCCACTTCCACCTCCTGCATATCGGCGGTAGTAAATGGATAGCTGTTCCCTATTTAGGGCATAGTATTTACGACCATTTGATGTCGTTATATACACCTTTTCTGGATCAAGGTACACCTTTGGATACTCGTAATTCGATACGTTAAGCCTAAAAACAGTCCACCGTTTGGGCGTATCCCCCGTGCGAAAATACTCGGAATTACCAAACGTGTAAGGGTTGGGAGATTCCGCTCCCTGATTGGAATACGCGCTGAATTGACGATTCAACTCGGCATCAGTCATAGGGCGCAGGGTAATTGCTAAACGCGCTTGGTTATACGTAACGCTGCCATCATCGGCAACTTCCTTATTTTCTCCCTGTTCCGCTTCACTTAAGGGCTGCAAGTCTTCTGCGTAGTACCTATATGAACAACCCGTCAAGCCCACAGTTACGGTCAAGAAGAGCAATAAGCTACTTTTTAACATGGCCTTCTCTCCCCCTATTCCAAACCGGCGTATACGGTCATAAACATTGCTGTTTCGGTGCGCGCCTTATCAGAGGAGGCACGGTCGATACGCGCAATGCGAAAACCCGTTTGCGTCCACAGGTTATACCCTCGGAAGTCGACGTTATTCGTGAACTGTAACGCATATACAAGCTCATTCCGATCAGATCGAAGCGAGTTATTCTCCATCTTCTTTCTGTACTGCTCTACGAGTAAGTATTCAACACCAGTCTGTAGTTCGGTACGAGAAAGAATTGGCACGCGCGCGATAAGCGAGAAGAGCTCGCGCAGTTCCGTTGTCGCTACGCGTATCTGCGAATCTTCTTTTTCCGCGGGTCGATAGCGCTGAAACTCGCTTTTCCAGCGCGGCTGAAACTTTACAATGCCCAGATCAAAGGTGTAATCGAGTTTGTTGAGGATCCCCAGAAAGGATGCCGACTCTCGAATATCCTGTTGCTCAACAGGGCGTTTGTCGTAATCAACCTGATTAACAACTTCCCACTTAATCCGATTCTTAAACTGCAGTCGATCATTCGAATACTGATACCCGAGATAGAATGTATTAGCCCAGGCATCGCGGAATGGCAAGGGGTCAGTGTAAGGAACGAAAGCACCGCGCGACCCTTCACGAACGACCCATTCTATCATATCGTCTCGAATGTCGTCTTGGACGCGACGCAGGTTGTTGAATACCTGGAGTCGGCCTTTTCGCGCAAAGTCTTGATCATACGTCAACATCACATAATTGCTAACATTACTTCGATCATCTGCCAACTGGCGCTCGTCAAGACGACCAACGGTCAAACGAGCTTCGGGACCGAGCTGAGTGCCCACATAGGCATTGTACCCGCGTCGATCTCGCTTGTATAGATAGTCCGGCAGGTTATCATTTTCGAAGCGATCGACAATGCCGTTGTTGTTCATATCTACGCCAAACAGAAACTCCGGACGGTCAGAAGCGTAGCGTAGAAACGGCTCCTCATAGTCGGGCATCGTATTTTCACGAGCGTCGGAGTCATTCTGGTTGAAATCGTTAATGAAGTCGTTGTTCTCATCATATCCCGGAAAAACTCGTGTATCCTGAGAAAAGTTAGAGCGCAGCCAGTCGGGGTTGCGATCTTGATCATCGTTATCATCAACAAATTCGTATACAAAGCGCGTGTCGTCATCGTAGTTGATATCGGCAGCGTCGTTTTGCGTACCTGCTAAATATGCACTCGTGCTGTAGTCGGGATCAACGTTGTATACTTCGCCAAATACGAAGTAGGGATACGCCCTCTTGTAGAGATTGACGAACCATGCATCAGCGGCATTATTGAACGCCCTGTGTTTGGTTACGTCACTTTCGGAACGGCGTGGATAACGAAAGTGTTGGCGGTTACGATCCCACTCGCCAGACAGGTAAAACCCGCCTACGTCAGACACATCTATAGTCACACCAAATATTTCATTGGCAACGGGCAACCCATAATTAACGCGAACAAAGCGCTGGTTCGAACCGTCTTGAACATTGCCGTCAGCGCGCACGGTCCGTTCTGGAATACCCTCTGACAATAAGACAGGCTGACCGTTTGCATTGAGCTGTCGATTAGAAGTCACATCAATCCGATAATCATTGGCCAACAGCAGTTGGAACTCAATGCTCTTTATCTGTTCAGGTTGAGGTCCAAAAGAGTTTCGATATTCAGGACCTTCTAAGTCATAAACCAGAACAATCACTTCATTACCATCGGCGGATAGGAACCCCTCGCGACGAAAACCGCCTTGGACAGACGGATGAAAGTCGAGAATGTTGTTGTCACCTAAACGACGACGGTTACTGATCTTACCCCCATCTGTCGTAGTAATGATCATCTCTTCTTGAAAGTAGGCAGCACCGGCCATGCCATCTTCGGGTGAGTCATCACTCAAGCGAACTTCGATACGCGAAACGTCGGCATTGTTCTGCCCCTCTGTAAGAGTACCAACAAAGGGGTTACCCTCAAAGGCTTGGCCTTTAGTCTGTGCATTGAATGCGCTAAGATACGTAGCTCCAAGTTTGACAAAATCACCTATTTGTACGGTGCCTCGCCCACCTATGAGGTTGGTATCATTGGAGCGTTCACGCCCTCCACCAGAGGTAGCCCCTGTTGAGCTGCCAACCGCGCCCGGTGAAGAGGGACGGGAAGCGAGGAACGTAGCTTCATACTTATCCGTAGCCAAATCCAACTGAATACCCGCAAAAGTTGGCTTGGAAAATGTCATCGGCGTTAGCGTCGTACGAATCCTATCACCAATCGTAAGCGCGTACGCATACTGACCTTTCTGGTCCGATGCGATGACCACGCTGGAAAACCACCCGGCAAAGTTGTTTGTCTTAAACAGGTTACTTCCGGCCGTCTGCGGCGCGGAGATACGCCAGTCATAAATGAGCTGTCCACGCGTTATGTAGTTGCCATAGAGATCGTAAAAGTAAAATCCCTCTTGCGTCGTGCTGACGTAACGCTCGTAGTTTTGACGGGCGTAATTGGTATAATCCTGCTGTCGCCACTGATACTCATTAAAAAGCTCTTGCGGGATATACCACTTCTTTACGGCAGGATCGAGCGCATCAAAGAGAACGCCTGAACCGGTCGGCTCATAGAAAAGCTCGCCGCCTCGCCGGACACCTAGCCGAGAGCCAAAATCCTCTTGAGCAAAGGCAGTACTCGATTCTAACAGCAAAGTCACAGCAGCTGTCAGTAGAAGAATGTGTTTTGCTTTTATCACGAAAACCCTCCCTTAATCACCAGCATTTATTTGACTGCTATTCCAAATGCAAGAAATAGGTCAATATGCCACATTAACAATGCGCACTAGCTCACTATCGCCCTGATCGGCCTCGACAATAATGCGGCAAATATACATACCCGGAGGCACCAATGCCCCAGATAAATCACGTCCATCCCAACGAAATTCTTGCGATCCAACTCTACCAAGAGCACTCCCTCCCAGCCCACGTCCAACCATACGTCCTCCAAGATCAAAGATTTCGACACCAAGAGGTCGATCTTCTAAAACCTTGAGAAGGGCAAATTGGACCAAGAGTTCGTCGTTGACTCCATCCCCGTTAGGCGTAACAACCGTTCCCATACTCACATCCTGAATAAGCCCCTCGCTCAATGCCATCAAGCTAACGCGGGCCGTTGAAGATTCAACTAGCTCTGTCGCGTCTTTCGAAGCAGTATCAACGCGCTGGAACACACCCTCTTCCCCCTCAGAAGAGCGAACAAAGCTGCCAAATTCGATGCCTTCGCGAAAACTTTGAGACTCAAACTGCACCTCAACGATAGCATGCCGATTGCCTCTCAAATTGCCATTGATAGAACCTGGAAATCGGAGCCATAGAGAGTCGCTGCGCGTGGCCATAACCATTAGCTCATCGCCGGTTTCATTACGAAAAACCCCATCATCTCCTTTGCCATAAAAATCCGCGAAGTCGGTCTGCACCGCCGTCGTCAAAGAAGTGGTGGGATCAATGAGCGAAGCGCTTTCAGAGATAGAGACCGTACCTAAGCGCACCCCTTTCAATTCAGATGCCAACGGCGTAACGATCAAAACCTCGTCAAAACCTTCACGCACCGTCACATCGGCCGGATCAGGCGCAGCTGCACGTATGAAGTAAGAGAAGGTCTGCGCCGAAAGTGGATCGATATCTGTGGGAGCCATGTAATCTATGGGTAAGGAAACCAATTCTGTAACAGGTCTTCCTCTGCCCTCGTCGGTAAGAAGTGCCAGTTCACCTGCCAACTCCAACGACAGAGGAGGAGCTAAATCGACCCGCAGTTGGCGAATTCGCGCCGTCTTGAATGGATCCTCTGAGGATATATTAACGCGTATTTGTAAGAACTTGCGTGGATTAGGTGAAGTGATCGTCGCTTCGTTCCGTCCGTTCGTCGGCACGTATGATTCGCTCCACTCACTCCAACCAACAAAAGCGAGTTCACCGTCCTTATCATAAGAAGAACGAGGCGCACGACGCAGCTTCTTTCCATCTTCGTCAATGAGCCCATCCCCATCGTTGTCTATGAGGTCTATGGGATCTTCGTCGGTAACGCCGTCTCCATCGTCATCGGTCCGACTTTTATGACGCTTATTATCTGGCAGAGTCTGCCAAATATCCCAGGCTAACCATGCCAACACCAGCTCGTCATATACTTCTTTCGTCACTTCCTGCCGCTCTTCAGCACCAGCGATCTCAACAACTTCATAGTATGTAAAATTGGTATCCGTCTGGTCGGAAGTTCGCGTTTGGATCTGCAGACGCACATCGGGATGATTAGACAATGGCTCGATGCGCTCAATGGATTCCCCTGTGACGGGGTCTGTATCGCGAACGATCACATCCCCTTCCCACGTAATTTGTGGAAGCGTTTTACGGATAAATTCGCCGCGAGCATCCCGGAGCGAAATCGGGGGCGAATAGGCCCACACGCTAACAGGGTACCCCTCGCCGTACAGTTGCACTTCGCCGAGAGTCGCTAACGAACCGTAGCGTCCGGACTGCTGTCCCGTCACATCTACGTCTCGAATCTGTAGGAAACGGATTTTCCGGGGCTGGAATGTCTCTCGAAAAATTCGGACCACTTGATCGTGATTGTCGACGTGCTCAGCAGAGATAATATTGTCCCACTTGAGCCCCTCTTCCAACTGGGGAAAATCGTCGCGCTGCTCCATGTTAAGGGGCTTGAGCAAGGTACCGTCAGAAACCAAGATATCAGGGCCAAGGAAGGCGCCCTGGTGACTCTGGTTGATTCGCTTGTTAACAACTGAAACATTATCAACCCAAAAGACAGCTCCTAAATCATACCACGCCGTGCCTTTGAGATAAATCGGGGACCACGTATTAGCCTGCCACTCAGAGTCATATAGGCCGTCTGTCGCAAGCTCCGGTGCGCCTAAACCACCGTTCTCATATGAGGCTCCCCCTCGCTTCTCCGGCTGCAGAGCATAATTGTCTCCCTTTGCCCAGACTTGCACCTCAGAAATTCGCGGCACCTCACGGCTAAAGTAGAGGATCGGACCCCGCTTATCTTCCGAAAGCGCACTGTATTTCTCTCTCGCGCTCAGCCCGTTCTCATCATCCAAGAGTTCTACGAGCAATCCCCCTGCAGTCAAACGCTGAAAAACAAGCGCACCCTGCCGCTCGGCTGGGAGAGCGTCATAGAGCACCCTGCCATCTTCGCCTGCGCCGAGAAACGCGTCGCGCCAGAGATCGGAATCGGTGGCTTTAATGCGGATATACTGTAGGAAGGTGCCCGAAATATCAGGAAGCCCATCTAGATCCCAGTCCGCCCTATCCAACGGGGACATAGTGAACGTCATTTGCACATAGCGGCCATCGGTACCGGGCGTGGGCCTGAGTGACAGCGCGTTTATTGATTCAGGGCCACCGCCGGCACAGGTCGTACCACCCGCATAACCAGCGCCTTCGTCCCGCACACACTGGGCGATTTTACCTGCTGCAAAATTTGTTGAAACCTGTCCAACCAGAGAGAAGTTTAGACTGTTGCCCAAGGGAAATGGGAAGCGCTCACCCATCGAAGCGAAGAGTGCGAAGGATTTTAGCGGCTCGCCGAGGAACTCGTCATTGACCAGTCCTGCCGGAAAAATAACCGTTACACTATCCACAAACACCAAGCGCCCCAGGTCAATTTCTAACTCCCATTTGCGCAGATCATCCACAGAGAAGTCGTGAGACTCAGAAAGACGCCTTTCGTAATTCGACGCAACGGAGGGTTCCCAATACGTGTCCAAATTGCCGTCTAATGCAGCAGCGGCTCGCGTGTCGTTTGTGAGCGAACTCGCTCCACCATTGACCAAATCACCACCGGCCCGCACTAGATCTTTGTAAACGAAACTCGATGCCGTCGGGGCCACATTTATATTCCGCCGGAAGAATACGGGACGCATTCCCTCCGTATCCACCGTAAAAATATCAGCCTCTGTAATGGGCACATTTAGGGAACCGACTAAATCGTTCTGATAATTCCAGTTAACCCAGTGCGAAGCCCGATCGACTCGGATTGAGTTACCGAACAACCTGTAAGCGTCCCCAGTTTGGGATGACGCCGGTGCCACGAACAATGCACCCAATACGAAAGCGCTGCACACACTCATCAGATATCTCATGCTAACTCCTCTTTCCTTGAGAGATGCTCAAGTCGCTCAGCCAATCCTAGCCCACGTTTCTAGTAGGCAACGGAAATAATTTTAGTTCTGGCTTCACCAGCGTCATCAGCCTCTGTTGAAATACTCAGAATATACAGCCCTGGCAAGACGGCATTACCCAAATCATCCTTCCCGTCCCACGCTTCTGAGTATCCTCCAGAATTTAAAGATCTCTCCAACAGCCGAACTCGCTTCCCATTCAGGTCATAAACCTCTAGCAAAATTGCCCGGGGTGTCAAAAGACGTTGAACGTCAAAGCGCACGTCTAGTTCATCGTTGATCCCATCACCATTGGGCGTGAATGGATTGGGTTCCGCCACGAAATTGGCAACGAGATTGCTCCCCTGCGCCGAAATATCAGCAATAACGGCCAACGAATTACGGTCGGACAGCTGCTCAGTCGCATCGAAGTCTATGACGTCGTCCCCTTCAACGGGCTGTGGCAGAAACAAAGCAAGGGTATCTGCCGATGCACCCAACGCCAAAATGCCATTACTGGTGAAACGACGCTGTAGATCAACGGACAGAGTATCTAAGAAGACATTAGCCGAAAAGTTGGTTCGGAAATCTATCACTCGCGCACGGAAATCGACTTTGACGACGGCTTCCCGATCCGTGCCATCATTACTGGGTGCAATAGTGGGAAATCCAAGTACAAACTGATCGTCATTGACAAACAGCGCGCTAAATTCACCCTCTTCAGCTGTCGCATCCTCACCACGCACCAGAGTCTGAACCTCACCATCCCCATCATCAATGGTGATCGACTGAATATCCGTCACACGGGCAGGAGTGAAGACTTGCAAACGATTAAAGCCGTTATTACCAGCACCTAGGTCGGCCTTCAAAGCCATTGAAAAAGTCGTGTCTATTCCGGCCATAACGTCTACAGCCGGCGCAATTTCACCGATGACAGAATCCGTTATCTGCGGAGCAGAATACTCGAAACGCAAATTTCGAATCACGGTTGCAGATTCGGACGAGAGGCTTCGGAACTCAACTTGGATTTGTATGAATGGCCGGCCGCTTGGAGAATTGATTAATTGTCCATTTGTGACCTGCTGAACACCGCTCCAGTACTCTAGATCCGGCTCAACGTTTCTGCGTAGGTTGCCGGGCAATGCCTGATATTCTGCACGCGTAAGACGTACAGCCTCACGCTCATCTGGAAGTAGGGCACTGAATATCTCACGAACTTCCAGGTTAAACTGCGGATCGTTCAGGTCTATTTCCTGACCACGCGTCTTGGATCCTGCACGTCGATCTATGACCAGAGCCCCCTCTGCCTTCCATTCAACTTGTCGTTCGAACTCATTTACTCGGAAGAGGACTTCAGGCTCCGCATTAACCCCCGTCTGGACGCGAACAATCGCGGTAGATTTCGTAGGATCGCCTATTTTTTCTTCGTCCCAAAAAATGCGCCCTAGAGTAGCAGGCGGCAGTGGCAGAGCAATCGATTTATACGTTGCCTGCGGCACAAAACCGTCCGCAAAAAACTCCATTTCCCCCAAATCGTAGTCCAATTGCGTCTGAAAATCCATGCGTGCGTAGCGCATCTTCGCCGTTGGCTCAAATATCACAGCAACGGTGTCTTTGATATTAACGGGGGCACTCTCTTCAGGAACAAATGTGGGAAAAGTTGGCGCAATCTTTGTGAACTTCGGAAACGCCAACTGGCCGACAGTGGGATCGTCCAAGCTCAGACCGGGAATCGTCTTCTCCGTACCGGCGATTCCCCTGTAAAAGGTATAGGACGATATGCGAATGGGCACCTCTGGACTGGGGTAAACACGCATCATGCGAATAGGGAAGAAACGGCCCATATCGACATACAAACTCCAGATCTGTTTCACGTCCTGCCCCACGCGGTCAATTCGTTCGAAATGGGTCAGCGGATCTCCATCAAAAACGCGGGCCAAACCCTCCTGAAGACGCTGCTGAGTGAGAGCTCTCTCAAAAATACCCAGCGTCGTAAGGTTCAGTCCCTTGTTGAACTTATCTCCTCCTGGAGGTCTCGGGAAGGACTCTGCCACGTTAATCATGGCCTCGACCGTATCAACGCCTGCCTGACGTAGCATCTGAACATCTTCGACCAATCGAGGAAAATCTCCCCAGCGGGGTATGAGGACATCGCCAGCAGAGACAGAACGCTCTCCGATGACAGCATCGGTTAAGGCAACGACCTCAAATCGAGCAACATTTTGCGAGAATTCAAAAAGGATCGAGTCGACATCTGCGCTCGCTACGTCAAGAGCGGGAACATACACCTTGCGAACGGGCTCAATGGGTGCAATTCCATCGGGAACACGGGAAAGGTCAACGGCCTCTAAATAACGCTGTTCCGAAATGGGACCCTGTTGGGCCTCACCCCAAGAGATATCTTGTGGAATAGAAAAGATTTTGAGTTCGGCAGGGCTTTCGCCTGCCAATACCGCCAAGATCACAGCGGCGATGCAAGTTGCCAATCTCATTCCTTGTCTCTCCAGGTGAGATTTCCCAAACAAAAGAGGGCGAAATAACCAGAAGGCGGGTAAATTATATCTCCGTATATAAGTTGAAGAGAGGGGGAACTCCCCCTCTCTTCAACGGAGCAATACAACGCTTTAAAGCGCTAAAATTACTCGACTGAGGCCTTGATACGACCCCAAGAATCGCTCTCAACAGCGGTGCCACCACCGGCGCCGACCAAGCGACCATCAGCGAAACGCTCAGCGTAACGCCAGGTAGCAGCCTGACCCGTCAAGGTGTGGAAAGCACGATAGTTGGAGGGCTCGATGTCGAAGTCAGGAACCGAGATCTGGAAACCAATGATACCACCGTCAACCATGTTCGTGGCCTGGCTGTCGTCGGGGCTGTTCCAAATCAAGTCATCAAACGGAGTGACATAGAACTCGAAGATCGAGGTCGTCGGACCTTCGCCAACCGAACCACCACCACCGTCAGCGTAGGGCAGCGCGTTAACCCACTCAGCGCCAGCTCCCTGGTAACCAACGTGGCGACCATCGGGCGTGTCGGCGATAGCAACATACTGCTGCGCGGTGCGGTTATTGTTCAGCTTCTTCTCTTCGTCCGTCCAGTTTTCGTCGGCCGAACCCGTGTAGTCACCACCGGTGTGGTCACCGTCGAGCATGAACTCGATAGCGTCGTGACGCCAGAGCTGACCAAGGTCACCACCAGCATACTCGTTGATGTAGACGTTGTCTACGCGCTCCATAGCCATGTGCAGGGTGCTCGAGTTACCGTTCCAACCCAACCAGACGCGATAGTCGAGGTCGGCCGGATCATACTGGGCACCTTCACCCACGGTCGGATCCTGATAAAAATCGGTCGTAACTAGGGCGGCGTCACCAACAACGTCTTCCCAGTCAGCAACGCTGACGTCACGGATATCGATATCTGCCAAATCAGCATCAGCGATCTCATATACCAAGTAGATGGTTTCGCCGATGTGGGCGCTAGCGGTACCACTCATGCCGCCGATAAGGCCGGCTGCTGCCAGAGAGAGTAAAGACTTTCTCATTTGTTTGGACTCCTTCCAAAAGATCTTTTTAAATCACACGTAACATCAAGAAGGCTTCTGCAGCATCGATTTGATACTGCATGAAAGTTGAGGACATATACAATGCCTCGTAAAAAAACGGTCTGCCCATTACCTCCTTTCGCAGTAGAACGCGCAGTCAGTGCATGAAATACCGGCCGTTGCTTAAGGAAGAGCAACGGCGTTATCCACTAGCACTTAGAGTTAGTATACCAATATGTGCCGTTATAATATAACAAACGCAAGTGAGTGTCAAGAGTAAAAAGCAAGGCCTTTTAGTGGCCTAAAGTAAATTAGAATAAAGGTTTATGCTCAAAAAATCCTATTCGTTATTCCGAATTATTCCTCTCTGTCAGTCTTGTTTTCGGGCCTTTTAAAACGGATTTGTTTGATGTCGTGCATACCCATAGAAAAAGGGCCAGCAGAAGTTCTCCCAGTAAGAGCCGCATTGACTCGATCGTAAAAGCTCTTGTCAGTCTCTCCTGACAAGCGCACAATACCCGCATCTACGGTGCCCATTACGGTGCGTCCATTCCAGTATGTAGCCGTAATAGGGCGAAATTCCTCAGCTGCCCCGCTGTCATCAAAGTCTATTTTGTCCACTCTTTCCAAGGGTATAAACCGCTTGTTACGTCCACGAAAAAAGTCGAGCCTTTGCTTCCCGCGAAAGCGCAAATCCTCCACCTCAAAACGCTTCCCCTCTAAGGTTATTATGGTCGCCTCAAGGACAAGCTCTTGAGGAATCTCTTCCCCTTCCGGATGCTGTAATATTACTTCTCTTACATCCCCCACCAGAATAAAGAAAGGCCCGAGGGAGGTAACGCCCGTGAATCGACGCCCGCTGCCTCCACCTCCTATGGCATCTTGATGGGGCGCCGCGCCGCCTCCACTAATCACGGTGCCTCTCTCACGCTTACCCGAGCGCATTTGAAGCGAAACGACCTGTTCCTCATCACCGGGCTCACCTTCGAAACGCATGCGGTCAACCAGGTCAAAGGACAGAATTCTCCGCTGATCGTCGATGTAAACCTCTATATCCTGACGCCCCTGGTACGTGAATCGCTCTACCTTGTGCTGATTTCCGTACCGATCAACTACGACAGCGTCTGCTGCCCAAGTGGTACTACAGAGTAACGTCCCGATCAACACAACTGCGCATTTAAGCGCGATACCCGCTCTACGTCTCATAGAAAAGGACTCCTATCTACTGTTCGCTTTCGTCGGCATTCCCTTCGCCAGGCTGGCCCGGCGCCGGAGGAGGACCAATGATAATATTTTGCGTTTGTCCCATATTGACTTGGACCGGACGTATTTCATCGCTTCCGCTCCCGGAGAGGTTTTCGATGCGCACTTTATACTCACCAGTTGGCACAATAAAATACCGCACCTCCGTAGAAGTCATCCCACGCCCTAGCACTGTACGCAAGTTATAATCATAGATGAGGAACGGAACCTGTCGGCGATCGCTCCCCTCGAAAAAAATCAGTTGGAAACGACCTATCGGTATGGTCACATAGGCTTCTTGGCCCATATAAATCTCAACTTCTTTCTCCACGCTGTCTTCAACATCAGTGTTAACTACGACCAGGTAAGAGCCGGGAGGTAAGTCAACGTATTGTGGAAAGGATCCGTAGCTAGATTCGTAACCAATAGGGGAACTGGCCGCAGCACGCGGAGAATCGGAATACACTTCATCTCCCGTCTCGTTATCGATCACATAAAAATTGACCCCATTAATTCCACCAGTTTCCAGCATCAGCCGACCTTTGCCTTCTTCAATAGGCGGTGGACCATAGCCGGCGCTGCTTCCAGTCGAAGCACATCCACTAAAAATAGCGGCAAATACGAGAGAAGCAGCTAAATACCACGTGGATCGCAACCATTTTGCCCTCATTATACAGACTCCTTTCACATACACTGAATTGACGGTTGGCCCAGCAGGAATATACGCGTCATAGGCGAACTAGGACGAAATGACGCGAAGAATCTCGTTCCTTTATTACGTGCGCCCGAAAGAGGGTTTCATCTGTCCACTTCTTAGGATAAGAGATAGGTGTAGAAACACCGCGTCTCAAAAGATCCTGCCAGAAAATAGTATTTTTCATGGCAAAAGCTCCCGCAACCATAAAAAAATCTGCGCCTTGAGCGGCAAGACTATCTAAACGCGCCGAAGTGAATTCTTCAGGGGTTATTTGCCACCCCTTTCGGTGACAATAGTATAACATAGTGGGACTCTGGGCGCGAAATGGAGCCCCCGAATTCTCATCCAAGTCTCCAATAACTAGCGCTGCATCAGATGGCAACTTTGCATCGATCAATTGACCGGCGCGATGACAGCTTTCGTAATAGGCGTGTATGTTATTGGGCTGGTCGTAGTACGGACCTAACGCACTCACGCCATACGTAAGGAACCCAACCGCACCGACGCCTATAAAAAGGACGCGCCTACGGTCGAATTGGTTCTTGCCATGCTCACTGCATCTCTCATTTAACCAAGCGACTCCTCGCGCGGCAAATAGTGCACCAATCGGTACGAAAGGAAGCTGGTAATAATGCAGCTTCCTATTACCCTCAGGGACGATCAACACATATAGCAGCAACCCACCCAACCATCCCCAAAGAACCCAGTCTCGTCGTTCCTTGAAACAGGCATAGAGACCAAGGATGACCGCAGCACATCCAACGGGCGTATAGATCGAATCAAAAAAACGCCAACCCAACTGGCGATAAAAATCGACGGTAAGAAGTACACCGCGGTCCCACTTATCGTAGCCATAGCGGTTCCAAATACCGAAAGTGAGACCCGTCTCAGCGAATAGATCAGCGGCATGAACATACCACAACACTGCTGGAGCCAGTATGACCACAGCGTAGCACCACAGAGCGGGACGCAACATAAAGCGCCATCCCCAACGCTGTATAGCTATGGCGAGCAGAGGAAATCCAAGGTAAAGTGTGGGCACTTTGACCAGGAAACACAGCGCTGCGCTCAGGACAGCTCCAACCGCATGCACCAGATGCCCACTCGTTACCCAAGAGTGAAAAAGCCACAGCGTCATTACGCTCAGCAGCAGCATAAGCGGCTCGGGCATGAAGACGCGTCCGAAATATATGTTTAGCGGAAAAAATAAGAAGAAGTATGCGGCACAAAGAGCCGTAAGGTCGTCGTCAAATAAGCGACGTGCGAAAACAAAGAGGACCAGCGAAGTTGCTACTGAGAAGAGAGCCGACAGCAAGCGGCCCAACGAGTCATTGGCTTCACCCCATACCCCATATAAACCGGACACGAGAAACGGGTATAGTGGAAAGTTCATCTCTACATAACCGGCTGTGGCCCCGCGCCAGTCGACGCGAGGCCACAACAATTCGTATCCCTCTTCAAAATAATTTCGGGCGACAGCCGCAGTATCGGCCTGCCGCCATGCCTGCTTGTCTATTAGCGGTTCACCTATTTCAAAAAGGCGAACTGCCAATCCCAACACAACCATACCCAGCAGCCATGAGCAAACTGCCTGCTTAGACATAGGCGCCTTAGAATGGACGCCAGTGGGGAGACATATCGTCTCGGTCGTCGTTGTCAGTCAAGTTAACGGGCAAGCCAACCGGCGATTCCATATCGTCGAGATCAAACCCACGCGTTGCAACTCGATAGATATCGTAATCATCTTCGTTCATTTTACCAGCATAGGCCAACGTCTTACCATCACTGGACCAGGTCGGCTCCTGCTCATAGGTTTTTTCGGCTATAGAGATGCGTACGCGAGCACCGCCTGCTGCATTCATAATCATGAGTTCTTGACCGCCAAACTGCTCTGAATTAAAAGCGATACGCTTACCGAGTGGATCCCACGAGGCAAACCAATCGTACTTCTTATTCTCCGTTAAACGAACTCGGTTCGATCCGTCAACTCCTATGAGGTAGATTTCGTCGTTGCCGTCAAATGCAGATGAGGTAAAGGCTATCTGTTTTCCATCAGGGGACCAAGAAGGCTCGCGCCCCTCAACAACCTTACGCTTATTGCTACCATCTGCATCCATCAACCAAATGGACTTATCGCCGTCGCGTTGACTCTCAAAAGCGATCATCTGCCCGTCTGGGGACCACACCGCCCGTTGGTCGCGTTCTGCATGCTCGGTCAAACGGAGACGGTTGGCCCCATCTGCATCCATCGAGTAGATATCAAAGTTCGTCATTACATCGCCACGCGTATAAACGATTTTGCTGCCATCTGGAGACCATGAAGGATGCTGTTCGAATTCTGGCGTATCGGTCAACTGTTGACGAATAGCACCATCAGCACTGATCGTAAACAGATCCCAGTTGCGCGTATTTTGCGGCGTCGAGGCATAGAGGATCGTACCAACGAGAGACTCGTTGGCGTTACCGCCCACGGGAATATCAAAAGTGATCTTATAGTCTTGAATACCGCTTAAGGGCGGAGATTCTAACTGTAGCGTACGAGTCTCGAGATAATTGCCTGCAGACACGTTAACCGTGTACGAACCGCTGCGCAGCTCAATATCGCTGTCAGGGCTGGGAAAAACATATGTATCGGCTTTGACTAAGTGATTAAATTTATACTGTAAATCGTTGGCGTCTAGGCGTACCAGCTGCCCGTCTCCCCCTTTTACTTCCACTGTAACTTGGTTTTTCCCACATCCTACCAGCAACAAAAAAGCCGTAAAAAGAGAAAAAACAGCACGCATAGATCCCTCCAAAATAAGTTGTTAGAAACTCAATCCAAGCCGCTCAGACGCCGCAGTTGTTCATCCAACGCATCGACGACTTCTGGCAAATCCGACAATGCCTGCGCCCAAATCGGTTCGCCAACGCGAAAATACGCGCGCGAACCAGGTATGGCATAGCTTTCGTATTCGATACCGATCGGAATCATGGGCACCTGTATCCCCCACGTTTCCTGCGTCTGCAAAAGGTGCTCGACGATTTCTTTCTGCAAGGGCCCCATGTGATCTTTATAACGCATACCTTCAGGATGAGAAATCACTAGCTCTCCATTGCGATATAACCAAGACAAATAAGCCTGCATTTCTTGATTGGCCTCGCGAGCGCGCTGAATAGCGGCACGGCGCTGTTCGCGATCCTTTAAACGACGCACATCTTTGGGACGGGTAACCTTAACCCCTCCTGACAGTTCAAGTATACGCCAAAGACCGCGCTTCATTACAAACGTAGCAAAACGACTGGTATACTTATAGAGGGAAACCCCTTCGACGAGTATATCTCGGTAGGCATGGTGCTTGGGTAGAAGTAAACCGGCTCCTTCTTGAGGCAGATTCTCAACCCCTTCTGCCACAACGCGGTGATAGCTCAACAAACCCGCACCACACACCCTTACGACCTGAGCCCACGGATCAATCCGGCGGAGCGTAAAATCTTCGACAGGCGTATCGTTCATAAGCATACTGAGCTATTGGAACAGCTCTTTTATCTTTCCCCACGTGCTCTCATCAACGTCCGTGCTGACGTAACGATTCGGCAGATTTTGGAGCGCTCGTTCCATCTGCTCTCCGCTTCCCTGACCCCGAACCTCTCCGCCTTCGGTCAGCAGTACAGCATAGTCTCCATATACGTCTTTACCCGTCAGAAAATCGGACAATACCGGTTCAAAATTGACTTGGGGACCTGAAACGAATGGAGGGATAATACCCCAGACAACAATAGAAGTCGACCCCTCTTGAACCAGCAAACGCAGTGCCTCAAGCTGTTTTACTTGTTCTATGTTGTGGGGGTCGTACCAATACAAAAGTCGCATAGAAGGCGATATGTCCTGCGCACCCTCAGTTTGCTGACCGTAACTTACACTCGCGTATCCCACTAATGCTAAGACCAAAGACAGCAATCGCACGCGTTTTTTCCAAACCATTCTCGTAAACGACCTCATTGTCCTTTATTCAGCGCGAATAGCGTAATCTTTCTGCACTTCATCTACGCCTTCGAGAATGCGCACCAGAGATAGATGCTCACTCAGTACCTGTTCAATCTGCACTACCCCTACTCGTCTGGGCAACGCCGTCCCTAAAACCGCACCGGTCTCGGGGTCTTTCAACTCTCTACCGTTATCCCATACGCCATATTTATTACCGTTTGCGACAGAATCTGCCAGACCGACGTTTATATAGGCCCGCACGCCGTCGATATCGATCACTTTGGGACCAGACGAAACTTTCAGCTCGGCCGGGGGCTTTATAAGACTATCCAAACCGGCAACCAGTTGCATCAATTCTTTACCGACAGATTTACCCAATAACGTCTCGTGAAACTCGGGACTTCCCCACTCCATCTGTCCCAATAGAAAGTACTCTTTCTCGAGAGGTACAAATGCAGCGGGATTCGTTATGCCATAGCGCTTGCTATCTTCTGCGACTTCGCGTAGCACTTCCCCTGCAGGCTGACCGTCGATCACTTTGTAAGGATAGAGCCGTATCCCCGTTAGTCCCTGGTAACTGCGATATCCTCCAACCGGAACCGTAGCCCGAAAACGCTTCATACTCAATTCGTCAATTTCCCCTAAAACGACGTAATCGGCGCCTACCTGCCTGCCAACCTCCAGCGCCCTTTCAACGGAAATACGCCCTTTAAGCTCTTTCTTGTCTAAACGCACAAGCGCTGAATCAATAGACAACGTTCTAAAAAACTGGCTCACATAGAGTGAATCGGCCAAGCCTCGGGGAATCTCTGTGTAGATGTCCCACTGGCCTTTATACTTCGACTCATCCCTAAAAGGCATAAAGAGTAGGGCCTGCGCCAACGCGTTTACGCTATCTTCTACCGCATCAACTGTGGGTATGACAGGCGCCGATTCAGCATCCACGACTTTGCTCTCAGCCTCTTTTTGCTTTTCTCCCACTCCCATAACCGGCACGGGAGATTCACTTACGGAAGCACAGCCCCAAACAAATCCGGCACATGCAAGCAACGTCAACCATTGTTTCACGATACTGCCTCCTGCAGTTGAGTTAAGACGTAGGGACCTTTGGGAATGACGGCAATCCGAGCATCGGCACCACGTTCGTTTAGCACGCGTGCAATAGCCCCTTCAACAGAAGGCACCATCTCCACCAGAACCCTTTCCCGATCCTCGTCCTGAATACCCTCGGAGAACATCATGACATTGGCCTTGCGCATAACCTTACATAATTCCTGCAACTGCCACTGATCAATCACGAAAAAGTCAGGATCTTCGAGACGCTGAGCGAAGTTCTCAACGCTCGTCGTATTGAGCAACAAATCAGTAAATTCAGGTCCGCCAATACCCTCATCACAGCGAGCCACAATAAGCACTGTGCCGCCTTCTCTGATAATGGACAAGGCTGCCGTAAGACCTTTAACCGCTTGATAGAATGTCAAATCAAGGGGCAACCCCGCACTTGAGGTAATGACCATATCCACGGGCTCCGACAGCGTTGCCCCGTTCTGTCTTTGGACAAAAGAAACACCTTCGGCATGTGCTTTCTCTAAGTCCCCTGCAAAAATCCCCGTTACTTCCCGACGTTCATTCATTGCTACGTTGAGCGTAAAATCAACGCCCGCGCGCTGAGCGACTTCTAGCGCTTGACGATGAAAGGGGTTGCCTTCAATGATGCCTTCAGCTGCATTCGCATGCGACAGGAGCTTGGGACCATGTAGAATACGCATGGTGTCTACGCCCATTAGGCCTGGACAAATCGCTTTCCGCCCACCGGAATAACCGGCCATTAAATGAGGCTCGATAAGTGATGTCGCAATTTTTAAGTCGGACTCAACGTAGAGCGTATCAATCCAAATGGGCGCTCCACCAGACGTGTCACCCAGATAAGTAAGCGTATCCCTCTCGCGCGCTTTGTGATTGACAATGCGATACGAACAGGCAATTTCCTCGCCGACCAACTGCACTAATTCTTCCCCCTCATTGGGCCGATGTAAACCGGTGCCAACGAGGATCGTTATGTCTTCGCGTGCAATGCCCTCCTCTTCCAAAATCCGCAGTATAGGGGGCAAGATTTTCGCATTCGGAACGGGGCGCGTGATATCGGAAATGACGATGCAGGCATCCGAGCGCCCTCGGGCGAGTTGGCGCAGCGCAAGCGCCCCGATGGGATGGGCAAGTGCCTCTTCCAATTTTTGGTCCAAATCGGACAGAGCAGGCGTATTGCTCATTTGTAATACGAGAGCGTGGTCAGGTACTTCAATATCCAGTCCATCGCGCCCGTAGTCCATCGTAACTTTCATAGGAGCCTTTGCTATTTCCCTGCGAGTTTGTCCCGAAGATAGACGCGAAAATCGTCTCCGTGTTCCGGATCGCGCAGTGCAAAATCGGCGAACGCTTTATAATAGGTTAGAGGCATCCCGATGTCGTAGCGTTTTTCAACGCCGTTGAGACGCACACAGCGGACGGGAGCTCCGCGCTGCAGAAGAATACGAATCGCATCGGTCAACCACAGCTCTCCCCCGAGACCGGGCTCCAATGAATCAATCGCAGAAAAGATATCCGGTGTGAATATGTAGCGTGCTGCAACGGCCAAACAGCTCGGCGCTTCAGAGGGTTCTGGCTTTTCGACAATGTCTCTGATTGCAAAGTCATCGCCAATCTCCCCTGTGGGCTGCACCACTCCATACTTCTTCGTTTCCTCACGCGGCACTTCCCAAACGCCAATAGTGGCGACAGACTGATGGCGCTCGTGTGAGTCGACCATGCGCTCAATGACTCTCGGCGTATCGGGGGAATAGATAATCGTATCCCCAAAAGCAACGACAAACGATTCGTTGCCAACGAATTCTCGAGCTAAGCGAACGGCATCGGCATTCCCATCTGGACGGCGCTGGCGAGCGTAGTAAAACTCGACGCCTTGCGCAGAGTAGTCGACCTCGTCTACAACCTGGTCCTTCCCAGAAAGACGCGCCTCCAATTCCGGATCGGCATCAAAGTGGTCTTCGATTGAACGCTTTTTCCGCCCCGTTATGAATAGGAATTTGCTCAGACCCTGCTCGACCATCTCTTCGACGACATACTGAACCACCGGCTTATAACCGACCGGTAACATCTCTTTGGGCTGAGACTTTGTCGCTGGTAGCAGACGAGTACCCATACCTGCAACCGGAAAAACTGCTTTGCGAATAGGCATGTGTTTGCGATCTAATCAGTTTGGCTGAATGGGTGGTAACAACAGACAGTAAAGATAAACATAGGCCAAGCTGATATATCGGGCAACCTCGTTATTTTTCAAACACTTTCGAACAAAATGGTGAGCTATTAATAACGCATTCTAAGCACCGTACGCCTCTTCAATTAGAGACGTATAGCGCTGAAAAATCGCTTTGGGCACGACTTTCTTCAGTCCGCGCGTCAGCGTACCATCCTCTTCACTCAACGCTTCCGGCAACGGGGCAATTCGCTGGGGCCGCTCGTGGCTTGGTAGACCCGCCTCACGGGCCTCTTCCAGCAGTTGAGAGCGCACGAGGTCTGTCACTTTCGGATGCACACGCACTGCACTATCCTCCAGGCCCGCAACTTCCTCACCGAGCCTCTTAGCCGCCTCTTCCACATCAACGACCACTAGAGGCAGCGGAAAATCTCGCTGCTGATCACCGTATACGAGAACGTGCTCTACGAGTGGAGCACGTGCAAAGATCCTCTCCAAGAGTTCGGGGTTGATAAACTCACCGTTGCGGAGCTTAAACTGACGACCAACGCGACCTCGAAACGTCAGAAAACCCTCTTCGTCTATGCTGAATAAATCTCCTGACCGGTACCAGGTCTGCCCGTCGTGCTGTACGAGCGCACGCTCCGTTTGCGCAGAGTCGTTTAAGTAGCCCTTCATGACATTGGGTCCGCTTGCCCACAGCTCTCCTATTTTCTCTCCTGTTGGACGATACGTCCCCTCGGGATCTCCGTAGCCAATCTCTTGTCCCTCTTCATCGACAATGCGCACCTTGATTAGAGGTTTTCCAACCGTCCCAACCTTGCGTCCTCCCAGATGATTAGCCGCTATGAGCGGAGCACACTCCGTGGCTCCATACCCTTCAAACGTTGCTATATCCAAGACCCGATGAAAAAAGTCTAAAGCCTCCGGATCGGCCTTAGCGGAACCGACAATAAGGACTTCCAGGTTGGCCCCCACGCGCGTGGCTAACTGCGCGCGTATTTTTTCCACCACCTTCTTGCCAAGCGTATGAAAGAAAAGGTGATCGACAAGCGACGCTCGCCCAGTGCTTAACCGCTCCTTGGCGGCAACCGCTCTTCCAACAAGCGCTCCCTTTAGGCCACCAGCTTGTATTTCCTTGCGCACATTCCCATACACCTTGTCGAGAATTAGCGGAACCGTCAGGAACCCCTGAGGCGCCGACGTGCGAATATCCGTCAAAACGCGATCGGGCGACCGCGCCATGTCTAACACCCAACCTTTAGCAAGTGGATAGTAGACGTTGAGAACGCCCATGGAATGGTAATCAGGAGCGGATTTGAAGAAGAAGAAGTCCTCTTTCAAACTGATCGCATCCCACACTTCTTCTACGTTGGCGACAATATTTCCATGTGTCTGCACAACGCCCTTGGGCATGCCCGAAGACCCTGAAGTATACAGCACCTTAGTCTCGTCCTCAGGGCTGAGATCTACGTCAGGTGGATTTCCCTCGTCTTCGGCAATCTCATCCCAACTCAACGTATCTCCCGCTTCCCCCTCAATTAGGATCAGCCTTGGCGCGTCGACCATATCTATGAGCATATCCCCTAGAGCTTCCACACCCTTGCGATCGACGACTAGCAAATCCATGCCGGAATGACTGATATTGTGCGCTAAGATTTCAGGCGAAGACTTCAAGCATAGTGGAACGCTGCTTAGTCCCAAAAGGTCACAGGCTAGAAAAACGAGCAGTGGCTCAAACCCTCCATCTGTGAGGATGCCTATTCGCTGCCCTTTCACCATACCAAGACGCGCCAAGCCCGAAGCAAGGCGATCTCGGCGGACCTTTAGTTCGGCATAGGTTATGGGTTGATAAACCGCGTCGCGCCCTCCGGAGGACAAGACTCGTACGGCGACCTTATCCGCATAATTCTCAAAGCTCTGATTCAGCAATTCTGCAAGCGTTCGCACTATAAGTTACCCTGTTTAACGGTGCATAAAATGAGGATTACGCTGCAAATACATAACGAAAAACAGCGTAAAATCAACTTTTTTATTGCATTCACCACTCATAGCTACAATAAGAAGTCTCGTTGTTTACCGTCTCGTCTGGGTTACATATATTAAGAGAAACTTCTTTATTATTCAGTTCCATAAACAACGAATGGATATGAGCAACGAGGAGCCCGACAATAAGCGTGCGCGATCCGCGCAGCAAGATGGAGACGATTTACTAAAAGGATTGGAATCCATCTTGGCTGACGAGGGCATCTCTCTCGACGCGACAGAAGAAGATATAGATTCGTTGCTCGGTGACGATGACCCCGCTGACGAAGATCCGATCAACTCACCGGCCTCGCGAAATCGCACGCCCAACCGTTCGACGCATAGCGATCGCCGCAACCGGGACCGCGCAGCATTTAATAACGTGTATGCGCAAATGCAAACAACTGCGCTGAGCATAGAGATCTCTTCCGATCAGCTGACGGCAACGCTCACCCGCATCACTTCGACAACCAAATACGAAGACATAATCCGCTTTATCCGCAGCGAAAACATTCAGACCGGAATTGACTATGAAGGGATTCGCTCCGCCGTGCATTCGGCGCACCGAAGCCAACTGGTCGAAAATCTCGTTGTGGCGCGTGGTCGCTCCACGAAGGTTCTGAGGGAGGCCTCTATCTCCTACCTGCTGCCTCCAGAAACAATGAATAAACGCAATGTTTCGGATAAGTTGACGGATTTTGAGTTGCTTAAACACGTCCTTGAAAGCCCTCACATAGAAGCTATTCGCTCTTATAGAGGTGTTGTATGGCCCGTCAAACCGGGCGATATCATATCCCGTATTAATCCAGCAGAAATAGAGATTGGTGAAAATATTTACGGTGAGCCCATTGAGCTAAACAGCGACGAAGAGGTCTACTTGCCTCTGGGCGACAATACGGACCTCTCTGATGACGGACTGACTTGTGTCGCGACGATTTATGGATACGCTGGCCTCATTGACGGCGCTCCCACTGTTCTCCCCCCCATCTGGATCAGTCCAGATGGAATGGTAGCCAATTTTGTTTACATCGCACCACCAGAGGGGGTAAGGCAGCCAGTCCCAAGCGTAGAAGAAATTCTTTTCCTCTTGGAAATTATGTGGGTCACCAGTGGTTTAATGGAAAAGCAAATTCAGCTTATCCAACAGCGCTTAGAGCGCGCTCACCCACTCCCTTCAACCTTGCCCATCGCAGAAGGCATCCATGCGGTAGCCGGGGATGATGCCCAAATACACTATGCCTTCGACACGTATTCGGTTCCGTCATGGAACCAAATTGAGAGCCTTATCTCCATGTCTTCGGCCGGAGAAATATCGAATGCGCTCGACGAAATATTCTCCGATCACAGCGCTTCCACCTTTACCGCAGTAGTAACGGGACAAACTGTGATGGAGAAGTCTCCCGCCTCCGAAGGTTTAGCAGGTCAAACCATTCGAGGGGAAGAGATTCTTCCGAAGCCCGGCGATGATCTACCTCTTGAAGTAGGCTCAAACCTATCCATCGACGAGAACGGACTCCGCTGTCGCGCAGAGTATTTCGGCTTTCTGTCTCTAAAATGGGACGTGCAGGTAATGCTGCTATCGCCCATATGGGTCACACCCGACAAGACGTGCGCCTATTTTCTCAATTTCCCTCAAGGCGCTACACCAGTCTACCCTAAACTCGAAGAGATACAAGAGCTCCTCGATCAGCAG
>Ga0181567_10000732_pt1 | contig 24878 bp, 18 predicted proteins | sample 101ome_14_FD_133761 | JGI IMG/M metagenome (GOLD analysis project Ga0181567, IMG submission 133761) | Coastal salt marsh microbial communities from the Groves Creek Marsh, Skidaway Island, Georgia - 101403AT metaG (megahit assembly) | ecosystem: Environmental > Aquatic > Marine > Intertidal...
AAAAGTCTTGCTCAAGGTTTTTGATTGGAAACGAGGCCGAACCACTTTCCAATAAAGTTGCCGCTCTCCGTGTGATGTTAAAGTTTACGCGTTGATTTTCATCCAATCGCTCAAAATCCGAATGATTCGATTCTATGATATCGGCAGGTTGTTCCGTCCGAGCACTTTTCCAGTCGCTGTAGGCCATCGATGCGGCCTTCGCCTCCAGAATACGACGCACCCGAACCTTCAATTCTCGCCCGCTTATCGCATCCGTCTTTGCTGCATCTATGAATGCTTTAGTCGCTTTAGGTACATCCATGGGAAACAATAAAATATCATTACCCGCATTGAAAGCAGCCAACTCAAGGGCTCCAGGTGGTGCAAATTCACTAACCCCTTTCATATTGAGCGCATCGGTTATGACTAACCCTTCATAACCCCATTTATTTCTGAGAATATCTGTAATCACGGTTCGTGAGAGACTGGTAGGCTTACCAGATGGCTCTAATGAAGGGATATTCAAATGCGCAATCATCAATGCCGCAACACCCTGATCAACAGCACCTTTGAAGGGCACCCACTCTACTTCCTCTAACTCATCAAGTGTACGGTCTACTTTTGGCAGCGTCTTATGGCTATCCTGGTGGGTATCTCCATGGCCCGGAAAATGCTTACCACAGGCCAGTACGTTTTCATCTTGAATCCCCCGAATAACCGAACGCCCCAAGGCATCTACTAATGCTGGATTCGAGCCAAAAGAGCGTGCTCCAATAATGGGATTAGCTGCATTTGTATTGACATCAAGTACAGGGGAAAAACTCATATGCACACCAACGGCGCTACACTCTCTAGCCATTGCTGCACCCAGATCATAAGCATCCTCAAGTCCCCCGGAGGCGCCTACGGTCAACGAGGTCGGAAACTTGTAGGTACTGTCCAGACGCATGGCTTGGCCCCATTCCGCGTCCTGACCGACCAACAATGGCACTTTCGCTGCACCCTGCAGTCTATTGAGTAATTTTTTTTGTCGCTCAGGACCACCTTGCATCACAATAACTCCTCCAATGTGGTACTCGCGGACGAGCTTTTCTAACTCCGCAAAATGTGCTTCGTCTTTATTGCTGTAGGCTGCGACCATGAATAATTGGCCCACCATTTCCTCGAAGGTCATGGAATTCAATACAGAGTCCACATTAAAAGACTGTGCACTTGCTTGATTATTAAGGAAAAACACTGCGAAAAACGCAGTGAAAATTGCTTTGAGATTGCGTGTGGACATAGGTCGATAAAGTGCCTAGGGGTTCTTACCTTTGAGATGAGAAGTTAGAAAGATATGGGATTCTTCGAACGACGTCAGCCACGCGGTTTTCAACACCACTCCAGATTTCACGATGAGCGCAAAGAGCGCCTCAGAATCTTGGAGCGCAACGAAACTGTCGACGAAATTCCATTCCAGGATAAAAACAAATACCGAGACAGACTTAGAGAAAATTGGGACCTGCGCAGAAAACGCAGCGCTGGTGCTAGTGAAGGTTTCGCAAAACGTATTCTCATTAGTTTTCTCGCATTAGCAGTGCTGACGGTCTTGGCCGTTTACTATTTAGGATGAGTACATTAATTGCTGTTTTACCAGACCACGTGGCCAACCAAATCGCTGCGGGTGAAGTTGTTCAACGTCCCGCCTCTGTGGTGAAGGAATTGTTGGAGAACAGCATTGATGCAGGAGCCACAAAAATCACCTTGCATCTCGACGGCGCCGGTCGCACGCGCATCGCAGTTTCAGATGACGGAAGCGGCATGGACAAGGACAATGCTGAGCGTTGCTTCCTGCGTCATGCAACGAGTAAAATCCAAAGCGCAGAAGACCTCTTCAACCTCCACACACGCGGATTCCGGGGCGAAGCCATGGCCTCAATTGCGGCTGTATCGCACATAACGCTAAGAACAAAAAGCGACGATAGCACCTTAGGTATTGAACTGAAACTCGAAGGCGGTAGCATTATCAATAGAGCGCCCTACCCTATGGAAACGGGGACTTTTGTTGAGGTGAAAAACCTATTCTTCAATGTTCCAGCTCGCCGTAAATTCTTAAAGAACGACCGCGTAGAATTGCGCCACTGCGTCGACGAATTCCATCGCGTTGCTTTAGTGCATACGAACATTGAGTGGATCATGAAGAGCGATGGCAACACATTGTTCCATTTAAAGCCTGAGCCACTCCGCAGAAGAATCAACGCCATCTTCGGGCGTAAGTATGATGAACGACTGGTTCCTATCGAAGAGGAAACAGATGTTGTCCGCGTCAAAGGGTTCATCTTAAAACCAGAGTTCGCAAAAAAGAAACGCGGGGAACAGTTCTTCTTTGTGAATGACCGATTCATAAAGTCGCCTTACCTCCACAATGCATTGCGTGAGGCCTTTGAAGAGGTACTCACCGCCGAGCATCACCCCGGTTACTTCCTACACCTTAGCGTAGACCCGCAAGGGCTTGACGTTAACATTCATCCTACTAAAACGGAAGTAAAGTTCGAGGATGAGCGCACCATTTATGCAGTATTGAGAAGTGCGGCACGCCATGCAATTGGCCAATTCAATGTCGCGCCAGCCATAGATTTCGATTCGGAAGTTAGCTTCAGTGTACCCCCTATGCCCAAGGGCACCCTACCACAGCAACCGAAAATACAGGTGAACCCGCACTTCAATCCATTCGAATCTACCCAAGCGAGCAAACCAGTGTTCCGCAGCGATGATGAAAAATACCAGCGAATTCAAAACGAAAAGTATTTGAACACAGCTCAAGCCTTCGATGCACCAGACCACTCGGAGGTTCAATGGAGTCTTGAAGAGGCCATGCCTGCCGAACCTGTGAGCGGAAAAATCATCAAATGGGGGCGCTATGCAATCACCACGTTAGGACAAAAAGCGCTGGTCATAGATATTCAACGCGCACGTTTTAGAATCCTTTACGATCAAATTTGGTCGAAACTGCAGGACACTACTATTCCCTCGCAGCAGGTCCTTTTTCCGAAAACCATAAGTTTGACGCTTAGTGAAAGTGCTTTGTACCAAGAACGCGAACAAGATTTCGCCATTGCAGGTTATGACTTAAGACCGACGAAGAATCCAGGAACCTACGAAATACAGGGTATTCCCATGTTCATCGCAATGGATGATGCTGTGCCGGCATTGGAAATGCTTTTTGAGCACTACCAAGAATTGGAAGAAGGTGGGGAACAAAAGCTACTTCGCAGCATAGCACTTTCAATAGCGTCATACGGCGCTAGAACGCAAATGCCTAAAACGGCAGAGGAACTATACGTTTTAAGGGAGCAATTACTAAGTAGCACCAACCCACAACACACCCCCAAAGGGAAGAAGATCATTACTGAACTCAACCCGGAGGACATTGAAAAAACATTATGATAGCACAACGCAGTTTTAATCTAATGCCCACGGTTGTTAAGAACCTCCTGATCATCAACGGTCTAATGTTCTTCGGGATGTACAGCATTGAAACAACCTTTGGAATAGACATCACACGCTGGCTCGGTCTATACTTCCCCCTCTCAGATTCTTTCCTCCCGGTCCAATTAGTCTCGCACATGTTCATGCACGGCAACTTGGGACACATCTTCTCCAACATGATCATGTTATGGTTTTTGGGCAGTGCCATGGAGAACTACTGGGGACCAAAACGATTCCTGATTTACTATCTACTAACCGGCCTGGGCGCAAGCGCCCTGCAGATAGGCGTGAATTTTTTGGAATACATTCAACTTTCAAGCGCCCTAGACGCGAGTGCCATCGAACAAATCACACGCGACGGAGCGGATTTAATTCGTCGAAACTACAACTACACAAACCCAAATTGGGGCGCACTGAACCGCCTACTAAATGTCCCAATGGTTGGTGCTTCTGGAGCTGTTTTCGGGGTGCTCTTAGCTTTCGGAATGACCTTCCCAAATCAGGTTATCTACCTCAACTTCTTCTTCCCAATCAAGGCGAAATACTTCGTCATCGGTTACGGTCTACTAGAGCTCTACAACGGTTTTGCAATCAGCAACAGTGGCGTGGCACACTTTGCACACTTGGGCGGTATGCTTTTCGGATATCTGCTGATTCGCAAATGGAAGCGAGAGATGTATCTTTAGAATTCATATAGGTAAGCATGAGCGATTTTTTCAATAAAGTCAAGCAAGACGCATTCCAAGGTGATTACCTGGTTCGTTTGTTGTACCTCAACATTGGGGTCTTCGTGCTTTATAGCATTTCGAACGCATTTATAACACTTTTCACTGGTCAAATGGGGCTACTACCAAGGTTGGCTGATGATCTGCTTGCCTTACCGTCTGACCCCTTCAAATTAATCGTTCGACCCTGGACACTGCTGACTTATATGTTTACTCATTTCAGCTTTCGTCACATCCTCTTCAACATGCTGATCTTGTACTTCTCTGGCAAGATGCTCATGGAATATCTTGGGGAACGACGCATGCTAGCATTGTACATCTATGGAGGCCTTGGAGGCGGCTTATTGTATATAATTCTATACAACCTCAGCCCAATTCTTGGTCAAGGTTCTATGGTAGGCGCAAGCGCAGGAACCATCGCGGTACTGGTAGCGGGCGCCCTTTATCTGCCTAACATGCCGGTCCGATTATGGGGTATTTTCGAAGTTAAATACTGGATGCTTGCGGCAGGCATTGTTTTGCTCGACATCTTAAGCTTAACCGGCAGTAATGCCGGTGGACATATTGCACACCTAGGCGGCGCCATAGTAGCATTCTTTTTCATCCGCTCAATGCGCAATGGCCATGAGTGGAATGTTTACCTGTTTCAGGTCATCGATACCGTTCGCAATACCCTCTACAGCCGAAGCAGAAAGCGCAAAGGCTTCAAGTTTGGCGAGCGGAACTACACGAAATATGAAGAGGTAAAAAAATCCAAGCCTACAGCCTCAGATTCGGATACCGCAAAAATGGACGCCATACTCGACAAGATTAAAGAGAAAGGGTATGATAGCTTGAGTAAAGAAGAAAAGGCCTATCTCTTTAAAATTTCTAAGGACTCGTGAAAAAGCGGATCTGGCTCCTAAACGCCATTAACATTATCCTGTTCTATGCCACTCTAGCGCTAGGACTTGGATCGCTAGTCCCAGGTAATTGGCTACCCGGTGTGGGTGTATTTAGCATTCTCGTCCCTTTGCTACTTTTCCCGCATATGATCATGGTGTTTATTTGGCTCCGCCTACAACCCAAACGCGCCTTAAAAAACATCATTTGCATTGCCTTACTTCTATTCCCTGTCTTGGCTCAAGCCCCTCTAGGCAAAGGCCCCTCCTCGAATGAGGACTTAATCAGAGTTGCCAGCTACAACGTACGTGCCTTTTATCAATTCAATGGTGCCGCCAATGAAATAGGGCAATGGACTCAACGCGAAGGCATTGATGTACTCTGCGTTCAAGAAATGCGCCGCAGTGCTGTTGGTGACCTATATCGCAACTTCCCAAATAGAGTTTATGCGCCCAAAAACAGGTCAATTGGTACCGCCATTTATTCGAAATACCCCATCATCAATAGTGGCGCCTTGGCCTTTGAAAACCTTGAAGGCAGCCGTTACGCTCGGGAAAGTGCGGGCTACGCAGATATCGTTTTCCCTTTTGACACCGTCCGCATAATCAACGTTCACCTCACTTCCACAGGAGTAAAAAACTTGGATATGGAAGTGGAACCGACGCGTGAAGAATGGGTAGAGAAGAGCAAGTTCGTTGCAAAAAAAATCGCCGGCTCAGATAAGTCTCGCGCTATACAAGGAAAGCACATCTTAGAATGGGTAAGGTCCAGCCCTCACCCTGTTATACTTGCAGGAGACTTCAATAGTGTTCCCGGCGGAAATCTATATGCCAGGTTATTATGGCTACTCGACGACCCCTACCTCACAAAGGGTCATGGTGCTTGGGGGTCTTACATGCCGTTGCGCGAAAAGGGATTGCCGCTACGAATTGACTGGACGCTTGTAGACGAACGTCTTCCATATAATGGCCAATACATTGACGATATTGAATTCAGTGACCACCGTCCTTTGGTCACAACCTTTAGTGCTTCAAACGAGCCTGAAGAAGATTAAGTGCATTCAAGGCGTTCGAGCGAACACCCTCTACGTAATTAGGATATACACGTAAGACTTCATCATAGAATAAAGGCACACACGTTTGCTCTTGCATCAACCATGCGTCTGCCTTACGTATTAACTCTGAACGTATTTCGGGATTAGTCTCTGCCGCCAAGGCCTCATACAAAAGATCGTATTCCTCGTTCTGATAGCGACTATAATTGGGCCCATTAGGAGCTTTCAAAGGTCCATAGAACAACATCAAATAATTTTCTGCATCCGGATAGTCCGCAATCCAACTGGCCCTAAAGAAGTCCAACGTCCCCGCACTCTTCTCGCTTCTCAATGTAGCCGAGGGCACCACGTTCACGGAAATATTCCATCCTAATGCCGCCATTTCGCCTTGTACATATTCGCACAAATCACGGTAGTTCGCTACGGTAACCAGAACGAGCTCCGGCAAATTCATGGTTGCGAGCAGTGTACGCACAGAATCCGGATCATATGCTGCACCTATTTCTTTCTGGTATTCCGGAAGGCCGTAAGGAATAATACCTCCCGTAGCTGGAATGCCCACCCCATTGCGGAGTTCACGAATCATCTCTACTCTATCAATCCCTGCATTGATCGCCCATCGAAGCTCCCTCGGCAACTCTTTTTCAGCATTAAAGATCAAATACTCGGTATTCAAAAATGGTGTACGCTCTAAGCGGTGCGCTCCCGCGTAACGTATTTGCAGCGCCCCTTCTTTGGTTAAAAGATCATCTTTAAAACTTGGATCTAGATTGGGAAGGAAGTCAAAATTACCATTCAAATATTCAAGGAATGCACTTTGCTGGTCTGGTAAAAATGAGATGCTAATGCCCGCCAAATATGGCAGACTTACTCCATCTTCATCTACCCGCCAATACTTTGAATGTTTGTGAAATATCAGCTTTTCACCATAATGCCAAGCATGAAATTTAAAGGGACCACTTCCAACTGGTTTGGTGGCTAATTCTTCCTTTCCTTCAGGCACAACACTACAATATGGCATAGCCAACAATGAAAGGAATGAAGCATTTGGCTGGCTTAGAGTGATTTTAACCGTTCCCGCATGCGTTGCATGGACATCTTCAACACCATCAAGTACCCAACTACCCGGTGAAGCCACTGTAGCATCCCTCAATCTATTCAGGCTATACACGACATCTTGAGCCTTAACCTTTGTCCCATCATGGAAAAAGGCTTCGCGTAGGGTGAATTCATAAATACGACCATCATCGGAAACAGACCATTGTTGCGCCAGTGCAGGCGCGATCCTATTATTTTCATCGAGCATCACTAGCCCCTCAAAGAGTTGCTGCACAGCCCAAATGGTGCTTTTGTCTTTGGCAAAAGCAGGATCTAGGGTTGGGATACCTGCAGGCTCATTAAATCGAAACACTTGCTCTGCAGAGCGGGTGCGAGATGTACACGACACCAACAGTGTAAGGCATACAAAAAAGCCCCCTAGAAAGGAGGCTTTTCGTATCGTTATGCCTGTATTAAGCATCAATGTTTGCGTATTTAGCATTGCGCTCGATGAAATCGCGACGCGGCGGTACATCATCTCCCATCAACATAGAGAATACGCGATCTGCTTCAGCGCTATCATCGATAGTGACTTGCTTCAAGATGCGCTCTTCGGGGTTCATAGTGGTATCCCAAAGTTGTTCCGCGTTCATCTCCCCAAGACCCTTATAGCGTTGGATTCCCACACCGGAACCTCCATCACCACCGAACTCTTGAGCAATCTGGTCACGTTGTTTATCGTCCCAAGCATAGGCTTGCTTCGAGCCTTTTTTGACAAGGTATAATGGCGGTGTAGCAATGTACACATAACCTAACTCCACTAACTCGCGCATGTAGCGGAAGAAGAAGGTCAAAATCAACGTTGAAATGTGGCTACCATCCACATCGGCATCCGTCATGATCACAATCTTGTGGTAACGGAGTTTATCTAAGTTCAAGGCCTTACTGTCCTCTTCTGTACCCACACTAACACCTAGGGCAGTGTACATATTTTTGATTTCCTCGTTTTCAAAAACCTTGTGTGAGATAGCCTTCTCTACATTCAAGATTTTACCACGAAGTGGAAGAATAGCCTGGAAATTACGGTCACGACCTTGTTTGGCTGTACCCCCTGCAGAATCACCCTCCACAAGGAAGATTTCACATACATGTGGATCTGTCTCAGAACAATCACTCAACTTACCTGGAAGTCCCATTGAAGACATGGTTCCTTTACGTTGAACCATCTCACGGGCCTTCTTGGCAGCAACACGCGCCTTCGCAGCAAGCAATACTTTCTGTACGATAACCTTAGCCTCATTCGGATGCTCTTCTAAGAAGTTCGTCAGCATTTCACCAACGAGCTTATCTACCGCACCTGCAACATCTTTATTTCCAAGTTTTGTTTTGGTCTGTCCCTCGAACTGAGGCTCCATAACCTTCACAGAAATAACTGCGGTCAAACCTTCACGGAAATCATCTCCAGCAATCTCAATTTTCTCTTTTGCCAAGAGTCCGCTTTCGTCTGCGTATTTCTTCAATGTACGTGTCAATGCACGACGGAAACCCGCCAAGTGAGTACCACCTTCGTGTGTATTGATGTTGTTTACGTAGGAATGAATGTTTTCATTGTACGAGGTGTTGTAGTGCATAGCAACCTCAACTGGAATACCATCGCGCTCTCCCTCCATACACATAACCTCAGGCATGATTACCTCACGGTTACTATCGATGTATTTCACGAAGCCTGCAAGACCATCCTCACTGAAGAAACGTTCGCCCAATGGCTCGCCTTTTTCGTCTAACTCACGAAGGTCTTTTAAAGTAATGCTGATACCCTTGTTCAAGAATGCAAGCTCACGCATGCGCTTTGCGAGGATATCGTAGTGGTATTCAGTTTCCTCGAAGATTTCATGATCCGGTTTAAAGGTCACAACGGTACCGCGGTAATCAGTCGTACCAATCTCACGAGTAGCATACTTTGCAACACCACGTGAAAACTCAACTTCGTGTTTTTTACCGTTGCGGTGTACCTCGGCATGCAGCATGGTTGAAAGTGCGTTCACACAACTCACCCCGACACCGTGCAAACCTCCGGAAACCTTATAGGAATCCTTATCGAATTTACCACCAGCGTGCAAGACGGTCATAACTACCTCTAGGGTAGAACGCCCATCTTTTGGGTGCATGTCCGTAGGGATACCACGACCATCATCCTTTACCGTAATACTATCGTCTTCGTTTATTGTGACATAGATATCCTTCGCGTGACCGGCCAATGCCTCATCGATCGAGTTATCTACTACCTCATATACCAAATGGTGTAATCCCTTCAAACCTACATCGCCGATGTACATCGCGGGACGTTTGCGAACGGCCTCTAGTCCTTCAAGAATCTGAATGGATCCACCGTCGTAATTCTTCTCCTGTTCACTCATAAATATCAGTGCAATAAGTTGGCTTAATGCTATCTTAACAAAGATAACTTTTAGGCATCCAAAAAGCGACAAAAGGGGCCTAAGCCCCCCTTGCAGTTACCAACAATTTTATCAACATTTTCGGGATTTCCGAGGGTTTTAAACCGTTTAGAACTGGTAGTTCAACACAAACAATCCACGTGTTCTACGGACCTCGTAACCGCTCCACATCTGGTAGCGCTGATTGAGGAGGTTATAGCCTCGCAAAGAGACCGATAGGTTTGGATTTATCGTGTACCCTAAATCTAGACTCAGGTCCATGTAGTCCTCCAACGCGTACACTCCCGTTGAATGAACACCTTGGTAACGACCGCCCACATATTTGAGGTTGGTCACCAAATGAAGATCACCTTGATCAACGCGAAGTAAACCGCCTATAACACGACCTTCTGCACCGAGGAAGTCATCCGCTCCAGAATAACTATTCAACTGCATGTAGGCGCTCGCTGTGAGTGCGTTCATAGGTAAGTTTAATTCCGCGCGAACGGAGCTTCGCACGTAATCTGCATACCCTATTTTCAATGCAGCAACCGCTTCATCGCCTATACTTATTGTTGATCGAACACTATCTCGTTCAAACTGAACATCGTTGTTTACGAAACCTAATGATGCTTCCACACGATATTGTAGCTTTCCAGCCAAAGCGCCTTGCATCCCAACATACCCTCTATTCTCACCACTTAGTGCTAAAAACTGGCTGCCACTGATGACCGGGACTTGGAAAATCAGATCACTTAAGGTGTGTTGCTTGGCTTTACCATCCCAACCTCCATAAACCGCGAGGGTACGCTTAAGGATCTCTGCTTGAAGATTGATGTTCGGAAATACGTAATAAGATCCCTGAGCACTATCGCCTTGAGCCGCTGTACCTGCGACGGAAAGACCAAATTCGTAGTTAAGTAACCCATTTTTACCGCGAGTATGCGGGCTCAAAAAGAAGTGGTGGTATTGAGTCGCTGAATCTGCGTAGGAATTGAATTGACCAAACTGATAGCCAAAATCGACATCGATCTGCGCATCGTCAGCATAAACCTCCAAACGATGTGCGGTTTTCGCAAGATGCTCCTGCGCACCAATGCCCGCATTCACGTACTGGTAAGACAGTCCTCCATTGCGGTAAGCCGCAGGCACCTTGGAGGTTGGGTTTGATGTTCTCAGCCATTGCTGACTTACTCCAGCACGTAAGTTCCATACGTGTGGTGTTGGCGATAAAAACCAGGCAGCGGTGTCTTGAATCCCGTATAAACTGGCATAATTCCCATCTAAAACAACTTGGGTTTTGAAGTTGTAGTTTTTCGTTGCACGCTGAAAATCTGTGAGTACTGAATTTTCATAAGAAGGCTGCAAGGCGTAAGCAGAGTTTAACACACCCGATCGCGCACCTTCATGGTGTACCTTAACGCCCCAAACATTCTTGCGCGAGCGCGGTGAACTGAATACCACATCGGCAAATGAGCTGCTGTACATGCCACCGCCAACACTCACTTTTTGCGTTGGAAGCTTGGGCAGCTGAACACGACCTAATCGGATCGCCGGGATCGGCTCCGGTTGAAAATCTATGGTCATTCCCTTAGGATTAATCCGAACGCTCACCGGTATTTTTTGAGACGTTGTATCTGTAAATGAAGGTTGCTCTGAGATTTTGTGTGCCGCACGGACTTGCGCTTGGTATTCTTCCACTACTCTGATCTCAACACTTTTTACATCATCGCCAGTACCTCCCTCTTCTTGGCCAAATGCGACAAGCGGGAGAAATAACAGTACTGTATAGATAAACTTTTTCATCTTTTTCGAATGCTTTACTTATTCTTCAATCTCCTCTAGCTCCTCTTCAAGAAGGGTAGATTCAACATCTAGGGTATCAACTATCAATTCTTCTGCCGCTGCTTCTTTTTCACGAAGCCTCGCCAACTCTGCTTTGAAAGCCTGTGCTTGTGCGGCAACATCACCGTAATCTGCGTTCTCGATAATGAAGTCTAAGGTGTAGTTCGCTTGGAAATCATCATTTACCCCGGCGTAGTTTTTGGCCATAAGCAGCAGGGACTTCCAGCGCCACTGGGCATAGGTTGGCAGATTATCAATCATCCAGAAAACACGTTCGTTCGAAGCTTCGTATTTGCCTTGGCGGTATTCGAAGGTTGCTAAATAGTAATTGGCCTCAGCTTGAGCTTCACCGCGAACCTCCTCAGCTACTTGAGTGTAGTACATCTTCGCATCGGCACTATCTTTCATTTCTAATGCACCACGCGCTGCATTAAGTAGTGCTTCAGATCGCCATTCAGCTGGGAGGCTTTCATCTTGAAGCAAGCTTTCTGCGTATTGGAAAGTGGTAGGAACATCTTTCAATGCTTTCGCACAGCGCATTAATCCCAACCGAGCTCTTCGACCCTCATCAGCGTTACCGACCAACCCTACAACCTGCTGGAAGTAATAGAAGGCCTTTTCAAAGTTTTGCTCAGCATAGTAAATACTCGCCAAGCGCTCCACCACCTGTTTTCTAAAACTAAGCTCTCCAGAAGATGCTACGAATTCGTAGGCATCTTTAGCAATTGCGTCATCGCCTTTGCTAAAAGCACAATCTGCCATGTAGTAATTTGCAGGCACTCGGAAAATTCCATCAGGGAATTTGACCAAATATTCCTGCATGCCTTTGATTGCTCCTTCGCAATCACCAAGGCTATAACGATCATAAGCACCATTGTAAAGTGTCGAATCCAAAGCACCTTGTTCAATGTTTGCGCCGGCGATGCTCTGCACCCAATCCACGTAATCCGATAGGCGGTCCATTTCTGAGTATTGGATTTTCACTAAGCCCAATGCTTCCTGACTTTCAGGAGTGTTTGGGTATTGCTCAACTACAGATTTGAACGATGCCAATGCTTTATCACCATTGTTTTGCGTGCGGTAAATCAAGCCGAGTGCAATTTTTGCATTCTTTATAAATCTCGACTTAGGATAGTCGTGGATGAAGGCTGCAAATACAGATTCTGCCTTCGTGTTTTCGCCCAATTTCATGTAGGTCTCGCCCAACTCGAAATACGCATCAGTTGCATAAACCGAGTTAGGGAATTCTTTAACCAATGCTTCCAATGCCTTCGCCTTCCAGTCCTGATTATCTACAAGACCATAGCACAAGGCGCGCTGGAAGTAAGCATAATCTGAATCAGGCATTACATGACTGAGGTACGCATTGTAGTATTTGATGGCATTATTGTATTGACCGGTCATAAAATATGAATCGGCCAATCGAAGCTCAGCGTCGATGAATAATCGACTACCTTCTCGTGCTCTTGACAAGAATAATCTATACGTAGTCGCTGCGTTTGTGTAATCTCCCTTACTGAAATACGTGTAGGCCTTGTTGTACAGACTGCGCTTGTATTGGCTTAATGTAGCAGATCCTGGAGTAGCTTCAAAAGCGTCCAATTCTTTCAAGGCTAGGTTATAATCCTTGTGACGGTAATGAATCTCCGCCAGCCAATAATGGGCCAAGGCCGTGTAAACATTATTCAAGGGATACTCCAAACTCTTTTCAAACAAGCTCTGTGCCGCAGGGTATTGAATGGCGTTAAAGTGTTGAACCCCCCTGAAATAGGCCACTTTCTGGTAGGCTCCTTGCATCGTCGGCTGTTCTAGTCCCGCGGCACTAATGGCCTTCAATGCACGCTCATAATCCTTTGAGTTTAGGTAAAGACTAGCCAAATACTCATTGGCCTCAGCGCGGTATTTGCTTGTAGGGTACTTCTTAAGAAACGCCTGGAAGATGTCTAAGGGCTGCTCAAAAGGTGTGCTACTATCATACGCAAGTTTCGCGTAGTTGAAATAGGCATCCTCACGAATAACCTCATTCGACCCACTCTCACTCGCCGTGAAAAAAGCCGTTTGCGCTTCTGTTTTTTTGTCCGTCTTGAGGTAACAATCGGCAAGGTGGTAATAAGCGCTTTGACCTAAATCATCACCCCTGCCGTGAATTTTGTTAAACGACTGAATGGCCTCTTCGTAGCGCCCTGTCTTGTAGAGCACGAAACCAAGCTTGTAGTGATCCTCTTGATTCAGCTTTCCTCCAAGACTTTGGTGCTTCTCCAGGTAATTGGCCGATTCCTTCCAGTTTTTCTTTTGGTAATACCCTTCACCGATAAGTTTAGCCACCTCGGCAGCACGACTTTCTACTGCTTGGGCCAACAATGACTCTCCTACGCGGAGGAGTTCGTCGATATCACCTGTTTTATAGTAGATCTGACTGAGGTAATACGGCACAACTCCACCGAACTTTTCATCACCAACCAATTCTTTGAACTGAGTAATCGCCGTAGAATATTGTTCCGCTTCGTAGGCAATGTGTCCATAGTAGTATTTGTGATGGTTCTGGTACTCCCCTTTGTAAGAGGTTCCTTGGAAAAAGAGATTTCTTGCTTGCTCAACATCATTCCCCATCAAATGACTGTACGCGAGTTTGAAATAATATTCGCTTTTAAACGATGCTGGTACATCCTGTGCATCGATGGCGCTTAACCATTGCACCACCTTTTTGTAACGACGATTGTTGAAGTAGTAGTTAGCAGCGCTCACATGGGCTTCTTGCCAGCGAGGGCTCAAAGGGTAGGTCTCAGCAAAGTAGGTCAAGAAGTATTCACTGTTTTCATTCATGAGGTAGAGCGCACACATCGCACGGTAGTAACTACTCTCTTCCTTGAAGAAACTCTGCAACGGCAGGTCTGACTCGAGCAGTTCATCGAAGCCTACGCGTGCCGCAGCGTAAAGCCCTTCATCAAACAGGGCTACACTTTCATTAAACGTTGCCTCATGGCCGTACTCCAACGCCGTCTCTTGAGCGATGGCAGGAACTGTAAAAACAACTGAAATAAGCAATAAGAAAAAGGTTCTCATCAATCTTGGGTTTATCCTTAAAAATAGCTTGAGTTCTACGGCTTACGGGCGCCGAAAAGGAGCAATTCAATGGAGTTATTCACATCTTAAGGAACGCCTAAGCATAGCGTTTTGGTATTTGCCCTACATTTGAAAACAACAAAAGCGACACGCACATTTCTACTCCATTATGGCCCTAGTCTCCCTGAATAAAGCATCCATTTTCCAAGGCAAACACTTGGTCCTGAGCAACGTAAACTTCACTATAACTGAGGGTGAGTTCGTATACCTCATCGGTCAAACGGGTTCTGGAAAAAGTTCTTTACTTAAAACCTTGTACGGCGACCTACCCCTTCAGGTTGGCGAAGGCAGCGTAGGCTCTCATGGTTTAGCCGGACTGAAGGATAAAGACATCCCAAACTTGCGTCGCGAACTAGGCATCGTCTTCCAAGATTTCCAGTTGCTTACCGACCGTACTGTTGAAGCAAACCTAGACTTCGTTCTTCGCGCCACGGGCTGGAAAGACAAAGAGGAACGAAGCAAACGCATTACCGAAGTGCTCTCTTGGGTAGGAATGCAAAATAAAAAACACAAAAGCCCTTTTGAAATCTCAGGAGGCGAGCAACAGCGCGTCGCCATTGCCCGCGCCTTACTCAATGACCCAAAAATCATTCTCGCCGATGAACCTACGGGGAATTTGGACCCACGTACTTCAGAAGAAATCATGGCGTTATTACTTCGACTAACTGAAGAAAACAAAGCAGTAATCATGGCCACGCATGATTATCAAATGATCCATAAATACAGTGCACGCACCCTGAAGGTATCCGAAGGAACAGTGAGCGACAACAAGGGTCAAGAACTCTAAAAAATGAAAGGTCAAAACCTGCAACTAAGTATTTGCATTGCAAGCTACGGCAATGATGTAACAGCGTTGTTGGACCATCTTCAAAACCAATGTAAGGGTCTCCCCGAGGCAGAAATAGACATTCACATTTCGGACCAATTTCCCACTGCGCATACCTGCGCAACAGATTGGACCCGGTACCCCAATACGTTCTACCATCACAACCAAGAAAGTACCGGACGTGCCGCCAACCGCAATTTTCTAGCGAGAGTAGCACGCGGCACGCAACTCCTATTTCTAGATGCAGATTCACTTCCAGTTGAAAGTGATTTTTTACAGCGTTACCTTGAGGTCGCCGAGGAAAATTTAGTTGTTGTTGGCGGGACGGCTTACCAGCGAACTACGGACCAACAATTATTGCGATATAAAGTCGGAGTAAAAAAAGAAGAGATTCCTGTGGCAAAAAGAAAAGCCAATCCATACGGAAGCTTCACCGCTTTCAATGCGCTCATTCCACGAGCGGTTTTTGAAAAAATACCTTTTGATTCTTCACTTGTGGAATATGGCCATGAAGACACGCTCTTCGGTCTTGAACTTCGCCATCATGTTATTCCCGTCTTGCACATCGATAACCCAGCTTATCACCTAGGTCTCGACGATAATACACAGTTCATGATTAAGACACGTCAAGCCGTTGATTCACTTGCGTCACTTATTTCTAAAGGTAAAATCGACGAAGAAGTCCGATTGTTTGATGCCTATATGCGTTGGTCGAAATTTGGCGGTCACTTTGTCCTGCGCACATTGTATGATGCAGTTGGGGAAATACTTTTTCAACGCCTAAGTTCAGGAGAAGGTAATGTGCTGCTTTTTGATTTTTATAAGCTGCTTCGCCTCTGCCACCAACAGCCTAAAGTTGGGAATAAAATGCCTTAAGTGATTCACTTTCGCGTTCCCAATTCAATTCTGCCGCGGCACGTTTCAGCTGGCCTGAGTAAGATTCACGAGACGCTCCTACTTTTTCAATCGCGGTACGCAATGCCTCAATATCAGTTGGATCCGCGAGCTCGCCCACACCATATGTTTCAACGATGCCACCCACCTCAACAAGCGGTGATACCACCACTGGAGTTTGACATTGGATGTAATCGAATAGCTTGTTAGGCAAACTAAACCGGTAGTTGATGTTCGTATCCTTGTCCAAGCTCAACCCGACATCAGCTGCTGCAGTGTATTGAAGCAATTGGGCATAGGGCAATCGGTCCACAAAACGCACACGATCCTCTAAATTCCGGCGTACAACTTCAACCTTCAAATTAGGAATGGCATCACCCGAACCTACGAGTAAAAGCATCCATTCCTCAGACATACCCGCGATGGCTTCAACCGCTTCTTCAAGCCCTCGGTCTACGTTCATACCGGAACCTTGATTGATGGCTATTTTTCGATCTTCTGGCAGGCCCAATTCCACGCGACTCTTCACCTCAAATGCCGCTGGCTTCGGGCTAATGTTGCGAAAAACTCGTGGCCGAATGCCGTAATCTGCTTCATACAATCCCGCAATACTTTCGTTCACAGTCCAAACATGAGCAAGGCGAGGAAAAATACTCCTTTCCAGTCGTTGCCATACCTTTTTCGCCCAACGTCCCTCAAGTTCGGGGACACCACAGAAATATTCATGTGTATCATAGACAAGCGTGGCATGATACAATCGTGATACTAAATAATTCGGTAGTACCGTGTCTAGATCATTGGACAACAAATGTGTCGACCTATGGGTCAGGAGAAAGAAAAGCAATCGAATCTGAAACTCCGCATAGAAAAGCACGCCTTTGTTAAAGACCAGGGACATCCGATGGGTTTTGTAGGGTCTGTCTAGCGGCAAACTCTGCGGCAATTTGCGCCCCACCCATTGTACCTCATAGCCCAATTCCAAAAGCAACATTGCAACCTTATGGACCCTATTATCCGTGGCTATATCGTTGGAAGTGGAAATGGTTATGGTTCTATTCATTGTGCTAATAAATGCCGCCGTAAAGGTAGCGAACGCTAAATTTGCAATCGCAGTATAGCCGTGAGATGATAAAATCTGACTTTGAATACCCACTACCGGAGCATAGGATTGCTACACACCCGCTAGAACAGAGGGATGCTAGCAAGCTTTTGCAGTTCAAACAATCAATAATTTCCGACCATTCGTTTCGCGACCTCCCTGCGCTGCTTCCACCCTGCAGCCAATTAATCTTTAACAATACCCGTGTGGTGCGCGCCCGCTTGCACTTCGTGAAAACCGCTGGTGCTAAACCCATAGAAATATTCTGTCTAGGACCACACAAACAATCTGTTGAAGATGCCATGAACAGCCTCGGACAGGTGAAGTTCGAATGTTTAGTAGGTAACCTTAAACGTTGGAAAGATCATCCTTTATCGCTTGAACTTGATGGAGGCATTACGCTTCATGCCGAGAAAATTGAACGCGATGGGGCCTATTGGGTCATTGCTTTTCATTGGAATGGTAGTGCAACATTTGCTCAAGTTCTTGAGATCGCAGGTAAAATTCCGCTTCCCCCGTATATGAACAGGGATGCTGGAGAAGAAGATACAGAGCGTTACCAGACCGTATATGCGCAGAACAATGGTTCTGTTGCCGCGCCAACTGCAGGATTACACTTCACCGAGCGTGTATTCCAAGACCTGAATGCGGCACGTCATGAAATCCTTGAACTCACTCTACACGTGGGTGCCGGAACCTTTAAACCGCTGGGTGAAGGCAACATAAAGGACCACCAGATGCACGCAGAAGAAATTATTGTTTCACGCCAATGGCTTGAAGGCTACCTTGCCCACGAAGGCCCAAAATTCGCCGTGGGAACCACAAGCTTGCGCAGTTTAGAAAGTTGCCATTGGATGGGCGCAAAACTCTTAAGTGGCGGTAGTTTTGAATCACTTGGCCAATTCGACGCGTACGAACTTCCCCAAAACTTCTCCCCACGCCAAACCTTCCAAGCACTCTTGGACTACCTCCACGCCAACGGCATAACCTCCATTGCAGCCCACACCCAACTAATGATTAAACCGGGCTATACATTCAAGACCGTTCGGGGCATTATTACAAATTTCCACCAACCCGGATCCACGCTTCTACTCTTGGTAAGCGCCGGAGTGGGCGACCAATGGAAAAAAATCTACAACCACGCTTTAGCCAACGAATATCGATTCCTGAGCTATGGCGATTCCTCCTTGTTATATTTTGAAGATATGAACAACACGCTTGACTAGGCGCGTGTCGTTATTAAGGCATGCCCAAATCTATTTGCCTTACACTTCTTCTAATTAGCCTTTGCTCGCAGACATCCGGCCAAGCCATTCTCAGCTATAACGTCGAGAATCTCTTCGATACCATCAACGATAAAAATTACCATGACGAGGCATTCTTGCCCGATGGTCCCTATGACTACAATTCCGTTCGGTACTGGCTGAAAATTCGACAAACCGCACGCGCACTGCGGCTCGCCATTCAAGCCGTACCCGAACCGCCCCATATCATCGCCTTAATGGAAGTAGAAAATCAAGGCATCCTTTACGATTTGGCCAAAAACCCAGCTTTGCGACCCTACGGACCCTGGCGTCCAATTCTCTTCGACAGCCCTGACTTCCGTGGTATAGACTGTGCTGCGCTCATTCATGAGAACACGCGTATTCTCCAAGCGCAACCCATTACATACGCCACCCCTCACTTTCAAACACGCGACGCACTCTTTATCAGGTTTCGTTCTCCAGATTCAATAACCGCTCAACTCACCATCATTCATCTTCCTTCGAAACGAGGCGGCCCAAAAACCTCCGAAATTAAACGAACCATCGCCCTTGAAGCCATCACCACCGCACTGGACACCTGTACCACGCCAACACTTCTATGCGGAGACTTCAACACGTCTCCCACGCCCCGCCTCCAAAACTATTTTCAAGAACGGGGCTGGAAAGTAGCTCCATTTAGTAATGGAGAGCCGGGCACTTATAAATTCAAAGGACGCTGGAGCATACTGGACTGGGGCGTCATAAAAAACGGAAGTGGATCCGTACAAATTTTAACTGTCCCAGAGCTCTTGATCGCTGACAAAAAATGGGGTGGTAAGAAGCCAAAGCGCTCCTGGTCAGGCACTTTTTTTACCTACGGTTACTCGGACCACCTACCCGTTTACTATTTAATGTATGAGAATTAGTGTTTTTTCGATATTTTCGTAACTCAAATAACCTAGAAATGAAAAAATTAGTAGCACTTGGCGCTTTCGTAGGCGCACTATTTATGACCTCTTGTGAGCCTAACGGCCCAGCAGAGGAGCCCGCCACTTACCCTGGTGACTCATTGACCGTAAGTAACGCTGCCCGCCCGCTTGTGATTGAAACTACAGGTGCATGGTGTCAGTACTGTCCTAACGGCGCTGAGATTATGACTATGCTTGATGGTGTCCTCGGTGATAGCGTTGTGTTGATCGCAAACCACGTAGGTGATTGGTTCTCTACCGACAACGCCGCTTCTGCTAAGTTTGACGATAACTTCCCTACTTCAGGGGTTCCTAACTTCTACGTAAACAACACTGATGTAGGTCAGAGCCCAGCAGCTGCCGCTGCTGCTGCGACACTAGCGGAAGTTGCCTTCGGTTTGGAAGCAGATGTTGTTAACGACGGAACCAAGCTCGTGGTTTACCCACGCGTAAAGGCTTTGGAAACAAACGTAGACAACGTATACATGATTCAATCGTACTTGTTGTTGAACGGTGTTATTGCTAAAGATTATGGCAATGGCGTTGATTTGAACCAAGTCAGCTCTTTGCCTAAGGTAAGTACCGGTTCAGGTACCACTCCTACGACATGGGCACAAGATGCAGCGGTTGTAAATGGAACTCCACTGATCACATCAGGCACAAAATACACGCACGATGAGGTATTGTACCGTCACGCTACCGCAGCAGTTATTGGCTGGACGGAGAGCGACGATGCAGCAACTGCAGATACAAGCATGGTAACTTTAGGTCCTTGGGGAATGAACCTCGGAGATTTGAACCCACTAGGCAATGCGTACGCGGCTGGTGATGTATACGGTACTCGTTACACGCCTATGCAATTCCACATTGAACTACCTACACTTCCTTTCGATGCTGACCTTAGCGTTGCGACTATCGTATGGCAATTGCGTCAGGACGGTTCAGGAGATTACGACTACGTAAACGGTGCAGTGACTCACGTTCACTAAGCCAACTTAATAAGCTTCTGAAAGCCTCGCAGGAAACTGCGGGGCTTTTTTATATCTTCAAACCATGACCTTAATACTCAGCCTTGTACTGACTTGTTGGCTCTCGATTCCCGAGCCACCGCAAAGCGAAATACCCCCGAACGGTACCTATGCCTATGAGGTAGTCTTTGCAGAATGGGGTGGAAAGACAATGGGCGACGAAATTATCGTTGTTCTCAAAGACGGTCACATTACCCTAAAAGTATCTGAGAAGAGTAATAGCCTTTGGATGGGAGCAATTCCAGGCGACATAATTGAAGAGGGAACATTGCGAAGACATCAAAGCGGTCAATGGATCATCAGCAACGACGAGAATGACATTTATCTCGAAGAGGTAGGCGGTTGTACTGGAGGGCCTACCATCATCAACTTCGAAAATCAAACGATCGAAATGTGCTAAATAAAAAAGCCCCGCTTGAAGCGGGGCTTTTCATTAGGGGACTCCCCTATTATTTTCTGCGTTGCGAACGATTCAGGTTCTGCTGGCGTTGCATTTCCTCCAAGCGAGCTTGGAACTTGCTTTGCTTCTTCTTTTTAGGTTGAGCACGCTTTGCTTCAATCTTAGCAAGAATCGCCTCATCGTCTACACTCTTGCGAATACCCCATTGCATACCAAAAGTTACAATGTTGCTCAAGAAGTAGTAGTAGGTCAAACCTGCTGGATAGCTGTTCAAGACGAACATGAACATCAATGGCATCACATACATGATAATCTGCATTTGCTTCATCTGAGCCGCATTACCAGTTGATGGAGACATCTGCTGATTCATTCTTGTATAAAGAATAGTAGATCCGGTCATCAACAAGGTAAAGATGGAGATGTGATTCCCGTATAGCGAGCTTAGAATAGGAATATGTGCATCCCAAGAAATTAGCGCATCATAGGTGCTCAAATCCGTTGCCCACAAGAAACTTTCACCACGCAACTCGATGGATGCAGGGAAGAATCGGAACATGGCAAAAAGGATAGGCATTTGAACCAAAACAGGAATACAACCACCTAATGGATTCGCTCCTGCATCGCGATACAATGCCATCGTGGCCTGCTGCTTACCCACTGGATCCTTATCCCCAAACTTCTCGGTTAGCTTATCCAACTCTGGCTTCAATACACGCATTTTCGCCATAGATCGGTAGGACGCAAAGGTCAAAGGCGACATAGCCCCTTTGATGATCAAAACCATGATAAGGATGATTAGACCGTAGCTCAAGCCATAGCCTTCCAGCCAGTTGAAAATAGGCACCACAACGCCGCGACCGATCCAACCGAAAATACCCCAACCGAAGTTGATGACTTTCTCATAATCTTGATCGTATTCCTTTAACGTTTGGTAATGGTTCGGGCCCAAGTACACGGAGAACGGCAAGCTGTAGGCGCCATTGACACTTTGATTCAATGTCGCATTTGAGGTGTAGACCTTTACTATACTCTCGTCTTCGTCTGTACCATTAACCGTTGCAATATTCGCTGCTGAGAATCCTTCACTTGGATGTACGATGTAGGAGAAAAAATGCTGTTTCTGTGCGAGCCAATTCACAGCACCCACATCCTCTGCATCATCACCACCTCTACCGCTCAAGTTTTCGACATCACCGTCTTCTTGAACCTTGTAAGCGTAGGTAGAATAAATACGTTCGTTGCTAATTCCTTTTTCTGTACGATACGCAGTACGCTCCCAGAAAAGCTCAGGCTTACCCGCAGCACTCGAAGTTCCTCTTACCGTATAGCTCGCCAAGAAGCCGGTTTCTTCCAAATTGACTTCAACTTGTGTTGCCCCATCGCTCAGTACCAAAGAGGTCGCGTTTTGACTTACAACATTGAATTCTTTCGTGCTCAAGGCAGCTTCGCCCGGCAATTTAATGTCCCAAACTTGGTTGTTATTGACGATCATTACCTCAGCTGAATCATAGGTCTGGTAGCCTTTGATTTGTGCACGCACCAACTGCGCACCAAGGGTTGAATAGGTCAATCTCAAATCTTCATTCTCTACCGTGATTTCTTGAGGAACGAAGGCATTCGAATCTACCACTTCGGCAGCTACTGTCGTAGCCATCTCTTCGGTCGTTTCAGAACTTCCGGGAATATCTACAACTTCTTCGAAAGTTTCTTGCGGAACAGGCTCTGGCATGTTCTTGCTTTGCCACCAGCCGAAACCGACCATGATCACAGCAATCAATACAAAACCGATGAGCTGATTGCGGTCAAAGCCGCTGTTTTGATTTTCCATGAATTATTTGTTTTGACGGTGCATGTCCGCCGCATGTACAAAAGATACAAAAAGTGGGTGCGGATTTAGTACCGTACTCTTGTACTCTGGATGGTACTGAACCCCTACAAAGAATGGGTGATCTTCAATCTCGATAACCTCGACTAAACCACTCTCTGGATTTATACCTGTTGCCAAAAGACCCGCGTTTACTAAGTCTTCTTTAAAGTCATTATTGTATTCGTATCTATGGCGGTGACGCTCTGTGATATTTACTTCACCATAAGCTTCGAATGATTTTGAGCCCTCGCTCAAGGCACATTTCTGTGCTCCCAAACGCATGGTTCCCCCCATATCTGTGATGTGCATTTGCTCGTCCATTAAGGCGATTACCGGCTTTTCAGTTTTAGGATTGACCTCTGTAGTGTTCGCATCGGACCAACCCAATACATTGCGTGCATATTCAATCACAGCCGCTTGCATACCGTAGCAAATTCCGAAATACGGAATCTTGTTTTCACGAGCATACTGCACAGTCGCTACCTTTCCTTCAAATCCGCGCTCACCAAAACCAGGCGCAACTAAAATACCGTCTAAACCTTGACAAGTCTTCGCTGCATTTTTAGGGGTCAAATGCTCGGAATGAATCCATCGAACTTTAACCTCTACCTCATTAGCAGCACCTGCATGTATGAAGGCCTCCGAGATCGACTTGTAGCTATCCTTGAGCTCGACATACTTTCCGATCAAACCAATCTCCACCGTACGCTTCGGGAACTTAAGTCTAGTCAAGAACTCGCGCCAATTATCAAGGTTTGGTTGCGTTTTCGTTGGCAAATCAAAGTGGTTGAGAACGACCTCATCCAACTTCTCATTAAACATCATCAAAGGAACCTCATAGATGGTGCTCGCATCACGTGATTCGATCACATTGTTCGGACGAACGTTTGTAAACAACGCCAACTTGCGACGAATATCTTCATCTACCGGGTGTTCAGAACGGCATACCAAAACATCAGGCTGTACCCCACTTTCCAATAAGGTCTTTACACTGTGCTGGGTAGGCTTGGTCTTCAACTCACCGGTAACTTTTAAGAATGGCAACAGGGTCAAATGAACCACCATACAATCACGCTCGAGCTCCCACTTCAACTGACGTACACTTTCGATATAAGGAACCGCTTCTATGTCCCCTACTGTACCACCAATCTCAGTGATCACAATGTCGAACTCCCCAGTCTCACCAAGGATTTTTACACGATTTTTGATCTCATCAGTAATGTGAGGAATAACCTGAACGGTTTTCCCTAAGTAATCTCCACGACGCTCCTTTTCAATAACACTCTGGTAAATTCTACCTGTAGTGACATTATTGCCCTGCGAAGTAGGACGGTTTAAGAAACGCTCGTAATGACCAAGGTCAAGATCAGTCTCGGCACCATCTTCAGTTACATAACATTCGCCATGCTCGTAAGGGTTCAAAGTACCTGGATCCACATTGATATATGGATCAAGCTTTTGAATGGTCACGCGATAACCGCGGGCCTGCAAAAGTTTCGCTAAAGAAGCTGAGATAATTCCCTTACCTAAAGAGGAGGTCACCCCACCGGTGACGAAGATATACTTTGTGGTTGCCATAGTTTCAATCAAAACACGGCAAAAGTACCTCTTTTTACGGCCAATTAAAAGGCAAAACTTGCGCTAATCGTCGGCATTATGGGTAATTGATTTACACGTGCTGCCGCTACTCGATCGTAATAGAAGATATTTTCTCGGTTGTAGATGTTTGTAGCACCAATAACTACCTCAGCCTGACCTGTTTTTAGCATCGTCGAGTATTTCAACGACGCATCCAATCTATGGTAGGTGGGCAGTCTGTTTCCGTTGAGCGCACCGTAGAGCACACTTGGATCTCCATTGGCCGTGGTGTAATCAAAATTGATATCTGGATTACCTAATGGGTCCAAGAAATCAATTCCCGGATAATACCCCTGCGTTGGGGTGAACGGGAATCCCGTTCCCAGATTCCATCGAACGCTAAAGAACCACTTTTCTTCTTCGCC
>Ga0181567_10000755_pt1 | contig 24527 bp, 23 predicted proteins | sample 101ome_14_FD_133761 | JGI IMG/M metagenome (GOLD analysis project Ga0181567, IMG submission 133761) | Coastal salt marsh microbial communities from the Groves Creek Marsh, Skidaway Island, Georgia - 101403AT metaG (megahit assembly) | ecosystem: Environmental > Aquatic > Marine > Intertidal...
GATGGCGGTACCGATGAGGGTGATGGCGGTGCCACTGACCCGGGTGATGGCACACTTTACGAAGATGCCGTTTGTGTGGATACCAATGTCGGCGAATTCTGCATGGCGCTGTTCCCCGATCGCGCCCCGGCAACCGTGCAAAACTTCCTAAACTATGTCACCAGCAATCGGTACGACAGCACCATTGTCCACCGCAGTGTGCCGAACTTTGTTATTCAGGCCGGCGGTTATACGGCTGAGCCGCTGGGTGCCGGCATTCAGAAGGATCCGGTTGTCCAGAACGAGTTTGGCCTGTCGAACCTGCGCGCTACTGTCGCCATGGCCCGGATTGGTGGCCAGGTAAACAGTGCCACCAGCGAATGGTTCGTCAACCTGGTGAACAATTCCCAACTCGATTTTGTGGATGGTGGTTTTACCGTATTTGCCGAAGTCATTACCGGCATGTCCGTGGTCGATGCCATCAGCAATCTCCCGCGCACCAACCAGCAGAACTTCCTGGGCAATGCCTTCGGCGAACTGCCGGTGACTGACCAGGACAACGATGGCCTGGATGCGGATGACCTGGTGCTTATCAACCGTGTCTATGTCACTGATGTCATTGTCAGCGAAATCGACAATGGCACGGGCAGCGACGGGGACGGAGATTCCGGCGTAACCACCACGGCCACATACCAGCCCCTGTCGCAGAGTTTCACCATGCCGGTTTATGTCGGTGATTCACTCTATCGCTTCATTATGCGCCAGGCCCCGAACGATGTGCTGACCTTCAGCGTGGACACCTCAAGTATTGTTGCCCTCACCGATGTGGGTCAGGAAACCGCCACCATGGATCTGGATGCGGGCACCCTGGTGGTGCCGTCTATATCCGTGAAAGGCAAGGTGTTCAACGACGTCACCTTTGATATGACGGTCTATGAGACCCTGACATTCCGGCTGTCCGGCTTTACCCGAGCCACCGAGTAAACCGTGCTGACCTTCCTGCGTACAGTCATTCGCTATTCTGACGCGGCAACGGAAGGCCTGGGCAAAACCGCTTCCTGGTGCGCCATTGCCATGGTGCTGGTGACCTTCTATATCGTGGTCTCACGCTATGTCTTCAGCAGCGGTTCCATCGCCATCCAGGAATCCCTGATCTACCTGAATGCCCTGCTGTTCATGCTCACCTGCGCCTATACACTTAAGCATGACGGTCATGTGCGCGTGGATATTTTTTACGGTCCCGGCTCGCCCCGCTACAAAGCCTGGGTGAATCTGCTGGGCGGTCTCTTTCTGCTGTTGCCAGTGGCGGTGTTCATCCTGTGGGTGAGCTGGGATTATGTGCAGTCCTCCTGGCGCATTCATGAAACTTCACCCGAGGCCGGCGGCATCCCTTACGTGTACCTGTTGAAATCCCTGATCGTCGTCATGGCCGGGCTGGTCATTCTGCAGGGCATCACGGAAATCCTGCGCAACGTGCTGTTTCTGTTCTTTGATGAGCAGCCACCGGTGGAAACCGCCGATCACGCGGACACCTCGATCTGATGGAATTCATCCCGCTGCTATTGTTTCTCGCCGTCTGCCTAGTGCTGATGTGCGGCTTTCCCGTCGCCTTTTCCCTGGCGGGTACCTCGCTGGCATTTGCCGGCATCGGCATGCTCACCGGCACCTTTGATGCGGCCTTCCTGAACGCTGTGCCCAACCGCTTTTACGGCATCATGATCAATATCAACCTGTTTGCCGTGCCGATGTTTGTCTTCATGGGCATGATGCTGGAGAAGTCGAAAATCGCGGAATCATTGCTGGAGGGCATGGCCCTGTTGTTCGGCCGCATGCGTGGCGGCCTCGGCCTGTCGGTGATCCTGGTAGGCATGTTGCTGGCGGCCAGCACCGGCATTGTCGGCGCCACGGTAGTCACCATGGGCGTACTGTCGTTGCCGACCATGCTGCGCGCCGGCTACAACCCGTCCCTGGCCACCGGCACCATCTGCGCCACCGGCACATTAGGCCAGATCATTCCGCCTTCCATTGCCCTGGTACTGCTGGGGGATGTCATCTCCAACGCCTATCAGCAGGCCCAGCTCAACATGGGTGTGTTCCGCACCCAGAACGTTTCAGTGGGCGACCTGTTTGCCGGTGCTATGGTGCCGGGCCTGATCCTGGTGGTGTGCTACATGGTGATCATAGTGGCCATCGCCATTCTGAAACCGGAGCTGGCGCCGCCGGCCAAGCCGGCCGATCTAGGGCAGTCCGGCCAGCGTGAGTCGCTCGCGCTGACCCTGACCAAAAGCCTGCTACCACCCCTGCTGCTGATCATTGCCGTACTGGGTTCGATCCTGTCTGGTGCTGCCACCCCGACAGAAGCTGCCGGTGTCGGCGGTATGGGCGCGATGCTGCTGGCCATGGCCAAACGCCAGTTCAGCCTGACCATTTTTCGGGATGTGGTGATTGCCACGGCTAAGGTCACGGCGATGGTCTACATGATCCTGGTCGGCGCCGCGATTTTCTCCCTGGTATTTCGCGGTTTTGGCGGCGATATCGTGGTAGAAGAGTTTTTCACCGATATGGCCGGTGGTGTGGTCATGGCGACCATCATCGTCATGCTGGTGGTATTCCTGCTCGGCTTCATTCTCGATTTCATCGAGATCACCTACATGGTGGTACCGATTGTCGGTCCGGTGCTGCTGGCCATGGGCCTGGACCCGGTCTGGCTCGGTGTCATGCTGGCCGTGAATCTGCAGACGTCATTCCTGACGCCGCCGTTCGGCTTTTCCCTGTTCTACCTGCGCGGCGTGGCCCCGGAATCGATCAAGACCACACAGATCTACAAGGGCGTGATTCCGTTCATCATTATTCAGCTGGCGATGCTGGGGTTACTGACAATCTGGCCGGAACTGACGACCTGGCTGCCGAACCTGATCAAGAACCGTTGATTGCATTAACGAAAAAGCCGGCAAATGCCGGCTTTTTTGGGTCTGGTGTTTATGGCGTTCTGTGTCGGCAATCGGCCCTTTGGGCCTATACCGACCTACGACTATCGGTTCTGCAAAGCCGAATGGCGACGACGCGCCTTATCCGACCTGCACAAGAATCCCGATCAGGAAAATGCCGGGTGAGGGCTCTGCGAGCCTCTTCCGGCCAACTAAATAGGTGTTATGCCGGCGGTCTGCGTTGTTCCGCCTGCCTTTTATCCTTTTATCCCTTTATCGGTCGTTTATAACTTTCTTGCCCGCGTGTAGGCCTCCTCGGACACATCCTGATATTCGGCCATGCTGGCTTCGAACTCGCGGTAGGAGGCGTGTATGCGCGCACCCATCGGACTCAGGTTGGCGAGGTTGTCGATTTCTTCCTGGGCGATGTCATGCAGTTCCTTGAGCAGGTCTTCAGGAAACTGGCGCGGGGTAACGCCGTGGTTTTCTGCCAGCTCTGTCAGCGACATGGCGTTGCGTGCCAGAAATTCATAGGTCATTTCCTGGGCGGCGGAATCGGCGGCGGTACGCAGGATTTCCTGCAGGTCTGCCGGCAAGGCCTCGAACTCGTCCTTGTTGAACAGAAACTCGATGATCGCGCCGGGCTCATGCCAGCCGGGGTAGTAGTAGTAATCCGCTATTTCATAGAGACCAAAGGCCAGGTCGTTATATGGTCCGACCCACTCGGTAGCATCCAGGACACCCGTTTGCAGGGCGGTGAACAGTTCACTGCCGGGCATGTTGACCGGCACGCCCCCCAGGCGTGACAGGATGTCCTGGGCGAGACCAGGAATGCGCATTTTCAGCCCGCGAAAGTCTTCCTTGGAATTGATTTCCTTGTTGAACCAGCCGCCCATCTGCACGCCGGTCGAGCCGCTGGACATGGGAATGAGGTTGAAGGGTTCGTAGAGTTCCTCCCACAGCGCCATACCGCCACCGAACTGGATCCAGCTCTGCATCTCGTAGCCGTTCATGCCAAAAGGCAGCACAGTGAAGAACTGGGCTTCGGGCACCTTGCCCTTCCAGTAATAGGCTGCGCCGTGACCGATTTCGGCAGTACCGGCACTGACCGTATCAAACACTTCCAGGGCCGGAACCAGTTCTCCATCCCCGTAGACACGGATCTTCATGCGCCCGCCGGACATGGCTTCCACCTTGTCAGCGAACACCTCGGGCGCACGACCCAGGGCCGGGAAGTTTTTCGGCCAGGTGGTGACCAGTTTCCATTCGTAGGTTTGCTGGGGCGCGGCTGTGCCGGTGGCCGTGGTTTGTTCGCTGCCGCCGCCGCAGGCCTGGAGCAGAACCATGACAAGAAGAGTTGTGCCTGCTTTCAGAAAAGTCTTGTTAATGTTCATGTCCCCGTTTTCCCTTATCTTTTGTCACTGTTTTGTCGGCAAACGGCCTGCGGCCTATGCCGACCTACATCGTTCCAAACCGGCGCCCGGCGTTAAATCGCTTCCAGTCTGGCGTAGGACATCACGAGCCACTTGCCGCCCACATCGTCGAAGTTGATCTGGACGCGGGCATTGGCGCCGCTGCCTTCATAATTGAGGACCACGCCTTCACCAAACTTCGGGTGCCTGACGCGCTGGCCCAGGCTGATATCGGAGCCGGCGACTTTGTCGGTACTGTGAAGAGCGCCGATAATATCATGACTCTCCTGGCGAAAACCCCCGAAATCCCGGCCCCGGCGCACCTCCCCCTTCATGCGGATTTCCTCGAGCAATTCATCCGGAATCTCGCGCAGGAAACGTGATGGCCGGGTTAGCTGCTCTTCGCCGTGCAGGCGTCGTGATTCGGCATGGGTCAGGTAGAGCTTCTGCCGCGCACGGGTGATGCCGACATAGCACAGGCGACGCTCCTCCTCGAGTCCGGCCAGATCGTCCATGGACATCTTGTGGGGAAACAGGCCTTCCTCCATGCCGGTGATGAACACCAGCGGAAACTCCAGACCCTTGGCCGAATGCAAAGTCATCATCTGCACGGCATCCTCGTAATCATCGGCCTGGTTGTCCCCGGCATCCAGGGCGGCCTTGTCTAGGAAGCCGGTGAGGACATCAATCTCGGTCACCTCCTTCTCTGACGGGGTGTCCTGCAACGACTCGTCCAGGAAGTCGGTTTCCTGCGGCAGGTCCTCCACCTCAAAGGCCTTGGCGGCATTCACCAGTTCCTCGAGGTTTTCGATTCGGGTGCGCGCTTTTTCACCACCCTCTTTTTCATGATGCTGGATCAGGCCGCTCTGTTTCACCACGTATTCCGTGAGTTCATACAGCTCCTGCCCGTAGACCTGATCTTCCATGGCGTTGATCAGGCTCATGAAGCCGGAGATATTCTGTACCGCCCGAGCCGGCAGCAGGGACTGCTCGACCACCTTGACCGCGGCCTGCCACATGGAGCAACCTTCGGCGCGGGCCAGTTGCCGCAAACTGTCAACGGTCTTGGTACCGATGCCACGCACCGGCGTATTGATGACGCGCTCAAAGGCCGCATCGTCATCACGGCTGGATACCAGGCGCATGTAGGCCAGGGCATTGCGGATTTCCAGGCGCTCATAAAAGCGGAAGCCGCCATAGATGCGGTACGGCATGCTCACCCGCAGCAGCGCCTCTTCCAGTTCCCGTGACTGGGCATTGGAGCGATACAGGATAGCCGCCTCGGTATGGCGGTTGCCGTTGTTGACCCATTTTTCAATCTGCCCCACGATAAAACGGGCTTCATCCTGTTCGTTAAAGGCGCCGTAGGTGGAAATCTTTTCGCCTTCCTTGTCCTCGGTCCACAGCTCCTTGCCGAGGCGGCCCGAGTTTTTCTCAATCAGTTTGTTGGCCGCATTGAGAATATTGGCGGTAGAGCGATAGTTTTGTTCCAAGCGGATCAGATCGGCGTCGCCAAAATCCTTGTCAAAATTTTGGATATTTTCGATGCGTGCGCCGCGCCAGCCGTAAATGGACTGGTCGTCATCACCGACTACGGTGATGAAACCGTGCTGACCGACCAACATGCGCAGCCAGGCATACTGGATGGCGTTGGTGTCTTGGAACTCGTCCACCAGGATGTGGCGGAAGCGGTGCTGATAGTGCTGCAACAGGGCCGGGTGTTTCAGCCACAGTTCATGGGACCGCAAAAGCAGTTCGCCGAAATCCACCATGCCGCCACGGTCGCAGGCTTCCTCATACGCGGCATAGACCCGGATCATGACTTTCATGAACTCTTCACCATAGTCTTCCAGGTTATGGGAGCGCAGGCCTTCGTCTTTTTGCTGGTTGATAAACCACTGGCACTGTTTGGCCGGCCAGCGGGTTTCATCCAGGTCCATGGACTTGATCAGGCGCTTGATGAGGCGCAACTGGTCATCAGAGTCCAGGATCTGGAACTTGTCCGGCAGCCCAGCTTCCTGGTGGTGCGCCCGCAACAACCGGTGCGCCAGGCCGTGAAAAGTGCCTACCCACATCCCGCCAGCCGGGCGCTCGAGCAACTCCTCGATCCGGATACGCATTTCATTGGCCGCCTTGTTGGTAAAGGTGACCGCCAGGATGCCGTGGGGAGACACCCCTTCCATCTGGATCAGCCAGGCAATGCGGTGTACCAGAACACGGGTTTTACCGCTGCCGGCACCGGCAAGTACCAGCAGATTACCGGGATCGGCGGTGACGGCCTTGCGCTGGTGATCGTTGAGGGAATTGAGTATATGGGAGATATCCATGGCAGCGAGATTTTAGCAAATGGACACTCCTGCTTGTGAAAAACTTGCTAAGACAGGATGATTTCACAGGCCGAGAGTATGAAAGCCGGTTTTTACTTGCTACTATCGAGAACAGTGACGCGTCGTCACTGTTTTTTATATTACCGGCAAGTCAACCCGCCGGTGTTTTTTCAAGAGTGAAATATGTCAGAGCAAGTAGAAGGAACCGTAAAGTGGTTCAATGATGAAAAAGGATTTGGTTTCATTGAGCAGGCTGACGGCAGGGACGTGTTTGTCCATTACAGTGCAATTATCGGCGAAGGTCGCCGCACTCTGGTAGAAGGGCAGAAGGTAATGATGGAAATTACCCAGACTGAGAAAGGTCCTCAGGCTGAAAATGTAAGCCCTGCTAACCCGGACTAATTCACGAGTATCAAACCCCGGCCTGTGGCATGACGCTGCCGGTCTGATGGTCTTTACGCTTTATCGTTCTCTATCGATGAACCGTAGCCCCTTTTGTGCCCGATTTTCCGCTTTTTACCGCCTGTTCACTGCTTTGGTGGGCGCGCACCTGACTGTTCACCGGTTCCGGCGATCATCGCTTATACTCGATATCGCTGACTGAACCCCATTGTTGAACCGCCGAGGATACCCTCCTGGAAAACACCAATCTCATCAAAGCCATCAGTGAATCCCTGGGCGGACTGCGAAAATCCGAGCGCAAGGTTGCCGACTTTGTGCTCGCGGATCCGTCCTCGGTTCTCGACATGCGCATCATCGACCTGGCCAACAAAGCCCAAGTCAGTGAGCCCACCGTGGTGCGTTTTTGTCGGGCGCTCGGCTATGACGGTTTCCAGGCCTTCAAGTTACAACTGGCGCGTTATCTTGGCAGTAGCGGCATCTACAGCCAGTTCTCTGTCAGCGATGCCGACTCCATTGCCGACGTCAGTCGCAAGGTGTTTGACTCCACCATCGGTTCACTGCTGGCCGTGCGCGAGGAGCTCGACATCGAGGCACTGGAAGCGGCGATCGAGGCGTTGGCCGGTGCAGATCGCGTTGAGTTTTATGGCTTTGGCGCCTCCGGTTCGGTCGCCATTGATGCCCAGCACAAGTTTTTCCGCCTGCAGGTATCCGCCGCAGCCTATACGGATCCGCACATCCAGCATATGTCAGCCATCTCCCTGAAGCAGAACGATGTGGTCGTGGCCATCTCCCAGTCCGGCCGCTCTACCGCGCTCATCCAGAGCGTGAAACTGGCCCGGGAAGCCGGTGCAACGATCATCGGGCTCGTGCCGGACAGAACGCCGGTCGCCGAACTGTGCGCCATCCCCATTCATATCAATGTCGAGGACAACCAGCATATGTTCACGCCGGTTTCCTCGCGCATTGCCCACTTGGTGGTCATTGATGTCCTGGCCATGGGGGTCGCGCAGCTGCGCGGCAGCATGTTGCAGGATCATCTAAAACGGTTGAACAAGAGCCTGAAGTCCCTGCGCTCCGGCACCCGCAAAAAAGACGATTGAGTCGACCTCAGGGCGCGAGGCTACCCGCCAGCTGCCGCATGGCAAACACGGATGCCTGTGGTGTCAGGTCCCCACCGTCCAGGCTGGTAACGTTGAGCACATCGTCGAAATAAGGCCGTATGCCCCTTACATTGCATAGCGTATCGGTGAGGGAGACATAGGTGGCGCCCTCCTGTTCCGTCAGCGCGTGTATGGCCGGTCCCGTCTCCTCGATCACACTCCAGACCAGCTTATCATCACCCACGGGAGCCAATATTTCGCGGGTTTCACGATAATGCACGAAGATTAGGTAGGGCACATTGTCCGCCCAGAGCGGCGGCGGCCCGATGACGACAAGACACCAGCACTAGCAGTGCTTACGGCTATCAGCAGGTATCGTCTGGAAAACAGAAGATAAGGAAAAACACATTGACACCGATAAAGCCGCCATCGATCAAACCGGGATAACGATGAAACATAAGCACCGGCACTATGGCCATTACTTGTAATCCATCGATGTCCCTACGGTAAGTCACTGAGCTTGTCGCCTACCTTGCGATGCCTGGCTTCCTGGTTCATGGCCGTGCTCCTGATTACCGTTGTTATCACTAACTGCGGTGAGTCTGGATGGCGGATGTTTTCTAGGCCCGCCACTCAGCTATAACCTTAACCTGGATAGTCCGAACTATAAGTTAAGCAACATAGTATCAGGTGTGTTTTATTCGACGGTGACAGACTTAGCCAGATTTCTCGGTTGGTCGATATCCGTGCCCTTGATAACCGCGACGTGATAGGACAACAACTGGAGCGGAATGGTATAGACGATAGGGGCGAGAAAATCAGAACAGTGAGGCACATTGATGACATCGGTGCCTTCTTCATTGATGAATCCGGATTCAGCGTCGGCAAAGACATAAAGCTGACCGCCGCGGGCACTGACTTCCTGCAGATTGGATTTGAGTTTTTCCAGGAGTTCGTCATTCGGAGCCACCGCAATCACCGGCATCTGGTCATCGACCAATGCCAACGGACCATGCTTGAGTTCCCCGGCCGGATAGGCTTCGGCGTGGATATAAGAAATCTCTTTCAGTTTCAGCGCGCCTTCTTTGGACACCGGGTACTGCACACCACGGCCAAGAAACAGGGCGTGGCGTTTGTCGGCAAAATCCAGGGACACCTGGCGAATCTGTTCATCCAGGGCCAGGGTTTTCACGATGATGGCGGGCAGTTCATGCAGGTCATGCACCAATTCCTGCTCATTGGCTTCGGTCAGGCCGTTGCGCCTGGCCAGTACGATGCAAAGCAGGGTAAGTATGGACAGTTGAGTGGTGAAGGCTTTCGTTGACGCTACGCCGATTTCACGCCCGGCCAGGGTCATGATAGCAAAGTCTGATTCACGCTGAATGGAGCTGTTGGCGACATTGCAAATGGTCATACAGCCGACGTAACCGGATTCCTTGGCATAACGCAGGGCCGCCAGGGTGTCGGCTGTTTCCCCGGACTGGGAAATCGTCACAAACAGGCAGTCTTTCGGCACCAGCATGTTGCGGTAGCGGTATTCACTGGCGATATCGACAGAGCACGGCATGCGGGCAATATTCTCAAACCAGAACTTGGCGATCATGCCGGCGTGATAACTGGTACCACAGGCGACGATTTGTACGCTCTTCGTCTTGTCGAAAATGGCCTTGGCGTTGATGCCAAAAGCTTCTTCTAGGACATGGCTCTTGCTGAGCTTGCCGGCCAGCGTATTGCGCAAAACGCTGGGCTGTTCAAAAATTTCCTTCATCATGAAATGGCGAAAGTCGCCTTTCACGGTATCTTCCATGTTCTGGTTCAGGCGCACCGTTTTCCGCGTGACTTTTTCACCACCATTGTAAATCTTCACGCGCCCGGCCTTGATATCCGCAATATCCCCTTCTTCCAGGTAGATGAAACGATCTGTCACTTGCCCCAGGGCAGCCGGGTCAGAGGCGATGAAGTTTTCGCCGATGCCAACACCAATGATCAACGGACTGCCGCTGCGGGCGACAATGATGCGCTTGGGGTCTTCCTTGTCGATGACCGCCAGTCCATAGGCGCCGTCGAGCAGGCTGATGGTCCGGGTGACGGCATCGAAAAACGTCATGTCTTCCTCGACCAGGAACATGTGGATCAGGTGCACGATCACTTCTGTATCGGTTTCCGTGATGAACTCGTAGCCCTTCTTCTTCAACTCGTCTTTGAGCGTGAGGTGGTTTTCGATGATGCCGTTATGCACCAGGGCGATACGGTCATGGGAAACATGTGGGTGAGCATTGTTTTCAGTAGGTTTGCCATGTGTCGCCCAGCGGGTATGGGCGATGCCGGTGGCGCCATCGAGCGGGGTTTCGGCCAGGCGCTCTTCCAGGGCCTTGACCTTGCCAACGGTTTTGACAGAGGACAATCCCTTGTCTTTGCGGTTGATCAGCGCCAGGCCAGCAGAATCATATCCGCGGTATTCCAGGCGCTTGAGGCCTTCCACCAGAATTCCGGTAACGTTTCGTTGTCCCACTGCTCCGACAATACCGCACATAATTTTCCGACTTCCTGGATTGAATGCTATTTCTTGGTGGGACGTTGCCAGCTATCAATGTTGGTCTGACGGCTGCGCCCCACGCCCAGGCTGTTGCCGGGGACGGTTTTGGTAATGGTGGAGCCGGCGGCCACGAAGGCGCCTGTCTCCAGCGTCACCGGAGCCACAAGCACCGCATTGGAACCTATGAAGACATTATCGCCAATGATGGTTTTGTGTTTGTTGACGCCGTCATAGTTGCAGGTAATGGTGCCGGCACCGACATTGACGTCTCTGCCGAGTTCAGCATCCCCGACATAAGTCAGGTGGTTCACCTTGCTGCCTTCACCAATGACCGCTTTTTTCACTTCGACAAAATTCCCGAGTTTGGCTCTGTCCTTCAGTTCCGTTCCCGGTCTGATGCGGGCAAATGGCCCGAGCTGGCAGTGTTTACCGATGACGGCATCTTCAATCACGGTGTAAGGATGCAGTGCTGTGCCCTCATCAATTTGGCAGTTTTTCAGTATACAGCCGGCACCGATACGGACATTGGTCGCGATACTGACACGCCCCTCAAGGATGACGTTGACGTCTATTTCTACATCGCTGGCAATATCGACTTCACCCCGAATATCTACCCGGGTCGGATCAATCAGGGTGACACCGTTTTCCATCAGGTGCTTGTGCATATCGTGTTGGTATTTCCTCTCCAGATAGGCCAACTGCACCCGATCATTGATACCGGTGACCTCCTGCTGGTCTGTGCAGACACTGGTGGCGACACGGCAACCATCAGCCAGGGCCAGTTCCACCAGGTCGGTCAGGTAATATTCTTTCTGGGCGTTGTTTGCCCCTACCCGGGGTAGCCAAGTTTTTAGCCGCGCTACCGGGATGGCCATGAAACCGGTATTGATCTCATGCACGGCCTTTTGTTCGGGTGATGCGTCTTTTTCCTCCACAATCCGGGTTATTTGACCACTGCCATCACGAATAATTCGACCTAGGCCGGTTGGATTGTCGACAACGCAGGTCAGCACCGCCATGGTGTTAGCATCGGTTTCGCCCAGCAAGGCCTGCAGTGTTTCTGCCGTGATCAGTGGCACATCACCATAAAGCACCAGTACCACGGCGTCGTGATCAAGATTATCCAGTGCCTGGTGAACGGCGTGCGCTGTACCTAGTTGCTCTTTTTGCTGCACAAACTGCGTGTCTTGCCCGGCCAACTCGGCTTCAACGGCTTCCGCCCCATAGCCAATTACCACCTGTATGTTTTCACAGGACAGGGCACGCGCCGTATCCATGACGTGCACAAGCATGGGTTTGCCAGCCAGTTTATGCAACACCTTGGGTCGCACGGATTTCATGCGGGTGCCCTTGCCGGCGGCGAGAATGACAACATTGAGTTTCAAAACGAGGGGGATCCGGAGTCTGGCTGACACAAGCCGCCAATTATAGACTGCCTTTGCCGTGGCAGACAGGGCTGGCAAACACTGAGGCGGATTCCTGCGGCAAAACAATAACAGGCACAAAAAAGCCGGCTATTGCCGGCTTTTCTGGGATGTACACGATATTAACCGCGGGTCTTCTTGCGCAGCTGCTGCAACGTCCTAATCTGGGCTGCCGCCTGGGCCAGCTGGGAAGCCGCGGCTGCATAGTCCATTTCACCGGTCTGCTTCAAAATGACATCAACGGCTTCCTGCTGGGCGCGCATAGCGGCGTCTTCATCGACGTCATGGGCGCGGGTGGCAGTATCCGCCAGAATGTTCACGGTACCAGGCTGTACTTCCAAAAAGCCTCCGGATACGTAGTAAACTTGCTCCTCACCATTCTGAGTGACCAGACGTACCGGGCCCGGAATGAGTTCGGTCAGCAGCGGCGCATGGCCCGGGTAGATACCCATATCGCCCAGTGTGCCTGTGGCGACGAGCATTTCCACGCGACCGGAGAAGAGCTTTTCTTCCGCGCTGGCGATATCGCAATGCATTGTCATGGCCATAATCAGTTACCTTGCCGAATGAGCGTTGATTTACAGTTTCTTCGCTTTTTCCACGGCTTCTTCGATGCCGCCGACCATGTAGAAGGCCTGCTCGGGCAGGTCATCGTACTCACCCGCCAGGATGGCCTTGAAGCCGGCAATGGTGTCTTTCAGGGACACGTATTTACCCGGTGAACCGGTGAAGACTTCCGCAACAGTGAACGGCTGGGAGAAGAAACGCTCGATCTTACGGGCGCGGTTTACGGCCAGTTTGTCTTCTTCAGACAGTTCGTCCATACCCAGAATCGCGATGATGTCCTTCAGTTCTTTGTAGCGCTGCAGAATGGACTGTACGCCACGGGCCACTTCGTAATGCTCGGCGCCAATGACCAGCGGGTCGAGCTGGCGGGACGTGGAGTCGAGCGGATCGATCGCCGGGTAAATACCCAGCTGGGCGATGTCACGGGACAGTACCACGGTCGCATCCAAATGCGCGAAGGTGGTGGCAGGCGACGGGTCAGTCAGGTCGTCCGCAGGCACGTATACGGCCTGAATGGAGGTAATGGAACCCGTCTTGGTGGAAGTAATACGTTCCTGCAGGGCGCCCATTTCCTCGGCCAGTGTCGGCTGGTAACCCACCGCAGACGGCATACGGCCGAGCAGTGCGGATACCTCGGTACCGGCCAGTGTGTAACGGTAGATGTTGTCGACGAACAGCAGTACATCACGGCCTTCATCACGGAATTTTTCCGCCATAGTCAGACCGGTCAGGGCCACACGCAGACGGTTACCGGGGGGCTCGTTCATCTGGCCGTATACCATCGCTACCTTGGAATCATCGAACTTCTTGACGTTAACAACGCCGGATTCCTGCATTTCGTGGTAGAAGTCGTTACCTTCACGAGTTCGCTCACCCACACCGGTGAATACAGACAGACCGCTGTGCTCGGTAGCGATGTTGTTGATCAGTTCCATCATGTTGACGGTCTTACCGACACCGGCACCACCGAACAGACCAACCTTACCGCCTTTGGCGAACGGACAGACCAGGTCGATAACCTTGATACCGGTTTCCAGCAGTTCCTCGGAACCGGCCTGTTCGTCGTAGGACGGGGCCTTGCGGTGAATCGGCATGCGTTCCTGTTCGCCGATCGGGCCACACTCGTCAATCGGGTTGCCGAGTACGTCCATGATGCGACCCAGGGTTTCCTTGCCCACCGGCACGGAAATCGGGGCGCCGGTATCGCTCACGTTCAGGCCGCGACGCAGACCTTCAGTGGAACCCAGGGCGATAGTGCGTACAACGCCGTCACCCAGCTGCTGCTGGACTTCCAGGGTAATGTCGCTGTTGTCGACAGCCAGGGCGTCATACACCTTGGGTACTGATTCCCGTGGAAACTCCACGTCGATGACAGCACCAATAATCTGAACGATACGACCGCTACTCATGTCCGGTTCCTCTTAATATTCTCAAATAATCCAATAACGTAAATGCTTGCGTTAAACAGCCGATGCACCGCCCACGATCTCGGAGAGCTCCTGGGTAATGGCGGCCTGACGCGCCTTGTTGTATACCAGCTGCAGTTCGTTGATGAGTTCACCAGCGTTGTCGGTGGCGTTCTTCATCGCGATCATGCGCGAAGCCTGTTCGCAGGCGTTGTTTTCAACGACAGCCTGGTACACCTGGGATTCGATATAACGGGCCAGCAGGGCATCCAGCAGTCCCTTGGCATCGGGCTCATAGATGTAATCCCAGTGGTGTTTCAATTCCTGATCTTCCGCCGGCAGCAATGGCAGCAGCTGTTCGATGGTCGGTTTCTGGGTCATGGTGTTGACGAATTCGTTGCTCACCAGGAACAGCTTGTCCAGATCACCATTGACATATTTGTCCAGCATGACCTTGACGGCACCGATGACATCTTCCACCGCCGGGCGTTCGCCAAGGCCGCGTACTGTGGCCACGACATTGCCGCCAGAGTTGCTGAAGAAACCGGCGGCCTTGCCGCCGACGGCGCAGATTTCGGATTCCACACCCTCTTCGTCATGCCAGGCTTTCATGGAGTTGACCAGCGCCTTGAACAGGTTGATGTTCAGGCCGCCACACAGGCCGCGGTCCGTGGAAATCACGATATAGCCAATTTTCTTGACCTTACGCTGCTCCATGTAAATGTGCTGGTATTCCGGGTTGGCATTGGAAATATGGCTGACCACGTTGCGGATGTTGGTCGCGTACGGCTTGCCCACTTCCATGGCATCCTGGGCCTTGCGCATCTTGCTCGCGGCCACCATTTCCATGGCGGAAGTGATCTTCTGAGTATTCTGGATACTCCCGATCTGGTTGCGAATTTCTTTTCCCGAAGCCATTGCTGATTACCAGGTCTGGGTAGAAACGAATTTTTCCATGGCTTCCTTGAAGGAGGCCTCGATCTCGTCGCTGAAATCACCGGACTTGTTGATGCGCTCCATCAGGCTGGCATATTCGCTGTTGACGAATGACAACAGCGCGGCTTCAAAGTCGGCAATCTTGTTCAGTTCGACCTCCTTCAGGTAACCGGAGTTGGCGGCGTAAATGACGATGGCCATTTCTGCCACGGACAACGGTGAATACTGTTTCTGCTTCATCAGCTCGGTGACGCGCTGACCGTGTTCCAGCTGGGCACGGGTGGCTTCATCGAGGTCGGAAGCGAACTGGGCGAAGGCCGCAAGTTCACGGTACTGGGCCAGGGCCAAACGAATACCACCGCCGAGCTTCTTGATCGCCTTGGTCTGGGCAGCACCACCGACTCGGGATACGGACAAACCCGCGTTCATCGCAGGACGAATACCGGCGTTGAACAGGGAGGTTTCCAGAAAGATCTGACCGTCGGTAATGGAGATTACGTTGGTCGGGACGAACGCGGAAACGTCACCGGCCTGGGTTTCAATGATCGGCAGAGCCGTCAGGGAACCGGTCTGGCCTTTGACTTCACCGTTGGTGAATTTTTCAACGTAGTCAGCGTTTACTCGCGCTGCACGCTCCAGCAGACGGGAGTGCAAATAGAATACATCACCCGGGTATGCTTCACGACCCGGCGGACGACGCAGCAACAGAGAGATCTGGCGATATGCCCAGGCCTGCTTGGTCAGGTCGTCATATATGATCAGGGCGTCCTGACCGCGGTCGCGGTAGTACTCACCCATGGTACAGCCGGCATAGGGTGCCAGGAACTGCATGGACGCAGGGTCGGAGGCGCCGGCAGCGACAACGATGGTGTGGTCCATGGCACCATGTTCTTCGAGCTTACGCACAACGCTGGCGATTGAAGACTGTTTTTGGCCAACCGCAACGTAGATACATTTTACGCCGGTGCCTTTCTGGTTGATGATGGCGTCAACCGCGACGGCCGTTTTACCGACCTGGCGGTCACCGATGATCAGCTCACGCTGGCCACGACCAATTGGCACCATGGCGTCAACCGCTTTCAGACCGGTCTGTACCGGCTGGGATACACCTTGACGGGCGATTACACCCGGTGCCACTTTTTCCACCGCATCGGTGATCTTGGCATTGATCGGGCCTTTGCCATCAATCGGGTTACCCAGGGCATCCACCACGCGGCCTTCCAGTTCCGGGCCTACGGGCACTTCAAGAATACGCTGTGTGCAGCGACAAGTCTGACCTTCAGCCAGGCCCTGGTAATCACCCAGCACTACCGCACCGACGGAGTCGCGCTCCAGGTTCAGTGCCATACCATAGACACCGCCCTCGAACTCGATCATTTCACCGTACATGACATCAGCCAGGCCGTGAATACGGATAATACCGTCCGACACGCTGACGATCGTGCCTTCCGTGCTCGGCTGTGCCGACACGTCCAGGCTTTCAATGCGCTGTTTGATAATTTCGCTAATTTCTGATGGGTTCAGTTGCTGCATGCTTTATTCCTCAACTCTTTCCTTTGTCGTTTGCGGGTATCGCAACCTCAGGAATTCATTGCCTCGGCTAATTTGTTTAATCTTCCTCGCAGGGAGCCGTCGATGACCAGGTCGTCGGCCCGCAGGACGAGACCGCCCAGCAGGGACTGGTCAACACGGCTGCTCAGGGACACTTCCCGCTGCAGGCGTTTCTTCAATGCTTCTTTCAGTTTGTTTTCGGCAGCCTCATCGAGCGCATAAGCCGAGACGACTTCCACATCCACGCGTTTTTCCTGGATGGCTTTCAGGACATCAAACAACTCAACGATTTCCGGCATCAGGGACAGACGTTTGTTGTCTGCCAGGATGCCCAGAAATTTCACCATGCGGTCGTCGATTTCATCACCACACAGGCTGGCCACAGTCGCTGCCTGCTGTTCACCGCTAAGACTCGGTGAAGACAGGTACTGTGCAACCTTGGAAGTGGTCACGACGGCGGCCACCACGTGCAGCATATCGGCCCACCTGGTCAGGTCGCCTGACGTCTGGGCCACTTCAAAGGCGGCTTTGGCGTAAGGTCTGGCTATCGTTGTGTTCTGTGACATAGGCTATCTTTGTGTTCCGGAACAAGTTTGCTCGGTGTGTCATGGGCTTGCCGACACCTGTTGCCAGGTCAGCGGCAAGGACTCATTACAGGCTGGCGGCCAGTTTCTCCACGAGGCTCGCGTGAGCCTTTTCATCAACAGAGGCTTCCAGAATTTTCTCCGCACCGGAAATGGCAATGCCGGCGACCTGGGCACGAAGGTGCTCCTTGGCGCGCTCCACTTCCTGTTCGATTTCCGCCTGGGCAGCAGCGATCAAACGCTGGCCTTCGGTTCTGGCCTGCTCTTTGGCTTCATCCAGGATCTGGGAGGCACGCTTGTTGGCCTGTTCCAGAATCGCGGCGGAATCCACTTTCGCTTCTTTCAGCAGCTCAGCGGCTTTTTCCTGGGCAAGTTCCAGGTCTTTTTCCGCCCGACCGGCAGCTTCCAGACCGTCAGCAATCTTTTTCTGACGCTCATCCAGTGCTGCCACGATCGGCGGCCAGACATAGTTCTTGCAGAACCACGCAAACACGAAGAATGCGATGATTTGGCCGATGATGGTTGCATTCAGATTCATAATTTTCTCACCTAGGTTTGCAGTGCGACTCATGCGCACTGCTTGTTAACAACAGTGCGCTTACTCGATGCTGTCGTTTGCTAGACCTGGTTTATACCTGGAACGGTACGGCGAAGATGAACAGCATGGCCATACCAACACCGATAATGGAAATTACGTCCACGAAACCAGCAACCAGGAAGAACTGGGTCTGCAGGCGCGGGGCAAGTTCCGGCTGACGGGCTGAGCTTTCAATCAGCTTGCCGCCGAGGTTACCGAAGGCGATGGCTGTACCGGCACCACAGATACCGAAAATCAGGGCAGCGGAAATCAGGGTGTAGGCGTAGATTGTTTCCATTTTTTATCTCCAGGTTTTACGAGGTTTTAACTAATTCGCTTTATTGCGGTTACTAATGATGCAGTTATGGATAGTGCTATCTTATCTAAGTCTTGCTGAATATATTCTGGGTTATCAATGATCACTGTGGGCCTGGTTCAGATACACAATCGTCAGCATCATGAACAGGTAGGCCTGCAGTGTGATCACCAGAATATGGAATACGGCCCAGGCAAAATGTAAGGGCAACTGGTACCAGCCCAGCAGGGCGATGACCAGGAAGATCACCTCACCGGCGAACAGGTTGCCGAACAGTCGCAGTGCCAGTGATACCGGCTTGGCCAGGAACGCAGGCACTTCCATCACTAGGTTCAGCGGCATGGCCCACTTAGGGAACGGGTGAAACGCCAGTTCGCCCAGGAAGCCGCCAACACCTTTCACCTTGATGCTGTAATAAATGATCATGATGAAGACGCTGAGCGCCAGGCCGGCGGTGATGTTGACATCGGTGGACGGCACGGCCTTGAAATACAGGTGGGAATCACCGGCGATGGTCTGGGCTATCAGGGGGATCACATCGACGGGCACCAGGTCCATTAGGTTCATCAGAAAAACCCAGCAGAAGATGGTCAGGGAAATCGGGGCGATATAGTCGTTGTTAGCATGAAAGGTGGTCTTGACGTTGGTCTGCACCATTTCAATGATGAATTCGATGGCGTTTTGCAGGCCACCTGGGACACCTGAAGTGGCTTTTTTGCTGACCGTCTTGAACAGGGCGAGGAAAATCAGGCCTAGCACGATGGAGATGCCCATGGTGTCCACATTGATGGACCAGAAGCCCATATCCTTGGCTTCCTCTTCTGAGTGCGCAAAGCCCCAGTGGCCATCCTCCTTCTGACCAAAAACCAGAAAGCCCAGGTGATGCTGGATGTACTCGCCGCCGGTTTCGTATTGCGGAGCGTGTTCTTCGGCGCCCTGTGCGCCTGCACTGTGTTCTTCAGCAGCCATTGGTTGTCAAAGTTCCTGTTTTCACAAACAAAATCTGGCGTCCAGGCCATCCTGGTACACCCAAGTCTATGGTGTTTCCCCGGTGGGTTAACCGGTATGTCCAGGTCCCTGCCTGAACGCTGACTGTGCTTTTGCAATGGCATAAATGCCAAATCCGTGCGCGATCGCGAATCCGCAAAACAAAGCCAGGGGGTTGAAGGCGCTGACGAAGCGGAACGTCAGGGCAAAGCCTGCCCCGATCATGACCAACTTCACCGCTTCAGCGATATAGGCCCGCCTGATTGTTCTTTTCATCGTTCGCGAGCCGGTTTCCCGAAAAAACATGTACCCGAAATAGGCACCGGGAATGATCGCAATCAATGCTCCGATTGCGACGGATTTGGCCTCGACCCAGCCCAAAAACAGCCCAGTAGCCGCAGTCATTGCCGCAGCTAACCCCGTTTGCAGGGCCACTATCTTTACTACTGATAATTTACCAATCACAGTACCGAGACGTTCTAAGAGACCACCTGCAAGGGCCGCGAATTATAGGGAATATCCGCACTGCAAACAACATTTGCCGCCCGGATTGTGCCATTTTTAGTGCGTTTCAGGGATTGTTAATGCTGGAAAACAATTTTATTTGATGTGATCAAGAATGCCTTCGAGCTGCTCCAGCGTGTTGTAGTTCAGAATCAGCCTGCCCTTGCCCTTGGCAGAATGCTGAATCGTGACACTGGTTCCCAGTTTTTCTGACAAATTGTCCTGGAGATGACGGATATCCGGGTCAATCCTGTCCGCCGGCGATTTCGCCTTGGTCTGGGACATCAGGCGGCGTACCAGCGCCTCGGTCTGGCGCACCGACAGGCTTTTTTTGATAACGCTGCGGGCGGCTTCTGCCTGTTTTTCGTTCGGTAAGGCCAGCAGGGCTCGGGCATGGCCCATTTCCAGCTCACCGCGCTCCAGGGCCTGGCGCACATCTGTGTTCAGGGACATCAGGCGCAACAGGTTGGTTACCGTGGTGCGAGATTTGCCCACAGCCTCGGCGGCTTCCTGCTGGGTAAGATCAAATTCATCGATCAGGCGCTGCAGGGCCATGGCTTCTTCGATCGGATTGAGGTTTTCTCGCTGGATGTTCTCGATCAAGGCCATGGCCACGGCGGCTTCGTCCGGCACTTCCTTGATGATGACTGGAATCGTGTCCAGGCCGGCCAACTGGCAGGCACGCCAACGGCGCTCACCAGCGATGATCTCGTATTTGTTGCTGTTGACGGGGCGAACCACGATTGGCTGCATAACACCCTGGGACTTGATGGAATTGGCCAGGTCTTCCAAGGATTCTGTGCGCATGTCATGACGCGGCTGGTATTTACCCGGCTGAATAAATTCCACCGGCAGGTTTTTCAGCAGGTTGTTCTGGCTTAGGGCTTTTTCAGCAACAGGATCACTGGCCGGCTGGTTCACTGCTTCCGCTTGTGGTTCTGCCGGCGCTGACGCCGGGCGGGAGTTGCCGCCCAGCAGGGCGTCCAGTCCCCTGCCCAAGCCTCGTTTCTTGATTGTCATGTGTTTACAGCCAATTACTGATCAAATGTCGGTGAAGCCGGGGAATCGGACCCACCCTCTTCTGGTGTCTCTGCCGCCGGTGATATTTTCGTCGTATCCGCAATCCCGGTTTCTGGCTCGGCAGGATTGTTACCATCAGCATGGCGCCTCAGGATTTCACCTGCCAGCGCAATATAAGCCAGTGCACCACGCGAGGTTTTATCATACACGATAACCGGAACCCCGAAACTCGGGGCTTCGGCCAGCCGCACGTTACGGGGGATGATGGTGCGATAGACCTTGTCCCCGAAAAATTCGGTGAGCTGATCCGAGACCTCCTGGGTCAGCTTGTTGCGCGGATCATGCATGGTGCGAACGATGCCCTCGATTTTCAGGGCGGGATTGAGCGCGGACGCCACGGCTTCAACAGTCTGTGACAGGGCCGACAGCCCTTCCAGGGCATAGTATTCACACTGCATGGGAATGAGGACACCGTCCGCAGCAACCAGGGCATTGACGGTCAGCATGTTGAGTGACGGCGGACAGTCGATGAGGATGTAATCGTATTCGGTGCCGGTCTGATGCAACATGTCACGCAGCCGGTGATCACGCCCGTCCACATTGAGCAATTCCACTTCTGCCGCGGTGAGATCACCATTGGATGGCAGAATATGAAAACCGCTGCCCTCTGCGGTGACGACCACATCGGCTATGGGTGTCTGGCTTACCAGGACATCATACACACTGGCCTGCACCGCATTTTTTTCAACGCCGCTGCCCATGGTCGCATTGCCCTGCGGATCCAGATCCACCAGCAGGACTTTCTGGTGCATACGGGCCAGGGATGCCGCCAGGTTGACTGTGGTCGTGGTTTTTCCGACACCGCCCTTCTGGTTGGCCACTGCAAAAATATGACTCACGAATCTTCCTGTTAACGGCCTGTTTACGGCGGTTTCATTGACGGCTGCCCTGTTGCCTAAAGGGCTACGAATGAGTACGTGTCTGACGTCTCACTGCATGTTTTACGGCGAATGCTTCATTACCCGGGTTGCGGACGTATTTCTATCAGATGCCGGCTGCCTTCCACGCCCGGGACCGTCAGCTCTCGGGTGCCGGTGACGGTGAAACCCGGTGGCAAAACTGCGATCTCCGCGTCGGGAAACTGGCCTTTCATGGCCAGCAGTTTGCCTGACTGGTTGATCAGGTCTGCGCTGAACGCCACAAAACGGTCTAGGGCGGCAAAAGCCCGGCAGAGGACAATATCAATTTGTTCCGGGCTTTGGAAGTTTTCCACGCGCGCGTGAACCGGCTGCACATTGTCTAGTCCCAGCTCGGTTTTTACCTGAAACAAAAACCGGGCTTTCTTGCCGTTGCTGTCCAGCAGGAAAAACCGTTTTTCCGGATAACAAATGGCCAATGGTATGCCTGGCAAGCCCGCACCTGTGCCCACATCCACCATGACCTGTCCATCGATGTACGGCACCAGTGCCAGGGAATCCAGCAGATGATATGGCAGCATCTGATCGATATTCTTGATGCCGGATAGGTTGTACGCGGCATTCCATTTGTCCAGCAGGGCCAGGTAATCCAGCAAGAGTTGTTGCCGGGGCGCACTGATGGCAAGTCCTAACTGGCCGATGCCTGCCTCGAGCATATCGGCAAGATGGCTTGCGCTGGTCATCAGGCTATTTTGTTCTGGCGGGCGCCGGACTGGTGCTGGTGTTTCTTCAGGTTAACCAGCAGCAACGAGATAGCCGCCGGCGTCATGCCCGGGATGCGACCAGCGCGGGCTATTGTGTCTGGCCGGGTCTGACCCAGTTTCTGGCGCAGTTCGCTGGACAGACCGGAGATGCCGGCATAATCGAAATCTTCCGGGATGGCGGTATTTTCCTGCACCTTGATACGCGCAATTTCGTCGTACTGGCGATTGATATAACCCTGATATTTCGTGCGAATTTCAACCTGCTCTGCGACGAGCGGGTGCGGCAATGCCGACATCATCCCCGTGGCCATGCAGGCGTCATTCAGGTCTCTGATACTCACTTTTGGTCGAGCCAGGATATCGGCCAGGGCATATTCATGCGCCAGCGGCTTTTCAAGCAGGGGGTTAATACGATCAGCCAAAGGTCCCTGCGGCTGGACCCATGTTGAAGCCAAGCGCCGGGTTTCAGTGTCGACCTGATCCTGCTTGGTGACAAAGGCTTCCCAGCGCGCATCATCGACCAGCCCCAGTTTGCGGCCGGTTTCCGTCAACCGGAAATCGGCATTGTCCTGGCGTAGCATGAGCCGGTATTCAGCACGCGAGGTAAACATGCGGTACGGTTCCTGGGTACCTTGGGTAATCAGGTCATCGACCAGAACGCCGAGATAGGCTTGGTCACGGCCCGGTGTCCAGGCATCCTGTTCCCGGATCGCCAGGGCGGCATTGATCCCGGCCAACAGGCCTTGGGCGCCGGCTTCTTCATAGCCGGTCGTGCCATTGATCTGGCCGGCAAAGTACAGGCCATTGATGAAGCGGGTTTCGAGGCTGGGCTTGAGGTCTCGCGGGTCAAAGTAATCGTACTCAATGGCATACCCGGGCCTGACAATACGCGCCTGTTCAAAGCCTGGAATATTGGCAATGAGCTGCTCCTGGGTTTCATAGGGCAGGCTCGTAGAGATACCGTTCGGATAAAGCTCCCGGCTGTTCAGGCCTTCCGGCTCGACAAATATCTGGTGGCTGTCCTTGTCGGCAAAGCGCACCACCTTATCCTCGATGGAGGGGCAGTACCGTGGCCCCACGCCTTCAATTTCTCCGGCGTACATGGGTGAAAACGCCAGGCCCGCCCGGATGATGTCATGGCAGACGGCATTGGTGGCGGTGATATGACAATGCACCTGCTGGGGATGCTGAGCTGGATCGCCCAGGTAAGACATCACCGGTCTTGGCGTGTCCCCGGGTTGCGGTGTCATTTTGCTGAAATCCACCGTATCGGCATCGATGCGGGGTGGCGTGCCTGTTTTCAGCCGTCCCACGTTGAAGGGCAGCTCCCGCAGTCGCTGCGCCAGCGCTATCGATGGCGGATCCCCGGCACGACCGCCGGCATGATTCTTTAGACCAATGTGGATTTTGCCGCCCAGGAATGTGCCTGCTGTCAGGATCACGCGGGGGGCATAAAACGTCAGTCCCATCTGCGTCACGATCCCCTTGACCGAGTCGCCTTCGATGACCAGGTCATCGACCCCTTGCTGGAAAATACTTAGGTTTTCCTGGCTTTCCAGGAAACGGCGAATGGCGGCTTTGTACAGGGCGCGGTCGGCCTGGGCCCGGGTAGCTCGAACGGCTGGCCCCTTACTGGCATTGAGAGTCCGAAAATGAATACCGGCTAGGTCGGCTGCCAGGGCCATCACTCCCCCGAGGGCGTCGATTTCCTTCACCAGGTGGGTCTTGCCGATTCCGCCAATCGCCGGGTTGCAGGACATCTGTCCCAGGGTGTCGATATTGTGGGTAACCAGCAAGGTTTTGGCGCCCATGCGTGCAGCCGCCAGCGCCGCTTCGGTGCCGGCATGGCCGCCGCCGATGACGATGACATCAAACTGCTGCTGACTGTTATGTGGTCTACCCATGGTGTCCAGTTTACCCGGTTTTACCGGCGCTTCCTGCTGTGGCAGGGAAAAGGGGCGCAAAGTATAAAGATTTCACCTGAAAAATGAAGCGCCTTGTTTGATCAGCCTGTTCAGTGGCTGATACTGGTTTTGTTTTATCATTATCTATAGATATATATATAGAAAGAAGAATGAATATTTAATGTTATTACTGTTATTAGCGGTTACCGAAACTGTGAGTAACCAGGTTTTTCCATACCAGGACAAGCGGTTATACCGCGGCTAACCCTGTGCACTGCAGGCCTTGAACCTGCCTGCAACACGTGGACAGGCCTTTGATAAGGTCGCCTGTTATACACACCCTGAATCCGGCCGTTTTTTCATCCCGGCACTACCCACAGCTTGTTA
>Ga0181567_10000758_pt1 | contig 24514 bp, 23 predicted proteins | sample 101ome_14_FD_133761 | JGI IMG/M metagenome (GOLD analysis project Ga0181567, IMG submission 133761) | Coastal salt marsh microbial communities from the Groves Creek Marsh, Skidaway Island, Georgia - 101403AT metaG (megahit assembly) | ecosystem: Environmental > Aquatic > Marine > Intertidal...
GAATGTTACTATACCCGATACATTATCATTGCAACAGGCTTAGAGCCCAAGCTTTTAAATACTGATTTTGAATCGCAATTCACCGGGCGTGGCATTTCGTATTTTGCCGATTGTGATGGGTCCTCGTATACAGGTAAAACCATCGGCGTCGTGGGCGGCGGAAACTGTGCCTGCTATGCGGCTGATTACTTAAGTCAATTTGCCGAAAAGATTTACATGATTCACCGATCCGATAGTTTGAAATCGGTCAGTTACTTGAAAAAACGAATTTTAGACAATCCCAAAATTCAAATTATGTGGCAAACCCATGTGACTGAAGCATTCGGAATTGATAAATTAGAAAAAATTAAAGTTGAAAATTTACACAATCATCAAACAACGTGGTTGGATTTAAAAGGCTTGTTTATTTACGTGGGGCGTATTCCATCTGAAGAAACCTGTCGATTTGGGGTTGCCTTGGATGAAGAAGGCTTTATTTTAACCGATGATTATATGCGAACGGATATCCCCGGTATTTACGCCGCTGGCGATATTCGATCCAAACAGATCCGACAAATTCAGCCCGCTATTGCCGACGGCATGATTGCTGCGGTTAATATTGGGAAAATTATTGCGTGTTAAGTATGGCAACCGTTGGCATTATTTTATTTCCAGGGACCAATTGCGAACGTGAAACCCACGCCGCCCTAACCTTTGCAGGGCTATCTACCCGATGGTTGCCCGCATGGTCGTGTGACTTGGCGGATTTTAATGCCTGCGATGCCTATGTTATTCCGGGTGGATTTTCGTATCAAGATCGGGTCCGTGCCGGCGCCATTGCAGCCACATCCAGAATTGTGGATTGGTTGCGTGCAGCCAATGACCACCAAAAGCCCATTTTAGGGATTTGCAATGGGTGCCAAATTTTAGCCCAAAGTGGGATTATTCCCAATACGATGTTGGCGGCCAATCAAACAGGCACCCAAACAACGGGGTTTATTTGTGAGTGGGTGTACGTTTCTGTGAGCAGCAACACGGTATTTACTCAGGGCATCGAAACCGTCTTGCCCATTCCGATTAACCATGGCGAGGGCCGATTTTTATTTAAAACCCCTGCCGATGCCATTCCGGTCATGCAGTATTGCGAACCCGATGGAACCCAAACGGATGCCAGCAATCCCAATGGGAGCACCCAAAATATTGCGGCTGTGACCAATGCCGCTGGGAATGTGCTGGCCATGATGCCCCACCCAGAGCGCGGGTATTTGACCCGGCAACTGCCCCATCACATTGCCCCAAACCAAGGAACCATACTAAAGCAAAATCCCCAAGCTCCCGGACCCTGGCATGTCTTATTTCATAATTTAGCCACACAGCTGACCCATTCATCGGTGACCCATGCTTAAAATCTACACCTGGCCAAAAAACACAGACTTGCATGCTATTTCAGCCTTTGCTGCGCTCAAAAATCAACCCGGCTTAAAAGCCTTGTATCGATTTGGCATTATTACCCTTCACGCTGAAAAACCCTTGGATACACAAAACGTTATTCAACTGCTCACGGACTACGATTGCTTGATTAATCCCAATAACACCGCCTTTTCACTCACTGAACCGGAGTTTTTAGAGCATCCATCCTATGATAGTTATTGCTTAAATATTACCGATAAGACCCCCGTTAGTTATTCCGATCGTGTGGCTATTATTAACCAATTGGGGGTTATTCATATTACCGATATGCAACACAATCATGCATGGGGGATTCATATGCAAGCAGGCATTCATGAATCCGATGTCGTTGACACAATTGTTGAGCCCTTGTTGGTCAATACGATTGGAGAAACCTATACATTAACGCGTGGACGTTAGTATACTCATTGTTAATTTTAATGGCGCGGCCTTTTTAGACCAGTGCCTGGCTTGCATTGAGCAAAGTCAAACAGACTTGCGCTTAGAAACGTTAATTTTAGACAACAATTCCAGCGACAATTCCCTGGTGGTTCTGCAACCGTATCGCGATCGTGTCACACTCATTGAGCTGGACGAAAATATTGGCTTTCCCAATGGTGTCAATTATTTATTGCCCCACGCAACTGGCGAATACACCCTGCTCCTCAATAGCGATGCCTTTATTGAACCCACACTGATTGACACGCTGGTTTCGGTTATGCGATCCGATTCCAGCATCGGCGTTATTGCCCCCCAATTGTTGCATGAAGATGGGCGCTTGCAAGTGCCCGGCAATCCCCTAGCGCATTGGGTGTACAAGACAAATAAACCACGGTCTGTTCGATTTTTATCTGGGGCTGTTATGCTGCTCAACACCGCCTATTTCCGAGACACACTCCACGGCCTTGACCCAGCGTTTTTCTTTTATAATGATGATATTGATTTATGCTTGCGAATTCGAAAAGACAACAAAAAAGTGTATTATTACCCCAACGTATCCGCCACACATATTATTGGAGCATCGTCTAAAACCGTGAAGCACTTTGTATTAATCGAAGGGTATCGGGGTGGATTTTGGATTGTTAAAAAACACTATGGCCGGTTGGCCTATGGTGCGTACCGATGCCTAATGGGCGCTGTATTTTGGATTAAAGGCCGGTGGCATCGGTGTTTTTCCAGTCCCAACCACCGCGAACATCGGTTGGTATGCGATGCCGTAGTTCAATTTGCCATTCATGGCAATATTCAATTTTCTAAACTAACGCGTTCTTAGCTCAATAAAACGCCTGAGAACTGTTTCATATGCGCATTAAGCGTCTCTTTAAGGCTTAATAATTCTTCGCTTGAAAAATTAAACGCTGTATCAACAATACCCAAATAATGGTCAATCCCCGCTATTAGATTTTCTTTGAATGCAATAAAATAGTCTTTTTGTCGTTTGTCTAATTCATGCATAGACGCATTCACTTGATCGACCCAATACGCAACATACAACTGCAATTCTTTTACAAACACATTGGGCCTTAAAGCATCCTGCATAATCGACGCTCGTCCATAAATATGGTCTACCATAGCATCCAGCCGGAAAAACTCTTTAAAATACGCAATATTCGGCCCCGGGCACACAGCGGATACCTGAATGCGCTTAGACGCAATATCCCGCTGCTGCAACGCAGGGGCCGCCAAGTCTTCGCACAGGCAGGCTTTTGTGTACACCTGTTTTTTGGCTTTTTCCAAAGCCTCACCAACAACACCCGACGCCTCAATTGCCTTAACTTTTAGCCGCTGGTACGTCTTGGATGCCGTACAAATTGGCACTTTTGTAAATTCTGTATTGCTAACCAAATACCCCTTGGGGCAAATACTTCCCGGAGTTCCTTGCTGAACCCGTTCCCATTTTTCTACTTCACTTTGGGTGTCTTTCATCGTATTAAAGGGAACACCCAAAGGCGATATTTTGCTTAAATACAACTCATTGGGTGTTGCATTGGCAAGCTGTTGCCGGGTTTTCTCATCCACAGTTGTTGCTTCTGGGACTAGCAAAAACGGGCTGGCCCACCCGGTTCCATCCACTTGGTAATGATCCAACAAAACCCGTTCTTCATCATAGGTCCCAATGCCGCCTTGAAAAGTGACTCGAGACTCTGGTTTTTGAGTGTATTCTGGCAACTGTTTATTGGCTAATGCTTGATTGCACAGCCGATACAGTTTATCTGTTAGAGACTCCTTTTGATCCCGAAATTCTGCCAGTATTGGCCCCATTAATAAGCCATCAGTAGCAAAGGCATGCCCCCCACAATTGAGTCCGGATTCAATGCGATGTTCATAGACCCAGATTCCTTTCTTGGCTAAAAATGTCCCCTGTATTTGAGAGGACCGAAAATCCGATACTTTCAGAATAATGCGTTTCTTAACATAGCCCGTCGCATCTGGAAAAAAATCTGGGCATTGTTCAATATGAGCAAATAGACGGCGATTAAACCCCGCAGAAAACACAATACAGGATTGATTCAGTCGACTATTGGCATATCCCCGCAATCCAGAAATAGCATCGGAATACATCTCCGGCAACTTCTCGCCAGTTTTCCGCGCATAAATATCCCGATCCAACTTCGTCATAATATTCACATCAATGGACCCGATTTGCATAGCCTGGCGCAACTGATTTTGTTTGTCTGTTTTTTCTTGAGTATCGGATATGCTCAGCATTGTCTCATACGCCATGCGAAGTGGATGGTTGGACGCCAACAATTCAAAATACCGAGTAATTTCAGTACCCGGTTTAAATTCGGAGTCTTGTATTGATTTGAATTTTTCATTTACCAAATCATGAATCAAATTCAAATAGGCTGTAATTCGCTTGGCACGATAATCTAACTCTGATTTTGGAATCGCTGTAAACGCACCATGATGGGGGTGCTCCAGCAGTAAAGACTGACGCATTTCTTCAAATAATTCATCGTCACATAAAGATATAACGGATGAAATGCCATAGGGCGCAACTTTCAATGGTGTATCCACCGTGAAGGCTGTCCCCATCACTGGAATATGAAACGAATGGGGTAATTGGTTTGCTTGTTTACTCATCTCTACCTTCTCAGTGTACTTGATTTTTATATTGATGACTACACCGAAAACACGGTACAATTCATTTTCATATGGAAAAACAATATAAAGACTGTCTAACAAAAACCCCAATTACTGAATTATTAAACACGGCTTTTCTAATTCGTGAACGCCATTTTGGCAACCAAGTAACCATTCATATTATTAACAACGCACAAAATGGGCACTGTCCGGAGGATTGTTCGTACTGTGCACAAGCCAAAACAGCGGATTCCAAGATTGAAACCTACGGCTTAAAACCAGCTGAAGAAATGCTTGAGGAAGCCACTCGAGCGTATGAGCAAGGGGCCCATCGATACTGCATGGTTTTATCGGGTCGTGGCCCAACCCCAACAAAAATCAATCAAATTACCGATGTCATCCGAACGATTAAGCGCAAACATCCCGATAAAGAAGTGTGTCTGTCAGCGGGTCTGCTTAATGATGGCATGGCTGTCGCCTTGCAGCAAGCTGGACTCGACCGACTCAATCACAACATTAATACCTCTGAAGACAATTATGCTGAGATTTGCACAACCCATACCTACATGGATCGAATTAACACGCTAAACTCTGCTCAAAAAGCCGGGCTTTCATTGTGCTCCGGAGTGATTGTGGGTATGGGTGAAAGTCATGATGAGCTGATCGCCATGGCGTTAAAATTAAAGTCACTCAATGTTCGATCGATTCCCATTAACTTTTTGATTCCAGTACCGGGAACCCCCTTTGAAAACTGCAACACACTAACCCCCGAGTTTTGTTTGCGTGTTTTATGTTTATTTCGGCTCATTAATCCCGATGCTGAAATTCGCATGGCAGCCGGCCGTGAATACCACTTACGAAGCTTACAAGTTATGGGGTTATACCCAGCCAATTCGTTATTTATGGATGGGTATTTAAATACGGTAGGCACCCAACAATTTGAAACATTAAAAATGATTCAAGATGCAGGCTTTGAGATTGAGTCCAATAAAACAGTGGATGCCCTATTGGCGGAACTTGGTGCCGAAACCACAGAAAAGTCTGTACCATTAAAAACAAAAGATGCCCTAAGGCCCGTCCAAACTCAACTCAATGCACATTGAATACGAGCATAGAAATCTGGTATACTATCAAGCTATAGTTATTTTTTGAATTAAGAAAGCGAGGAAAACATGACAACACTACTAGAGTACAAAAAAAGAGACACCGGAAAAAAGAGTGCACGTGCACTTCGAAATGACGGCTTAATTCCAGCCATTGTGTATGGCAATGCGCTAGCGCCTACGGCCATCAGTATTACAGAACCATTCATTCGCTCTGTCCTGTGTTCCGAAAGCGGAAAAAACACGCTAATCACACTTGATGTCGATGGCACTGAGCACCAAGTTCTCATTCACGAAGTTGTCAAACATGCAATTACAGGAAAAGTAACCCATGTGGATTTCCTGGCCATTGATCCCAATAAGTCATTAACGATCACTGTCCCATTAAAATTTGAAGGCAACCCCAGAGGGGTTAAACTGGGCGGATTATTGCTAACTATTATTAATGAAGTGACCGTGTCCTGTTTGCCCAAAGACATCCCGGCCAATCTGCCGGTTAGCATTGCGCATTTGGGATTGGAAAAGGCCTTGAAAATTGCCGACATTCCATTGCCCGATGGCGTGAGTATCCTCAACGAAAGCAATCGCGTTGTCGTTAAAGTAGCGGCACCGAAAGGAACGAAAGCAGAAGATATTGAAAATAGCCAAGCTTCTGAATAATTCATGCTATCCCATCACGAATTGGCAGCCGCCATTTACGACGCCGCTTATTTAACGGGCGAGTTTCAAACACGCTCGGGTAAGCATACAAATTTTTATATTGATAAGTATCGCTTCTCAAGTGATCCTACTATTTTAGCCGCTGTTGCTGAGCGCATTGCGGCATTGCTTCCCGATGCATCAACCTATGACCGCATCGCTGCCCCAGAGTTAGGCGCTGTTTCAATTGCCGCTGCTGTTAGCTTAGTCACTAAAAAACCGTTTATCATTGTTAGAAAATCAAATAAAGACTACGGGACTCAGCGTAGTATTGAAGGCATTTATACCGCCAATGATCGCGTGGTCGTCATTGAGGATGTGATTACAACGGGCGGTGCTGTTCTCACAGCCTGTGATACCTTAAAACAGAACCAATTGACCCCGGTGCATATTGTGGCGGTGATTAATCGTGAAGAAGGGGCCGTAGAAACCATTCAAGCCGCTGGTTATTCTGTAAGCAGTGTGGTATCCGCCCATGACTTGCACGAAATTGCTAGACAAGTTTAAATCACTTAGGCTACACTATTCGAATAATTACAATTTAGAAAAGGAGAGTATATAACTATGGAATTTATCCCTGCTATTTGGCTACTGGCCCCATCATCCGCTTTAATTGCGCTGTTAACGGCCTTTGCCCTGACCAAAAAAATTAATCAAGCCTCTGAAGGCACCCGTCGAATGCAAGAGATTGCCGGCTATGTTAAGGAAGGCGCAATGGCTTACTTGACACGGCAATACCGCGTTGTGGGTATTGTATTTGGTGTGTTATTTCTATTGCTTGGTTTCTTGTCTCTCAAGGGCATTCAGAACCCATTTGTTCCGTTTGCATTTTTAAGTGGGGGCCTTTGGTCTGGGATCTGTGGTTTTTTGGGCATGAAAACCGCAACCAATGCCGCAGCTCGAACCGCAGCTGCTTGTCAAACGAGCTTATCCAGCGGATTGCGCCTGTCTTTTCGAGCCGGAGCCGTGATGGGCTTAGTCGTTGTTGGGTTCGGATTGTTGGATATTTCTATTTGGTTTTTTGGACTAAATTGGGCCTATGATCAAAACCTATGGGGCATCAGCAATGCCTTGTTGGGCGCTGAAAATGTTCAAAATGCTATTTTGATGGAAATCACAACAACCTTGTTGACCTATTGTATGGGTGCCTCTGTTTTGGCCTTATTTGCTCGTGTCGGCGGAGGTATTTTTACTAAAGCAGCGGATGTTGGTGCGGATTTAGTGGGTAAAGTGGAAGCCGGTATCCCAGAAGATGATCCTCGAAACCCAGCCGTTATTGCGGATAACGTTGGAGATAATGTTGGGGACGTTGCTGGTATGGGTGCGGATCTTTATGAGTCTTATTGCGGATCTATTCTAGCAACAGCCTCCTTGGGTGCATCACTAGCCATTTCATTATCGCAACCGGCTATGCCGTATGTCGTTGCGCCAATGATTGTCGCCGGCGGTGGTATTTTGGCTTCGTTAATTGGTATTTTCTTCGTTAAAACCAAAGAAGGCGCCAATCAAAAGCAATTGCTTCAGTCTTTGCTCGTTGGAACCGGTGTGGCATCGGTGTTAATTATTGCATTTTTATTCTTACTATTTAAGCTAGGCGTTATTAGCTTGGGAATTTTTGGAGCCGTTATCATTGGCCTAGCCACTGGAACATTAATTGGTCAGTTTACTGAGTACTACACGTCTGATCACTATGAGCCAACCAAGCAAATTGCAGCTGCGAGTACCAGCGGTCCTGCAACATTGGTCTTGCAAGGGATTGCAACCGGCATGCTATCGACGGGTGTATTGGTATTAATTGTTGTAGCGGGTATTATCTTGTCATTTGTTAGCTCCGGTGGCCTTCAGTCCATCAACAACGGTATTTACGGGATTGGATTTGCGGCTATTGGGATGCTGTCTACATTGGGGATTACGTTAGCAACCGATGCCTTTGGTCCAATTGCGGACAACGCCGGTGGAAATGCTGAAATGGCCGAATTACCACCTGAAGTGCGTGAGCGAACCGATGCCCTAGACTCATTAGGCAACACAACAGCCGCAACTGGAAAAGGATTTGCCATGGGATCAGCAGCCTTGACCGCATTGGCGTTGATTGCGGCTTATTTAGAAACGATTAAGCATTGGATTCACGTATTAGCCAGTGAAGGTACTCACTTCGTGAACGCAATCGGGTTTACCAATAATCCCGATGTCGCAGCCTACAACCCCAATATCCACTTTGTGGGTGATTTAACTGTAAATACTATTGTTGAAATATTTAAAATTAATGTGATTAACCCCAATTTCTTGTCCGGTCTATTTATTGGATCAATGGCTGTATTTGTATTCTCAGCACTAACAATCTTAGCCGTTCGAAAAGCAGCCAGTGAAATGGTTGAAGAAGTCCGCCGTCAATTCCGAACAATCGCTGGAATTATGGAAGGCAAAAACAAACCCGACTACGCCCGTTGTGTGGACATTTCAACGGCCAGTGCACAACGCACAATGTTAGCCCCGTCTTTATTGGCCATTACAACCCCTCTATTTGTAGGGTTTATTTTTGGAGTAGCGGGTATTGTTGGACTATTGGTTGGCACACTAAGTACCGGGTTTTCGTTGGCTATTTTGTTGAACAACACCGGTGGTGCTTGGGATAACGCTAAGAAGTATATTGAAAAAGGTGCTTTTGGTGGTAAAGGATCCGAAGAGCATAAAGCGTCTGTTATCGGAGATACCTGTGGCGATCCATTTAAAGACACATCTGGACCATCGATTAATATTCTTCTAAAACTGATGACAATTGTATCAATTGTATTTGCTGGCTTGATGATGTCAACCGGTTCGTTACTACCCTAATGGGAATTCTAATCGCTATTGGGCTGCCATTGTTGACAGCCCTTTCGATTGGGGCGTTTAGACTCAAGCGCTGGGTCTTTACGCTTTCGTTTTTAAGCGCACTGGGGTCTGTTGCCAGTTTGTACACACAAGTACCGCTCAATCAAGTGTATACCTGGCCCTGGATGCCCAACATGCTCATTGATTTTTCATTCATTGCCGATGGCTTATCGTTATTTTTTGGTTATGTTGTCAGTGTGGTTGGGTGTTTTATTCTATTTTACGCCAAGCAGTACTTGCCAAAAGTGAGTGACTCAAACCCCCGTTTTTACGCCTATATTTTACTATTTATGGCCGCCATGTTGGGAACATTGTTTTCCAATAACATTATTTTGCTCTTCATTTTTTGGGAGCTAACCGGCGTTGTGTCCTTTTTGCTCATTGGATTTAACACCAATACGCAAAAAGGACAACTGGGGTCTCGAATGGCCTTTATGGTTACCGCCACTACCGGATTGGTCATGCTGCTAGGCGTTTTGCTCTTGGGATTTTTATATCAAACCTTTGATATTAGTATGATTAGCCAATTGCCGGCGTTGGATAGCACTGTTTGGACAGTGCTCGCGTTTTCATGTATTTTAGTTGGCGTTATGGGAAAATCAGCCCAATTTCCTTTGCATTTTTGGTTGCCCAATGCCATGGCAGCCCCAACACCTGTCAGTGCCTATCTGCATTCAGCCGCAATGGTAAAATTGGGGGTCTTTTTAATTGCTCGGTTTTACCCGTTATTATCCAATTTAGACTGCTGGTATATCGTGGGCGTGGTTGGTTTAACCACAATGGTTGTGGGTGCCGTTTTAGCGTTGCTGACCTATGACCTGAAAGGCATTTTAGCCTACACCACCGTGAGTCAATTGGGCTATCTTATTGGGTTTTATGGCTTGGGTGGACCCGGTGGCGTTGAACATGATTTTTTTCATATTTTGAATCATGTTTTGTATAAAGGCAGTTTGTTTATGGTGGCGGGCATTGTCATCCATGCGTTTCACACGCAAGATATTCGAAAAATGGGCGGTGCCTTTTCAGCCATGCCTTTAGCCGCCATTGCCTGCATTATTTCAGCTGCCAGTATGGCTGGAATCCCGGGAACAACCGGCTTTTTAAGCAAAGAACTCATGTTGGCCCATATGCTTCACCATCCCCATGCGCCCATTTTGGTGGGTGCCTTGGTTGTTTCAGCTAGTAGTTTGGTTGCCACAGCCTGTCGATTGTGTTTGCATATTTTTTCTCGGTCTAAATCAGCCGACCCTGTTCAGCCCCAAGGGATTTTATTTCAGTTACCCCCGTTTATTTTGGCCATCGTCACGATTAGCGTTGGTCTATTCCCCAAATCAGTGACCCAATGGCTGGCTCAGGCATCGGTAACGGGTTTGCATGTGGCCAAGCCCCACAACGTTTATTTGTGGCATGGGTTTACAACAGAACTTATCATTAGCCTATGCATTACCCTATTTGGAATTGTTGTATACAGCGTCTTTCAAACATTCCGATGGCGTCTAACACTACCCGCTATTTTTCAATTGGATGCCGGCTTTAATCGCGGAGTTAATGGGTTGCCCCGAGTCTCTCAGTGGTTTAACCATATCTGCCGTGTGGATTCCATTCATGCTCATATTCCAATTGTATTGGTCTCTTTTCTTGGATTAATGGCGACCCTACTATTTGCCTTATCCCCAACGCTGACTATTTCTACAATTTCTGTGGTTTACTTGCCATTGTTAATTATCACGGGAACCGCCGCTATTATTATATCCATGAGCAAAAAATGGCACATTAAACTTATTGCATTGTCTGTTGTGGGCCTGCTGGTCAGCTTTACATTCTTTTTGTACAAAGCACCGGATTTAGTGCTCACCCAATTGCTGATTGAGATTGTATCGCTGGTTCTATTGTTACTATTTTTCAAAAAGTTCTCCGCCATGAAGCGAAAAGAAGACCACGCGATTCATGATCGATCGGGGCTGTCTTTTCTAAAGGCCCTGTTATCCATTGGCGTTGGGTTCATTGTCTTCATGTTGATTCAACTGGTCAATAGCCCCGCATCCAGCAATCCAATTGGGCAATTCTTTATTGAAAATACCATTCCGTTAGCGGGTGGAAACAATGCCGTAAATACCATTTTGGTTGATTTTAGGGGCTTTGATACTATGGGTGAAATCTCTGTGCTCTTCATTGCAATGTTGGGTGTTATGGGATTATTATGGAAAAAACGATCATGAAAGACTCCTATATTTTGCGTTCATTCTATCCGGTTGTATTTTGGATTATTAATCTATTCGCCCTATTTGTTTTTTTCAAAGGGCACAACGCACCGGGTGGTGGATTTATTGCCGGTATTGCATCCGCCATATCGTTGGTGTTTTTATATGTTATTGAAGGCCGTGCCTGTCTAAACCGCATCCCCAATCCCGTACTATTAGCCGCTGTTGGCCTGGGCCTTGCGTATGGAACGGCGTTGGTGCCGACGCTCTTTAACCAAGCCTTTTTAATGCATACTATGTGGCATTTGCATATTCCCCTTTTGGGGGATTTGCATATTGGCACACCCGCTTTATTCGACTTGGGTGTGTATTTTGTTGTTATTGGGATTACCGTTGGTATTGCGTTGTGGTTTGATGAGGCGTCTGAATATGAGTGATTTAAATTTAATTGTTAGTATCATTGCATCGTTGTTTGTCGCCGTCGGCGTGTACTTGGTGTTGCATCGCAGTGTGATTAATATACTGATGGGCTTGGGGCTGTTAACCCATGCGACCAACTTGGCAATTTTGGTTATGTCAGGCTCACCCAGCGATAAAGCAGCCCCGATTGTTTCTGATTCGGTCAGTCAAGTCTACGTGGATCCATTGCCTCAGGCGTTAATTTTAACCGCTATTGTTATTGGGTTTGGGGTCACTGCCTTTATGGTAGTGTTTTTTTACAGGCTCGTGAAAGAAAATCAACACACTGAGGTGAACCCATCATGAATACCTTGGCTGTTCTTCCCATTATTTTCCCATTGATTACAGGGGTTATTCTAACCGTTTGGCGACAAACCAGTGCCTATCGATATGCCTACATGATTCTAAGTGGTATCATTCAAGTTATTTTAAGTGCTTACTTGGTGGTCCAAACAGCCCTTGAACCGGTTGTCGTCATGGCTGTGGGCGGCTGGCAAGCCCCTTTTGGTATTGTATTAACCATTGATCATTTTGCAGCATTATTAATGGCCACTGCCGGTTTAATTACCCTGGCTGTGGGTGTGTATACAGCGGGCGAATCTGAATCCGCACACCCCTTGCGATTGCCCCTGATGCAATTCATGCTAGCGGGTGTGTGCCTATCCTTTTCAACGGGTGACTTTTTTAATCTATTTGTTGCGTTTGAAATTATGCTGATGGCCTCCTATGCCTTACTGGTGTTGGAGTATCGACCCCGTGATTTAAAATATGCTTACAGCTATTTACTGCTTAATATTATTGGTAGTGGTCTATTTTTAGCGGCTGGGGGCTTGGTGTATCGATTGTTTGGTACCTTAAACTTTGCCGATATATCCGAACGCCTTATTTTTACCATGGGAACCGATGGCCGTGTCGTTATTATTAGCGTTTTAATGCTGTTTGTGTATGGCCTAAAAGCGGGCATGTTCCCCCTATTTTATTGGTTGCCCAAAAGCTACTCTGCCTTGCCACCGGCCATTGGCGGTCTATTTGCTGGTCTATTAACCAAGGTGGGTATTTATGCCATGATTCGAATACTCAATCTATTATTTAATAACGATCCATTGCCATTTCTAATTTTATTAATCGTGGCGATACTGACAATGATTGGGGGAATTGTCTTAGCGCTTACGCATCGATCCATTCGAATGATTTTAAGCTTCAACTTAATTGCACATATTGGCTTCATGTTATTTGGCATTAGTTTGTTCACAGGCACCAGTATTATGGGAACGGTCTATTACATGGTTCATCACATGATTGTGATTGCATCGTTGTTTTTAATCACCGGAATTATGATGACGGAAACAGGCTCTGATTCGATTGACCAAATGGGCAATTTATTTAAACAGCGCCCATTGCTTAGTGTCTTATTCGGGTTGCAAGCACTTGCCTTAATTGGAATTCCACCATTCAGTGGCTTTTGGGGCAAGTTTATTATTTTAGCCGCCGGTATTTCGATGGGTAGTTTCATTGGAATTGGGGCGCTCATTCTTTCCAGTGTTTTAACCTTGTTTAGCATGATCATTATCTGGTTTCGAGCCTTTTACACCGAAACCGATGGGGTTCTGACCAACAAAACATCATCGTTACAATACGCCAGTGTTCTGGGGCTTACCGCCCTATCGTTGTTTTTAGGCTTTGGCAGTTTGTATGGCACCAATTCGGCCATGCGAGCAACCGACCAGCTACAAGATTTAGGCACCTACCAATGGATGGTGAAACAGGCTGTCGTTAAACCCAGCCCAATCAATCAAACTGGAGGTGTTGATTATGATGCGCATTAAGCAATGCCTAGCGGGTATCCTCTTAGTCTTTGTCTTTATTAAAGAACTGATTATCGCTAACCTGCAGTTAGCCTACGCAGTGCTGTTTATTCGAAACAAAGATTTAAACCCAGGGTTTCTAATTTATGATTTGAAGGGGTGTTCAAAACTTGAAATGTTGATCCTCTCCCACATGATTACGCTAACACCCGGAACAACCAGTGTGTATTTGTGTGCGAAAAAACAAGAATTAACCATTCATGCCTTTGATGCTAAAGACCCAGATGCTGTTCGAAACAGCATTCAAAAAACATTGCATCGGCCATTAAAGCGAGTCCTAGCATCATGAGTATTTTATTTTCTTTATCTATTGTTTTAATTAGCATCTCTATCTTTTTATCCTGTTGGCGACTGATTCAGGGGCCCACTGTATTTGATCGGGTGCTTGGATTTGATAGTCTATCTATTAGTGTTATTGCCGGTATTATTATTGTCTCTGTATTATGGAAAACCAGCCTGTACATTGATGCCATTTTAATTTTTTCACTGTTTGGTTTTTTGGGTTCGCTTTCATTTTGTTTTTATCTCAGCAAATCCTATCCGGAGTCTAATGATGAGTAATTGGTCTGAGCTTTTGGGCGCTTGTTTGGTTTTATTGGGCAGTGTGTTTGTATGCTTGGGAGTTTTAGGCGTGTGGCGATTCCCAGACTTATTTTGCCGCGCTCATGCCCTAACCAAGTCGATGACTTTGGGTATTGTTTTAAATTTGATTGGTATGTGGGTGTATTTAAGTGACCATGAGATTGGTTTGAAATTAGTCATTGCCATTGTATTTCAATTTTTAACCATTCCAATTGCCAGCCACATTATTGACCTGGTGTCATTGCAAAAAAATATTTATCAGTTTAAATCGGACGACCTAAATGAACAATAAAGACAACTTAACTTCAGATATTAACATTCCCCACTACCCCAAATCTCGTAAAGTATACCGGACCGATACGAACGGCGACTTGCGGGTTCCATTTCGAGAAATTGAACTCTCTGAACCTCATCGACCCTTTCAAGTGTACGATACCTCCGGCGTATTTACCGACCCTGAGGCCACCCCAACGCTGGGTGACGGTCTCCCCAAATTACGCACCGCCTGGATTAACAATCGCCCCGATACCGATACGAATACTCAATTGTATTATGCAAAAAACGGCATCATTACCGAAGAGATGCGGTTTGTCGCCGTTCGTGAACAAGTCCCAGTATCGGTTGTTGTTGAAGAAATTGCAGCGGGCCGTGCCATTATTCCGGCGAATCGTAAGCATCCCGAATTAGAACCGATGATTATTGGGCGTCGATTTTTAACCAAAGTCAATGCCAATATTGGCAACTCCGCCATTCACTCAACCCTATCTGAAGAAGTTGAAAAACTCGTTTGGTCTGTTCACTATGGCGCAGATACTGTTATGGATCTATCCACAGGCCCCAACATTCACGAAACACGCGAACACATTGTGCGCCATTCCCCCGTTCCAATTGGAACAGTACCCATTTATCAAGCGCTTGAAAAAGTGAATGGCGTTGCCGAGGATTTGTGCTGGTCTGTCTTTGAAGAAACATTAATTGAACAAGCTGAACAAGGTGTGGATTACTTTACGATTCATGCCGGTGTCTTAAAAGACTACATACCCCTGTGTTCGGACCGAATCACCGGGATTGTCTCTCGGGGTGGATCGATTATGGCCAAGTGGTGCCTCACGCACAACAAAGAAAACTTCTTATACACCCATTTTGACGATATTTGTAAGATTATGGCCCGCTATGATGTTAGCTTTAGTTTGGGTGATGGGTTGCGCCCGGGCAGTATTGCGGATGCCAACGACGCCGCTCAATTTGGCGAACTAAAAACCTTGGGTGAATTAACCCAGCGGGCGTGGTCCTATTCTGTGCAAGTGATGATTGAAGGGCCTGGGCATGTGCCCCTGCATCAAATTAAAGAAAATATGGATAAACAACTGGAATACTGTTACGAAGCGCCCTTTTATACCTTGGGGCCGCTGACCACGGATATTGCCCCGGGTTATGATCACATTACGTCCGCCATTGGTGCGGCAACCATTGGCCAGTACGGCACGGCCTTGTTGTGTTATGTGACACCCAAAGAGCATTTGGGCTTGCCCAATCGGGACGATGTTCGTGCTGGCTTGATCGCATACAAAATTGCAGCCCATGCCGCTGATTTAGCCAAAGGACATCCCCTCGCCCAGTTGCGCGATGATGCCCTGTCTCAAGCGCGGTTTGATTTTCGATGGGAGGATCAGTTTAACCTCAGTTTGGACCCCGAGCGCGCCCAAGCCTATCACGACGAAACATTGCCCAGCAAAAAGGCCAAATCGGTTCATTTTTGTTCTATGTGTGGCCCCAAATTTTGTTCCATGGCCATTAGTCATGATATTAAAGCATTAAAGAAGGAGAACGCATGAAAAATGATGATTTTATTGAAGTTGAGGGCGTTGTAACCGAATGCCTAAAAGGCGGAAAATTTCAAATAAAACTAGACAGTGGCCAAGATATCTTGGCCTACTTGTCTGGTCGAATGAAAAAATTTCGGATCCGTGTCTTGCTTGGAGACCGCGTTAAAGTCCAGCTCACCCCCTATGATTTAACTTTGGGCCGCATTATCTTTCGAAGCAAATAAGCGCTATGTCTCAACGGGCATCCAATTCTCTATTTTGGGCAGCATTTCTAATCTTTTCTGTGTTTATTACGATTAAAGGCGGCACCAACACCCTCAATCGACTCGCCGACACTGAAATTCAAGCCAAAAAAGACTATGTTGAGGCCATCTATCGGTATCGCCGATACGCAAGCCTAGCCCCAGATACAGACCAAACCCGGGCCATTAAATCAGCCATCCGGCACCACCAAACCCAATTTGCAGCCGATTCAGACAATCCCCAGTGGCTAGATGCCCTGCATGCCGACTACCAAGAATTGTATGCGCATTTGCCAAACTCAGGCACGAAAGATGCGTTGCAGCTACTCATTGAAACGGCTGAATTCAAAAAAAATAATTATCAAAAAAATAAGGCCTTGCGTATAAATACGACTCACCGGATTCCGTATCGTTGGATCGCACGCTCATGACTGTTGTGGGCTTCATGGGATTGGGAACCATGGCCAGTGCCATTATTGATGGGCTGAAAACCGCTGCCCCGGACATTCAACGCTTGGGGTATGACCCGTATTCTGACAATGCCCATGTGGAACATGTATCGGTGGATGATTTATGCCGTCGCTCGGATTGCGTCGTGTTGGGCATGAAGCCCAAGGATATTCCAGCCGCATTAGCCAGCCTACCTGACTCGCACCCCCCGCTAATCTCGATGGCAGCTGGCATTCCCCTGAATCAGTACCCAACCGCCGTTCCGGTGTGTCGGGTGATGCCCAACTTAGCAGTCCGCATTCACGCTGGGGTGAGCGCTCTGTGTTTTAATGAAGCAAGTGATCCAACCTTTAAAGCCTTTGCCTGTCGCTTATTTGAGCCCCTTGGCCTAACCGTAACCGTATCGGATGAAGATCACATGCACACGATTACCGCATTAAGTGGCAGCGGCCCGGCCTTTTTTTATCGGATCATTCAGGCATTTGCAAACGCCGGGGTTCAAGCTGGATTGTCCGAATCCGTTGCCCTAGACTTGGTGACCCAAACGGCCTTAGGCTCGGCCAAATTGGTACAAGGCCACGAATCAGTGTCCATGGCCACATTGGATGCTATGGTCGATGCCGTATGCTCACCCGGGGGCACCACCGCTGCGGGCATCCAAACATTTGACACCGAAACCATGGCCCAACAGTTGCAGACGGTTATCCAGGCCGCTATTGACCGATCCAAGGCATTGGGAGCACCATCATGATCCCAGCCCTGTATACGGTCATTAAAACCGCCGCCCAATTGGCGCATATTAGTTTATTTATTCGCGTCATTCTTTCGTGGGTCCCGCACAACCGATACCACCCCTTTATTGACGTCATTTACCGGGTCACCGACCCCATGCTATTGCCCTTTCAACGGATCATCCCAGCCAATCGCATGGGCATTGATCTATCCCCCATTTTCGCATTTATTGGTATTCAAATCCTTGAGTCGTTTCTGCTTCAATTGTTTCTCTAATGCGTATTCTAGCCATTGAAACATCGTGCGATGATACCAGCATTGCCACACTGGATAACGGCAATCTCGTTGAATTGCTGACCCGCAATCAACACAAGCATCACCGGCCCCACAACGGCATTGTCCCCGAAATTGCCTCTCGGCAGCATGGCAATCATATTCACCGACTCATTCAAGCATGCTTAGACCAGAGCCATTGGGATTGGAGTCGCCTAGATGCCATCGCTGTAACGTATGGCCCGGGTTTAGAAGGGGCGTTGCTGGTTGGCATTACAACGGCCAAGGCGATTGCGTCTACCCTATCGCGCCCGTTAATCCCCGTCAACCACCTGCATGGGCACATTTACTCAGCCTTTATGGACACGCTCCCCACCTTTCCATTTGTGGCCCTGTTGGTATCGGGGGGGCATTGTTTGTTGGTCCGATTTACCGATTATTTTGCGTGCACACTATTGGGCCAAACGCGGGACGATGCGGTGGGTGAAGCCTTTGATAAAGTGGCTCGGCTCTTGGGTTTGCGATATCCGGGAGGCCCTGAGATTGATGCGTTAGCCAAAACGGGGGATCCCACCCAAGTTCAATTGCCCAAAGGCCTGCATCAACAAGGCCTAGACTTTAGTTACTCTGGGCTTAAATCGGCCGTATTTCGCTGCCTCAATAGCGACAATCCACCGAACAAAGCCGACGTGGCTGCCAGTTTTCAAAAAGCGGCTTGCGACAGCCTCATTGATAAAGCAATCCCGGCTTGTTTAGACACCCATACCGATCAGCTCGTTGTGTGCGGCGGAGTCAGTGCCAATAGTTATCTGCGGGATGCCTTGCACCAACACGGTGAAAAAAATGGCATTCAGGTTCATACCGCTCCCCTCGCCTATTGTACGGATAACGCGGCCATGATTGGTCGGGCGGCGCATTTTATGCTTCAGAGCAAGGTCCCCATCCCCACGGCCATAACCGCAACCCCCAATTTAACCCTATGAACTATTCGTTGGGGCATCGGCAACACCAGCGCTTACAGTTATCCCCCAAAATCATGCAGTTGCTGGGGAACTTCCAACTCAGTTATGCCGAGCTTCAAGACCTCATCAATGCAGAAAGTGATAAAAATGTCATGCTGGATATCCGCCCCCCGCAGCATAGCACGGTTGAATTACCCACCAACATCCAAGCCCCTGAAAAAACGCTGACGGCTGTATTAATGGAGCAACTCACCCACCAGCACTTAGCCCCGACGGATCACACCGTTGCGGAGTATCTCATTGATGCCATTACCCCCGATGGCTACCTGCACAATTACGGCGATGTATCGGCTGAGATTCAAACACAGTTGGGCGTATCGGCACGAAAGGTTCGGGCGATATTAACCATCATTCAGAGCTTTGAACCCGATTGGGTGGGCGCCCGGTCGTTAACGGAGTGTTTGATGATTCAGCTCAATCAAAAAGCCTTTGATGATGCCTTGCATACTTGTTTGTCCACAATTATTCAGCATCATATTCAAGATTTTGACGATACAAAAACCCTTGCATCACGGGCTGAGGCCTTGGGTATAACACCGGAACAAGCCATGGCCATTCAAGATTATGTCAGCCATCAGTTTCATCCCAAACCGGGGCATCAGTATGCCAGCACGGACGCCAACCCGACGTTGTATCCTTCATTTTCTGTATCTATTTTGGACGATCAAACGATTCATATTGAAAATTTAGAGCAACGCAACGGCGTTACCGCCGCCATATCCCCAGAGTACATGAGTATCTTGGAAGCCCCCGAAACCCCCACCGAAACCCGACAGTTTTTGCGAGACCAATACGAAAAAGCCAAAGCGGTGATTGATACGATTCAAGCACGATGGGAGCGATTAAACCAACTGGTCACGTATATTGCCGAGCATCAACGGGATTACTTAACCCATGGGCCCATTTACATTAAGCCCTTGGCTCAACGGGATCTGGCTGAGCATTTATCCGTATCGCTGTCTACGGTATCGCGCTTGGTCAATGCCAAGTCCATCCAAACATCGCATGGCATTATTGTATTAAAAGCCTTGTGCCAACGCGAGTATTTTGGTAAAACCAAACAACAGTTTCAAGCCATTATTCATGATTATTGCCAAAAATATCCCGATTTATCCGACGAAGCCTTGCGCCACCGATTGCACACTGACTTGTCCATCTCAATTGCCCGACGCACCATTGCCAAATACCGAAATAGCCTCAAGATCCCGAATCATTGGAAGCGGGAATAAGTCTTTTACTCAGGTTTAAACAAATATCGACTTTTCTTTGCACTAGACCCATATTTGCTTCAAGCTCTTTAAGTTGTTTCAATGTCTCTATTGCATCACGTCTTTCTTGTGCTTTCGGGCTAATACTGTCTGTATTTCTAACCCATGAGTATCCTAACCTTGCATATCGCGCCATTGCCGCCAAACGACTTTGATGCAGTCGATCGAGCCGCCGTTCAGTACTCAATTCAGCAGCGTTAATACGCGTGTTTGCCGCATCCATTTGTATACGCAAACCATTAAAAACCTGATCAATGACATTAAAGTTATTTCGCTTAAAATCATCAGAAATTCTGGACAATTCCTGGATTGCATCATTACTATATTTAATTGATTTTTCTGTACTATCTGTTTGTATTTGGCTAACATGGCTGGAAAAATCAAATGCTCCTTTTAAAAAGTACAAATCCGCCAGTGCGTAATTAACCAAAAGTTTCTTTAGATGACACATATCCGTACTTTCTTCATAATTATTTGAATTGAGTCGTGCCAACAGTGTCAACAATGTTTTTTCCGCCTGTTCTATAGTATCTAAAGAAATTTTTTCCATGCAATTAAGTATTTGTTTACGAGCTTCATCGTAGTCTGTATAAAAGCTGTCTTCGTCTGGGTCAAAAAAGTTGTCTTCGTCTGGGTCAAAAAAGTTGTCTTCGTATGATTTGGTATTTATATTGTTGCGACTAAGTTCTTTTTGAGCCTGACTTTGCCGTTCCTGTTCTTGTCTTTGTTCTTTTTCTTCTTGCTCCTGTTCCCGAATAAGTTCTTTCTCAATCTCTATACGATCTTTCTCACTCAACAAGTTGCTGGATTGAGCCCCCGGTTGATTTTTTGATAACTCAGATTCGATTTGATCAAGTATGCTACCCACATCAGGAAATCTATCACCACAAGAAAATTGATAATCTCTGGGTACCATTTGTAAGAGTAAAATTGCATTACTCAATGATTTATTCGGTATAACTTGATGTTTATTTTCACTTTTAGAGTCTATAAAATTTCGAATAAAATGTATAATTAAAACATCGAGTCTACTGTAGAGGTGTGTTTTTAATGATTCAGAAATAAATTCATCTGAATAACCCTTGACTGTGGCTAGCGCCTGATAAAAAACCTCAAAATTCAAATCAATTTGCTGCATGAGCTTGTCTGTTTCTTTCCGTGCACGTAATCGGCCTTGAGTAAAGTTTTTTAAATAACGAACCGAAGAAAATGAAAGCCAAATAATTGCATACGAACAAATGATTCCTTCACATACTGTTTTACTATGTGACACACAGTTATTACTGCAATCACCAATTAAATCTACTATTGCTTTTGACTGTTCTATACAGCGACTAAGCACGTTATTCTCAATACAGTAATCAAAAAATTGAGGGTTTAAGTCGATAAGTAGTTTATAGCTTTTCAGTTTTTTGCATAGAATCTCGATATCCACAATCGCTTCCGCTGATTCTTTAGATAGTTCATTTTTAATCTTATGATGCTGAACAAGCAATTGTCTCAAAAAATCTTTTTTTTCTATTATATGTTTTAATACTAACTGGTCATAGCATAACTCGTAATTAATTTGTGCTTCAAATATTTTAGTATACGTGGCTGCATCCATTTCACTATTTTCAGGAAAGTGAATGAGATCTGCATCTTCTATTAGTTTATCCAGTAATTTACAATCCTGTTGGTTAGTATGCCTAATCCCAGTTCCTGGAAACACCTTATCAAATAATTTTCCACTGCTGGTAATTAAGTTTACTAAATTGGATTCTATGTCTGCTGATGACGATCCGCGCTTTTCTGGCCTAGCCGTAGCTACTGCGCCACGATTTGCTGTAGATAGTAAATGAATTGAGTATGCCAACGTTTTATATCCCCCTATAACTTTTAATTTTATTTATTGATTTTTATTGTATCAAAAAAAACCCTATTTTTAAAACTATTTTATACCGTTTTCTACAGTCAACACACAAAAATCTCAATTGCCCGACGCACCATTGCCAAATACCGAAATAGCCTCAAGATCCCGAATCATTGGAAGCGGGGCTAGCGACGATCGGAATATCAGTACTCTTAATACTAAAATCTTCTACAGATTTCGTTAAATGTGTGAAAAAATTTACCGCCCAGAATTCGCCGAGTAGTCCAGCTAATTTATATTTTTTCTCTTTATCTATTTCTAAATTTGAATAAAAGCTATGAATGCGCTTATCTATACTATCTTGTGAATTATCTTCATTATTATACGTTGCAATATGATCGACCAGTTGTTGATACTTCTGTTTGGGAAACTCGTCCTCAAAATACCGCATAGATTCTTTACAGATAGCTTCTTTCTTGATGAAAAAAAATGGTTTTTTTTCATGCGGATTTTTGATTAGCGCTACCACTTCACCCGGTTTTTTGCCTGTCAAATCAATGAATGTATAATCATTTGCTTGGCATTTCTTCTCTAAACTCTTGATGGACTTGTCATCATGGCTTGTCCCGATACACAATACACCCCATTGATCTACTGATTGCTGACTTGCATTATATTGCCGATTACAATTTTTAAACAATTCTTGTCTTTTGTCGTCATCACTGATATTTCTATGTTTCACTTCTAAATATCGGGTCCAGCCATCACCACCCAGAGAAACATCTAATTCTGTTATTTCTGGTTGAGCATACAATTCTGTTTCGATCTCTAAAGCTTTTTCCAGATCTTCTGCCAGTTGTTCTTTGGTATGCACATCATGTTTAATTAAAAGCGCATCCATGTCAGTGATTCTTGTATTCAAATCACCAATTTGTTCATTGAGTTCAAGTAACTGCTTGTTCAGTTTTCTCAGTTCAGCAGCTTTTTCTTTTTCGTTCTTTTCTACTTGTTCTTTTACAATTTTAGCAGCGCCTTTTTCCTGACTTAACTGAGTTTCTAAATAACCCAGCCGTGTTTGTAATTCTTCTATATGGTTATTTTTTTTACTAACTTCAGCTTCTAAACAGCTAATTTCAGCTTCTAGATTTGCCCTTGCTGTGGTGTCTTCAGTTGACGTTATTGGAATTGCTCCGTATCTTTCAAACCGATTTGTTAATTCTTTAACCTGCTTTGTTAATTCTTTAACCTGCTGGTCTAAGGCTTGTTTTTCAGCCGCTTGATCGGATTTCAGTTTTTTTATGTTAAACTCTTGATTGGATTTCAGTTTTTTTATGTCATCCTCTAACTTGCCAATCCGGGATTTCAGGTTTTCTTCTTCAGCCTTTAACTCGCGAATCAGGGATTGATTTCTTGATTTTTTATCCTCTAACTTGCCAATCCGGCATTCCCGTTTTTTTTGTTTATCCTTTAACTCGACAATCTGGGATTGATTTCCTAATTTTTCAGCGTTTAAATTGGCAATCTTATTCTGTGACTCTGTCTGTTCCAATCTACAAAGTACGGCTACACCGAGTCCTCCAACTCCTGCTGCTACTCCTACTGATGCTACATTAAACAATTCTTGATATTTTTGTTTTCCTTCCATTCTTGTATATGCTTGAATTTCACCTATATACCAATCAACATGGCGATTCAGTATAAATGCTCTTGTTTTGGGATATTGCGTTTCAGTATTGAATATAAGCTTGAATATTTCTTGTTTGTCACATTCATGAAGGTTTTGAAAAAGAAGGTCACCGTTTAAAGGGTCACCGTTTAATAGGAATTTATTCATAGCCTCATCTTGTAAACGAGGGTCAAGCGGTAATAACTTTTTCACCCACCCTTCTTTATCTATTTCAAGTATTTTTCCAGCTAATCGTGTTTCTTTTTTTGTGATAGCCCATGTTAATACAATCTTTCTAGCATCAGCTTCTTCTTTTGAAATAGCTAACAATTTTTTTTTTTGTATCATAACCAAAACGGCATCTCTTTTGTTTGGATCTTGCATATTTTTAATTAAAGTGATTAGACTCTCTCTCTCTATTAGATCAATAGAATGCTTTACTAGACCAATCCGTTCATCATCTGAACCTTTATTAATAATGAAATTAGTAAGCAATTCAACTACGCTAGCATGACCATATTGTGCAGCAAGATGTAACGCAGTAGCACCATCTTTCGTCACTTGATTTATATTTATACCTTTATTATTAAGAAGCACTTCAACTACGTTATCATGACCTCTTTTTGCAGCAATATGTAAAGCAGTAAAACCATAATCCATCGTTTTATTTATATCTATATGGTTCTGAAGAAGCAGTTTAACTATATCAAGATGACCATGTTGTGCAGCAATATATAACGCAGTAGCACCACCTTTCGCCGCTTGATTTATATTTATACCATCATAGCCAAGAAGCACTTTAACTACGTTATCATGACCACTTTGTGCAGCAATATGTAACGCAGTACCACCATCTTTCGTCACTTGATTTACATCTACTGCATA